>Ga0131853_10010409_pt1 | contig 16996 bp, 18 predicted proteins | sample TergutLab28metaG_FD_92764 | JGI IMG/M metagenome (GOLD analysis project Ga0131853, IMG submission 92764) | Labiotermes labralis P1 segment gut microbial communities from Petit-Saut dam, French Guiana - Lab288 P1 (version 2) (version 2) | ecosystem: Host-associated > Arthropoda: Insects >... | reverse complement strand
GCGTCGTAATATGCTTGAGGGCGATACCAGTCGGTGATAATAATCGAAACGCGCTTGAGCTCGCCTAGTTCGCCACTGCGCACTATTTCGCGCATCTTGCGAAATTTTACGGTATTGCGCATCTGGTACATAATTCCGAAAACTACACCGGCTTTGGCAGCTTTTTCGTTCATTTCGCGGACATTTTTTGTGAAAACCCCGGCGGGTTTTTCTATTATTGCGTGGACTTTATGTTCGAAGGCTTGCATTGCTATTACTGGATGATCGTAATGTGGGGTGGCTACCATTACCGCGTCAATTGTGCCGGATCTGAACATGTCAGGGGCATTGTTAAAGGTTGCTAGTTGTGGATATTCTTTTTTTACAGCTTCTAGTACTTTTGGGTCTGTGTCGCAGATGGCTGTAAGTTCGCTTCCTGGTACTCTGCCTTCGAGTATGTCTCTTCCGTGACCTCGACCCATAATGCCGAAGCCCGCTATTCCTATGCGTACCATTTTTTTGCCTCCTTTATATTGTCTAAACTTTTTTTCAGACATTGGAATGGGTCTACGCCATAACATTCATCCTGCTCTACCATGGCATGTTTTACACCGGCGGCTACACAGGCTTCAAAAATCCCAATCCAATTAAGATTGCCTTCCATAACTTCGGCAAGAATCTGCTTGCCTTTTGCCCAAGCCATGTCCTTGACGTGGATTACATCAACGCGTCCGGCCAATTTTTTGATCCAAGCTGCTGGGTCGGCTCCCCCGGCTTGCACCCAGTAGGTATCCAGAGTAAAGCCTAAGAGTGGAAATTCCTCGACCAGATAATCAATCATGAGTTTGTCGTCGTACTTTTCAAATTCGAAATCATGATTGTGATACATCAGTGTCATGCCGGCTGCATGGATTTTTTTCGCTGCCGGGGTGAAGTCAGCTATGAACTGGCGTACACCTTTTGTGCTGCGTTCGTAGTCCCCGGGCATTGAGCCAATCCCGATGTAGTTTGCACCCATGATGCGATGCTCTGCTATTACTGCATCGGTTTCATTTTTGATGCGGGTTGGGTTGGTGTGGGTGATTACATTTTCGATGTTGTGTGCCTTGCAGATGTTTGCTACTTCCTGCGCTGGTATCGGTCCTATGGCGGATACCTGGACATGTTTGTAGCCGATTTCTGCGATCTTTTTTATGGTCGCGTCAAAGTCGGCTGCTGTTTGGGTGTGCTCCCGCACTGTGTACAGCTGTGCTCCGATTTTCATGACTGTTCCTCCCAATTATGATATACATCCTGGACATCATCGTCTTCGTCCAGTAAATCCAGCATTTTTCGCATTTGCTTTAGCTCTTCAGGGGTGGTTAGGTTTACCCAGGTTTGGGGCAGCATGGTGACTTCGGCGGATACCATTGGAATATTGACATCTTCGATTGCCTGCCTTACGGCAGAAAAAGAGGCTACCGATGTATGAATCTCGTAGCCTTCTTCTTGTACGAGAAAATCCTCCGCTCCTGCATCGAGTGACATAAGCATGAGTTCTTCTTCGTTGATATTTTCACTTGCTTCAACCAAAATCTGCCCAATTTCTGAGAATGAAAAAGAAACACAGCCCTGGGTGCCAAGACTTCCTCCGCCCTTGGTGAAGGCATGGCGCACATTGGCGGCGGTACGGGTTCGATTATCCGTGAGGACTTTTACTATTACCGCAACCCCGCCGGGGCCGTAGCCTTCGTATGTTGCCGAGTCAAAGTTTACAGAACCAATATCCCCTGCGGCTTTTTTTATGCTGCGTTCAATTGTGTCGTTGGACATGTTTTCGGCTTTGGCCTTGGATATCGCGTCTCTTAGGCGGCTATTGGCATCAGGATCAGAACCGCCGCCGTGTTTTACTGCCATTGCAAGCTCGCGCCCTAGGCGGGTAAATACCCTGCCGCGAGCGGCATCGTTTTTTTCTTTTCTATGCTTGATATTTGCAAATTTGGAATGCCCTGCCATTGGATTAGCTCCTTACTTCGGTTTTGATGATAATGGTAAAGGCTTGTTACCGTTCAGTTGCCTTCATATATAAAGCGCACTCAATACGCTTGCGCTGTAAATCACAGCCTATTTCGTCGGGTATGTTTATACCATCGTTTGCATAATAGGCGTTAGCCATACATCCGCCGCTACAATAATATTTTGCCCAGCAATCCATGCAATCAGGCTTTGAATACACATGACAGCCTGCGAATTCATCGACCACGGTTTTGTTGAGAATTCCTGTATCCAAATCTCCAAGCAGGAATTTGTCGTCTCCAACAAATTGGTGGCAGGGGAAGAGCCTTCCGCTTGGAGTTACAGCCAAATACTCAGACCCAGCCCCACAGCCTGTAACCCGCTTTGCAAGGCATGGCCCTCCGGATAAATCCATCATAAAGTGAAAAAAGTTAACAGGCTTACCTTCTCGTTTTCTTATGATAAGTGCTTCTGCTAGTTTTTCATATTCGGCAAAAAGAGCGGGTAAATCCTTCCTGCGAAGGGAGTAACCCATGTCGGGTGGCGCAACCACCGGTTCAACCGATATCTGGGTAAACCCTGCCTCCGCAAGATGAAGCACATCTGCGGCAAAGTCTAGGTTTTCACGGGTGTAAGTGCCGCGCACATAGTAGTTTTCATGATTGCGGGAATCCGCTAGGGCTTTGATCTTGGGGAAAACGGCATCATAGTTTCCGCCAATGCGCATTTTATCGTTGATTTCAGGTCTGCCATCCAGGCTGAGAACCACATTATCGAAATGTGTATTTATGTAGCCATGGTCAGCTTCTGTCAGTAGGGAGCCGTTGGTGGTTAGGGTAAACCGGAATATCTTGCCGGTTTCTTTTTCGCGGGTGCGACCATATGCTACCAGGGCTTTGACGGTACCAAAATTAAGCATCGGCTCTCCGCCAAAAAAGTCTACTTCAAGATTGCGGCGAGTGCCTGACTGGGCAATAAGAAAATCCAGAGCTTTTTTGCCTGTTTCCAAGGGCATCAAGCCCCGGTCGCTACCATAATCACCTTGCCCCGCAAAGCAGTACTTGCATCTGAGATTGCATTCATGTGCCATATGCAGGCATAACGCCTTGACCACAGGGCGACGATTTTTCATATGCTCATGAACCTCCGCCTCCCTGGAAGGAGAAAAGAGCTGCCCCATTTCAATAAGCTGGCGGATCTCGACCATTACTTCCTGGTTTGCGATTTGAGCGTCAGGATTAGCTTGCAGTTCACGTATAATCTCAAACGCAACCTCGTCAACCTCATGAAGGGCACCACTGGCGATATCAAGTACCAGATGGTGCCCATTTACGGTAAAGCTGTGAACCATTACTTGCTTTGCTCGCAGACTTGGTTGGATACGGTGCAGGAGGTCTTACAGGCGGATTGGCAGGATGTTTGACATTCGCCGCAGCCGGTGGATTCGTGATTGTCTTCGATTTGAGTACCTTGGAAAATGGTTTGGATGTGGTTCATAGGTATCTACCCCTTTATGAATGATTTGCGCGTATTTTACCTTATATGTATGATTTGCACAATCATGCTTTACCTAATACGAATTCCAAGTTAAACACTATGAAAGCGAGATGGAAACAGCGAACGCTTCTACGCTGTTTCCGGTGAAGCTTGAATAGATGTTTAACTAGAAATCGTATAAGATGCAATAATGTTAATATTTTTGGCAATAATAATTTATAGCAGGGGAGGAATCACATATGTGAAATAAGGAGCGCGGACATGAAGCCAGAAAATGATATAATGAAATATGAAATAGCAGAAGAACTAGGCTTGCTTGATAAGGTCAACGCCACGGGCTGGAAAAGCCTAACCGCAAAGGAAAGTGGCAGAGTTGGCGGCATACTTGCTCGCAGGCGAAGACAGACCAAAAATGGGAGCTAAGAGATGTCAAATTACGGTGGCTTTGCATATATGTATGATGCCCTAATGAAAGACGTACCCTACCAGTCATGGGCTGGGTACATAGATATGGTGCTTGGCGGTCAGGGTAAAACAGTTGTGGACTTAGCCTGCGGAACAGGCAATATCACCCACATGCTTGCGGAAAAAGGATATGACATGATTGGAATAGATAAGTCTGTAGACATGCTATCCCAAGCGCAAGCCAAGGGAAGCGGGATATTATTTTTATGCCAGGATATGCGGGAGCTGGATTTGTATGGCACTGTGGATGCCGTGATATGTACATGCGATTGTCTGAACTACATATTGGATGAGGCTGAGCTTGAAGCGGTTTTCAAACGAATAAAAATGTTCCTTAATCCAGAAGGGGTATTTATCTTTGATATGAATTCCCCCTATAAATATAATGAAATGCTGGGAAAAAAGAGCTTCGCAGGGGAAGCTGAAGGTGAGTCCTATATATGGCATAATGATTATGACCCGGAAACCGGGATAAATAAATATACGGTAATTTTCAGCCCGAAAGAAGGCATCCCATTTGAAGAGGTGCATTATCAGCGGTCGTATCCAGTGGAAATAATCTACAGCCTATTAAAAAAATCCGGTTTTTACCGGATTGAAATGAAAGATGGTTATACCGATGATACGCTAGGAGACACTAGCCAGCGGGTTGTGTTTATAGCGAGGTCACTTTAATCTTCTATCCCTGAAAGTGCCTCCAGTAAACATGCCATGTCCTGCTGTTGAAACTGCACAACTGACTCATCTCTGTGTGCCATGAAGCGTAAGCCTGCATTTTTTTTGTATACCGCTAAGGCTTCTTCGATTTGTTTTATAGAATTAAAGTCCATTGAATCCTTTGGAGGGGTTACCAGTACGCTTACATATGGGTTATGTGCTACAGGTTTTGATGCTATGCTTAGTACACTGGGGGAGTTTCGTTTGAGTTGCCGTCCCTGAGTGTTGCGTACTCCTGACATTGGATTGCTTGCAAGAGCCGCACCTGCACGCACAGCAGCCCGCACAGCTATTAGTACATCGCTGGCGGGGTTATGCATCCATACTATTTCATGTTCCATTTCTGGTAGTTTTTTCAGATGCTCTTCCAGTAATGGGTTGTTGGTGAATATCCGGTAACTCATGACATAAAGAATTGTTCTAGTGCCAGTACCGCGTTATCTGCATCTTTCCCTTCGGCTACGATGGTCAGGTTTTGCCCTTCTTGCATATTAATGGAGATTATGCCCATGATGCTTTTGGCGTTGGCGGTTTTTTCTTCTATTACCAGGGATATGCGGCTGTTAAACTTGCTTGCGGTTTGTACAAGCCTGGCAACCGCTGATGGCTCCAAAAATGCTTTGATTAACACATTGCGCTCGACCATTGTTATCTCCTGCTTTCATATATAATTAGGCGGGGAAGCCCCGGTTTTATTTAAACCTTTTTATATCTTCTGCAATTTCTACAATTTTACGCAGCCGGTGGTTTACTCCGGACTTGCTTATCGGCGGGATTAGCATCGCGCCTATTTCGGCAAGGCTTGCTGTATCGTGGGTTCGTCTTAGCTTTGCGATATCGCGCAGAGGCTTTGAAAGCTCGCTTAGACCTTTTTCTTGGGATATATATTCGATTGCGTTGATTTGGGCTTGGGCGGCTGTAACGGTTTTTTCTAGGTTTGCAGTTTCAAAATTAACCTGCCTGTTAAGATTGTTTCGTAAATCCTTTTCGACTCGTCTGCCTTCAAAGGTCAGCAGGGATTTGCTTGCGTCCATAATCTTGAGTACATCGGAGATTTCTTCTGCGTCTTTTAAATATACTATAATTTGGTTGCTTTTGACCAGTATTTTGGGGTGGAGCCCGAAAGTTGTTAAAACATCGGATAATTGCTTTGCATCATGCTCGGATAGGTTAAACGCCATATGATACGATTTTTCCGGGTTTGAAATAGTGCCGCTCTCAAGAAAGCAGCGTCGCACAAAAGCGCGGTCGGTATCTATATCGTCAGATACCAAGATTTCCTTTCGTACATCATTTGAAAAGGACATGCCCGGCCCCCCTACTGGTGTGTTTTTACATACTCATCTCGGTTGATGTCTCTGTGTACAACCTCTGCGGCTTGCTCCCGCTGAGCAAGTGATCTGTGAAGGTCACTTGCAAGTGAAACGGAACGGTGCCGTCCCCCAGTGCAGCCTATAGCTACGATAAGTTCATTTTTCCCTTCAGTGATATAGTGGGGGATTAGCATATCCAGCATATTGAGCAGGCTTTCCATGAAGCGAACAGCAATTTCATGGCGCATTACGAAGTTGCGTACGTCTTGGTCAAGCCCTGATTGTACTTTGAGTTTTGGGTCGTAGAATGGATTGGGTAAGAAGCGTACATCAAAGACTAAATCTGCCTCGCTTGGAATGCCATTTTTGAAGCCGAAGGATATGATGTTTACCTGGAAACGGTTAAAAGCTGCGCTTCCAGAAAAAACCTCGTGGATTTTTTCTTTTAGGTGCCGGGGCAGCAAGAAGCTGGTATCAATTATAAATGATGCTTTTTTTCGTACATCCTCGAGTTGTGCGCGCTCCTTGGTAATCCCGACGCTCACCAGACCGTCTTTAGCAAGTGGGTGAAGATGCCGTGTTTCTTTGTATCGGTTAACAAGTACATCATTGGCGGCATCCAAAAATAAAATGGAATACTCAAGCCCCAGAATATCCAAATCAGCTAGCCCCGCAAAAAAATCCGCAAACATTATGCCGCCTCGGATATCGATGCCGAGCGCAACTTGATTAATCCCAGTGTCCGGCTTAAGGCAGAGCTGCGCGAAGCTGCCAATTAGGGCAGGAGGCAAGTTGTCAACGCAGTGATAGCCGGCGTTTTCTAGGATTTTAAGGACGGTGGTTTTGCCTGCACCGGACATTCCGGTGACAATTACTATGTGCATAAAGCCTCCGTGTATGAGATTCATTTATCGAAGCTTGTTTATTCAAATCCAAGCATTTGTACTTCCGGTTCCAGCAATATGCCTGTTGCGGCATGGACTTTTTCCCGTATCGCATCCATTAAGGCAAGTACATCGGCGGCGGTTGCGCTTCCCGTATTTATTACGAACCCGGCGTGTTTGGTCGAAACCTGCGCGCCGCCCACGGTGAAGCCTTTAAGCCCACACTCGTCTATCATTTTTGCGGCATAATAGTTTGGCTGTGATGGGCGTTTGAAGGTGCTGCCTGCACTTTTTTTATCCAGTGGTTGGGTACTGCGGCGTTTTGACATTAATTCGTCCATGTAAGATTTGATTTCATTCGGGGATTTTGATTCTAATCGGAAACGGGCTTCGGTAATTATTGCGCTTTCTTTTTGGAAGCGGCTTTTACGATAACCGAAATCTAAAAACTGTTTTTCGTGAGAAATTATTTCACCGCTTGGGAGTAGGGTAGTTACGGACTCGCAGATATCCTTTATCTCGTGATTATATGCCCCGGCATTCATGAAAACAGCACCACCTACTGTGCCAGGTATGCCGTGAGCAAATTCCAAGCCGCTTAAACTTGCCTTTTGTGCTGCATCTGCCAGGGTGTGAAGTTTTGTGCCGGATTCGGCGGTTATTTCATTTTTGTTTATCTCTATGCGGTTCATTTTTTCTGTGACTATGACAACACCTTTGATTCCATCATCGGAAACCAGTACATTGTTGCCGCCGCCCAGTATTGTTACCTGAAGGTTCTTTTCCAGGCAGGTTTTCCAAACTGAGGAAAGCTGAGATGTGTTTTCAGGGGTTACAAAAATCTCTGCGGGGCCGCCGATTTTAAAGGATGTATGCTTTGACATAGGTTCATTTGCAAGTATCAGCCCCGCCGGTAATAGCGGGAATATTACATCGTACACAGGTTTTGCCTCCTTACAGCCCTGCCATTACCCTTTCTGTCAGGGCATCTGCCGCGTTATAACCCATCTTTTTTTGTCTGTGATTAATTGCAGCCGATTCACATATCATTGCAAGGCTGCGACCCGGGCGGATGGGGATTGAATGGCTGCTTACATTGTTACCTAAAATCTCGGTATATTCTTCTACCTGCCCAAGCCGGTCATAAGTTCTATTTTGATCCCACAACTCCAGATTTATTATCAGATCAATGGACTGGGTGGGTTTTATCGACTGTACGCCAAACATTTTCATGATATCTATAATACCTATGCCTCTTAGCTCCAAGAAATAACGGATATTTGGAGGGCAGCTACCCACAAGGGTTTCTTGGGAAACCCGCCGTATCTCTACTGCGTCGTCGGCGATAAAGCGGTGCCCCCTTTTTATAAGCTCAAGGGCTGTTTCGCTTTTGCCTACGCCGCTTTCGCCTATTATCAGGGTGCCAACCCCGTAGATATCCAGCAGGCAGCCATGCATTGTAATCCTTGGAGCAAGCTGTACCTTCATCCAGGATATCATTTCGGAGATAAAATCTGTGGTAGAGGCTGGGGTTGTGAGGATGGGTACGTCGTATTCCTTGGCATAGCCCAGCATTTCCGGAAAAATGCCCAGTTTACGACTTACTACTATTGCAGGTATCGGATGCTGAAAAATACGGCGCAGGTTTTCCTGACGGTATCCAGCATCCAGCTTATTTAAATAGGTATGCTCAACCATTCCGATAATTTGTAATCTGTCAGCATCGAAGTAATCGAAAAAACCGGCAAGCTGCAATGCAGGTCGGTTGATGTTTACCTGGGTAAGGATTTTATTCGATACATCGACCTCTGGGGTTTTGTTTTTGAGGTTGAACTCGGAAATTACATCGGTTAGGAATACAGAATACCCGCATCCTGGTTTGTTGAACGCGCCGCTTGTCTCTAAACTGCTCATATGTTTGCTCCTTGCATGAAAAAATTATATACGGCCTCGGCGCTGGCTTTGTTCATTGAGGGGGCTAGTATTAGCTCCTCTATATCTGCCTGAGCGATGGCTTCGATGCTTTTGAAATGCCGTAGTAATGCCTTGCGGCGGGTGGGGCCTACGCCTGGGATATCATCCAGTACTGACCTTACTTGGCTGTCTGCTCTTAGCTTACGGTGGTATTCCAGCGCAAACCGGTGTACCTCATCTTGAATCCTAGTGACCAGCTTGAAGCCTTCGGAATGCTTTGGCAGTGCCGCTTCTTTACCTTCGAATAAAAGCCCTCTTGTACGGTGCTTATCGTCCTTTACCATACCACATACGGGTAAATCTATGCCAACAGAGACAAGAGCCTTTTTCGCGGCAGTGATTTGCCCTTTGCCACCGTCTACAAAAATAATATCCGGTAGCTTTGCAAATGCGATATGCTCCGCTTGATATCTTGCAAGCCTGCGAGTGATAATCTCTTCCATTCCGGCATAATCATCCGGCCCTACTACGGCTTTGAGCTTGAATTTGCGGTAATCACTGTTTTTGGCTTTGCCGTCTTCGAATACAATCATTGAGCCTACAGACTCATATCCCTGAATATTGGAAATATCATAGGCTTCAATTCTTGTAAGTGAGCCCGGTAGCCCAATCGCGGTCGCTATTTCGTCTAGTGCATGGTTATTGCGCTCAAGCTCTTTTTGGATTTTCTCTCTGGATTGAGCCATCACCAATTCAACATTGGTCTGTGCTAGCTTTACCAGGTCTTTTTTATGACCCCGCTGGGGTACGGAAATTACGGTCTGGCGCGCCGCTAATTTCGATAGCCAATCTTCGATTAGTTCTTTCTCTGCTGGAGGTGTCGCAAGCAGCAGCTCCTTTGGGATAATAGCAGCTTCGCTATAAAACTGCTTTATAAACGCGGCAAGAATTGTGTTGTCTTCTTCTGTTTCCGAGGTAATTGTCATCATGAACCGCTCATTGCCGTGGAGCTTGCCGTCTCGTACAAAGAAAACCTGGATTAATGCCTCACCTTTTTCTTGATTTCGTGCAAAGGCAAGTACATCTTGGTCTTCTGAGCTTGCTTCAACCCGCTGCTTTTGCTTGAGATCGTTTAATGCATTTAATTTATCCCTAATGTCCGCCGCCTTTTCAAATTCCATTGCCTCGGCGGCGGCGTTCATTTCGCTTACTAACCGTTCATGTACCTGGGATGTTTTGCCTCGGATAAATGCTTCAGCTTCCAATATATATTCAGAGTAGGCCTCTTCCGATATCAATTTATTACAAGGAGCCTTACACTGACCGATATGGTGATTAAGACAGGGACGATCTTTTTCAAAATCTCTTGGAAAAAGTTTCTCGCATCGTCGCAAAGGCCATAATCGGTGTACCAGATCCAGTATTTCCCGCATCCTTGTGGTGCTTATATACGGGCCGTAATATCTAGCCTTATCCTTGCCTCTTTTTCGGGCGAATATTATCCGGGGCAGGCGTTCGTTTATACAGATTTTTATATATGGGTAGGCCTTGTCGTCCTTGAGGCGGATATTGTACTTGGGTTGATGCTGTTTTATCAGATTGTTTTCCAATACAAATGCCTCAAACTCATTATCTGTGACAACATAGTCGATTGCACGGATATTGCTTGCAAGCACCTTGGTCTTTGGGGTTGCAGAGTCTGTGAAATAATTACGTACCCTTTTATACAGGTTGATTGCCTTACCCACATATATGATGCCGCCGGAGCCGCCGCGCATGATATATACGCCTGGTTTTTGGGGTATGTCATTTAAGTTTAACGCATCCATATTATTCATCGCCGCCATTATATGGGTCGTCTTCCTGCGGTATATACCAAGGCGGATCGTCATTCGGTGGGGGATCCTCAGGTGGCGGCGTTGGGATTTGTGGTGGAGGTGTTTCGACAATCGGTTCCATTATTAGAGTTACGCTGTTTTCTCCCGCAGAAACATTTACAACAGTCGAATAATCATAGAAGCCAACGGCAGCTGCCATAACCGAATGCACCCCAGGCTCCAGTTCAACCATTGCTGGAGCAATACCTACAGGCTGGTTATTGACCCAGATTTGGGCACCGGCAGGCATTGAGAAAATATGAAGATTACTGACCTCGGGCTCTGGTGTTTCCTCTTCCAGGGTCACATTAATGCTTATGACGGCTAGGTTCATTTCCACGTTTCGTGAATAGGTGTAAAAGCCGTCCCGCTCTACTCTTATAGAAATAACTGATCCAAACTCAAATTCCATCGCGGCATGTAAGCTCGTAAGCGCATTATTAATATACACCCTTGAGCCTGATGGCGAAACCGTGAGCTCAAGCACCACGGCACTCGGTTCCACTGCCGTGAGGTCAATAGTAGTAGTTTGACCTTGTACAATTTCAATTTCGGTTACAAATGCCTCGATGTTGCGACCTTCAACAGTTACACGATACGTGCCTTCTGGCAGGGCTACCCTGTCGTCCAAATTAGCAAATCGATTAATACCCTGACCTAGAGGGTCTATGATTGCTCTGCCTTCAACTACATCATTGATATTTGTAAACTCAAGGAAGCCATGACCGTAGGTCACATCAATTAACCAAACATTGCCGTTTAATGTGACCAGTGTCACAGTATCATCAGGGGATATATCTCCAAGCGAAAAAGGCGTGCCTCGGCGCAATATTAGTGTATGACTGGTGAATACAAATACATCATTACCCACTGTTATAGTGGAATTATCTATATCAACGCGAAAATCTGCTGGAGTAATATCCCGGGTGAATATCTGGCGCATAGTAAATAATCGATGCGTATCCGGGTCATAGGCAATCTCCATTACATGCCCTATAGATAAATGCTCCGCTTCCATTTCGGTGCCGAAGCGGTTGCTGAGAGCCGTGTCCTCAGTAAGATTGAAATGCCTGGTGTTGTTATTGCTAATATCCATTATGGTTACATGTGTTTCAGCCATCGCGGTAACCAGCCCGGTGAGGTTGCGTGTGTTAAGAGGCAGCGGGGTAGGGGTTGGAGTGGGTGATGGGATGGCAGCGGCAGCTTCAAGCCGGCGTTCCGGATCAAACATCCGTGGGAATGCCATAGCAAAGGCTGTAAGGCTAATGCTCACTACCGCAACAATAATAATAATATAAACAGCCGCCATTTGGGTTCTACGGCGGGCGCGTCTACGAGGTCGTCTGCCATCGGGTCTGCGACCTATCGGCGTGGGGATTTCGCTCTCATCAGGGAATATAGGCAGCTCTTCATGATGAGGGCGAGGGCGACGCATTGGAGGCCTTGCTGACGGAGGTCTTCTACGCTCGCCTTGAGGGGGAAGGTTGCGGCTTTGACGGTCACCACTCGGCGGGCGACGGCGCGAATCGTCAGGTATCGGAAGTTCCTCACGGGAAACATGAAGGGGGGTAGTGTGCCCTTCGGGAGGATAGGGTCGTTTGGCAGACTCCCCTGTGATAGGAGGAAGCTGCCTATGTCGCCGCCGTCCATACATATACGGTTCTGTGCGCCTAACAGGTGGCGATTCCGTATGCGAGGGAGGGGCTGGGGCACCATTTTGAATCGGTTGATATTCGTTACGTGGCTTAGGAGGCGGAGTAGGGCGGTCACCTGGAGGCGGATACTCATTCTTATTATCAGTAGGTTTATCAGACATGTTTAACTCCTTTGGCTTTCATAGCAGCGAACAAAACCCGCGAATCACCTCCCCACGACGATGGTGAGGGAAGGCAAGTCTAGATTTTGTACACATGTAATATATGCCCGAAAAAAACAAAAGTAAATAAGTTTCGCGTTTTGAATAACATTTGTAAAATGCCACCTCTCGCTCTGGCGGACGGGGTGATAGCCAACATCTCATAATTTTTTCCAGCACATGGAATAATATTGGTAAATAATGACTATTATGTACATAGAAAAAAAGATATGCTCGAGGGCATGTCTAGGAAAGAGGTTACTATGGCGAAATCAGTTGCATACCCAATCGGATCCGGTGTTGCCTATCCAAGAACCCATTGGACGGTCAGAGGATATCAAGGCAAAGAAGAAGCCGCAAAGGTAAGCACCGGCAAATCCAACGAGCTAAGCTTAGAGGATATGGAAATTGTAGCGTCCTTAGAAGAAGCTGCTGAAGAAATGGCTTTTATACATAGCCGTTTCGATCATATCACAGAGGATTTGTTAATAGACTGTCTGATCTACGAGCTTAAAGCGGTTTCTTTACGGCATAAGTTTTTTTTGGATTTATGTAAGGAGAAGGGGATTGTAAGCGGGAAGCCAGGGAGTTAAGGAATGCACGTATAGATTTAAGAACTGTTTGGTGGGGGTGAATTTTGGGGTCGTTTATGTGGTTGGTGCTGGCTCTTGGGGTTGGGTTTCTGGCGTATCTAATATATACCCGGCAATTTGGATGGCTACTTAGGGTTTTAAGAAATATGGCATTGGGAGTAGCCGGTATGCTTGTTTTTAATTTGATGCTTGGCAATTTTGGTTTAAGAGTTGGCATAAATGCCGTTACGGCATTGGTTGTGGGGCTTTTGGGTGCGCCTGGGTTTTTGTTATTGTATGCAGCTCAGGCTATGATTGGGTAAATATAATGACTATTGCAATCTATGTATAAGGCACATACAATTGGAGCCACTAAAGCATAGAGGTGTAATTATATGAATCCAGAAAAATTTATTATCTTTTCAGACTTGCATGTAGATATCATGCATGATTCCATATCCCGTGTGGAAGCGGTTATAAAAGCCGCAAAAGCCGAAAATGCAGGCTGCATAATAAATCTAGGCGATATTTTATACCCGCCCAATGATTTTCTAATCGAAAACGGGGTACAGCCGCAGAAAGACCGCTGGTTCTACTGCGAAAGAGACGAGGAAAAGTACAAGCTCCGTGAGCTTTTTAATAATTGTGGTATTCCTGTGTATCATGTCATAGGCAATCATGATTCCGATGCGTGCCCCAAATCGGTTTTTGTGGATTTTATGGGAATGAAGCATAATTATTATTCCTTTGACCGAGGTGATTACCATTTCGTAGCATTGGACACAAGTTATATCCGCAATGGCAGCAATGATATCCCATATCAGCTATATGGTGAGGACAAGCAGCCTGGCTCAGCTTATCCCTGTGTGCCAGATGAGCAGCTTGAATGGATGAAAAAAGACATTCTTGCATCTGATAAACCAACAATTATCTTATCCCATCATCCCATTAGTCGTAACGAGGGCATCAAAAACAATGACCAGGTACGTAGGATATTGAATGAAATAAATGCGGGCAAAAAACGGATTATTCTATGTATTAACGGTCATGCTCACCTTGATGGCTTGATGATGCTAGATGGCATCCCTTGCTTGGATGTTAATAGTATCACATGCGACTACATGGGCTGGGAGTACAGGTACAAAAATTTTGATGATTATATAGAAACAAATTATCCATATATAAGCAGCGTAGCTCCTTACAAAGAAGCTGTTTTCGCGTCAATTACACTTGCGCAGGATAAAATTGATGTAAAAGGCTATTCAAGCGAATACATAGGCCCAACTCCTTATGAGCTGGGTCTACCGAAAAATGAAAGATTCTATGAATGTACTGCAACTATTGTTGATAGAGAAATTTATTATTAATGCGAATCAATGATTGAGTTTACGGGAGGCAGGATGCCGCCCCTACAATGATGGTTTTGTAGGGGCGGTACCCTACTTAATCTTCCAAAAATACCGGTTGAAGAAACATAGCTTCGTTTTCGCTAGAGATAACTTCCACACGTACATATTTTTCCGGCGTGGTAATCGTATACTCGGCCTCGGCTCCGATTGATTGCTTTAATAGCTTACCACCGGCTCCAATGAATCGATATGTGAAGTCTGCGCTTTGTTTCGGTTTGGCTTTTGCTTTTATCGTGTTTTCATCCAGGTTATAAGACTCAAGCTCTACGCCGGTTGATGCATAAAAACATCCTGCATTGATAGCTTCTTTGAGATCATCAAATTTTGCTGACTTTGCATAAATCATGGTGAAGCCGCCATCGACATGTTCGATATAATGCAAGTCATCATTACCTAAGCCATATACGCGATGCCCGCGTGATAAAAGCCAGTCCCATTTCTCGACTGAAAAACCATTTTCCCCATTATAAGCAGCAGGGTTTCTTTTTGGTGCTCGTACTACTTCGATCCCGACATACCCCTTCAATGAATCCATATATTCATTTTTCCAATAATCATGACCCCGGTAGCTCGGGTGTGCCAGGACGGCTATACCGCCTTGTTCTAGGGTATAATCAATAATTTCCTGATGCCCCATATTTGGGAAATCATCGCGATTATGCCCAATCAGCAATGTGTGAAAATCCATGGAGTATTCGACACCATCTATAAGTTCCATTTCACTTTCAATATTGTGGGGTACATACAGGTCATGGTTTGTTATTGCGATGGCATTATATCCGGCATCTTCGTATGCCTTTACCACATCTGCTATGGGATGTATGCCGCATAGGTCATCCTTTTCGACCCCGGCATGAATATGGAAATTTGTCTTTTGCCAATTGGCGTTGGGATTGTTTAGCCCCTTGTATGGGTTGTAGAATCGCATGGTTATACCTTCCTTGATCCTGTTCTTGAAAACCGCATTTATATGGTCAATATTAATATCTTTTTTGTTTTTAATCTCAATTTCTAAGCAACTAGGTATAGTGGCATGGTATCTGTGGAGAGCTACGCAATCCCTACAGTGTCCATGCCACAGGCAATTAGTATCCGGGCAAATGCATGTTATATTATTTTCGTCGGCTAGGATTTCATGTGGTTTAAGTTTTTTATCCATTTTAATGCTTCCGCACCACATCAATCATCGCAAGATAGCTTTTTGCCGGTACGTAATATGGCACGCTATTGCCTGTGCCCAGGGCATAGCCGCCGGTTGCCTGTGCTCTTTCCAGCATCGCATATGACCTTGCTGCTATTTCTTCAGGTGGAGCTTGGCACACAAAATCAACATCCATTCCACCTAGTAGCGCAATGCGACCTTTGTATTTTTCGTAGGCTTCTTCTATCGGCATTATTACATCCTCGAACGAATGCTTGCCGTCGAATTTTATGTCACCAATAATATCTTCCATTATTTCTTCCAGCATCCCACATGAATGCAGGATTACCGGTTTATTGGCTCTATGTGCTACTTCGGCGATTTTCTTATGCCATGGAAATACATATTGGCGCATATGTGTGGGGGATAGCATTGTTTGGGTTTTAAAGCCCCAGTCATCATTGGATATTAATGCACATACGCTGTCATGTTCTGCAATTTGCTCGTAGTATTCAACCAACCGGCTGCCCACATCGTCGAAGACTTGCTTTGCAAGTTCAGGTTCATCGTAAATCATACCGCATAGGTTATCATAGCCTGTAAGATTTATTACATTTTCAAGCACACCGCTTGGTCCGTACACAACAAATTTCATGCCTTCGGGTAAGTCTGTAGCGCAGACTTCCAGCTGCTTGGAATCAAACTGTGAAGGTGAAGGCCAGACATATTTTTCATAGGTTTCCCAATCTACTATTACATTGCCGTCGTTTAAAGACTTGGTGGATATATGTGCATGTTCTCCTGATGGGAACCCAAAGCTTGAAGACGGGACAGTTATATAGTCATAACCTGCGTTTTTATAGGCATAGGTTATTTTGCGAATATAATCATAGCCATCGTTTCGGACGGGAGCTTCGCCGTTTTCCAGCAAATTGTAAAGCTCTTCGTTTAAGAAGAACTCGAATAGGACGGGTCTGTCCGGGGTTTGCTTATTAAGTACCTTGAGAAACTGTGTATAATCTGGCTTTCGCATTTTTTGCCTCCTAAATAAGTATAAATATAATAGCCTTTGGCAATGTCATCAAAACCGGAAAAGTAACACTTAATAATACCCATCGATTACATCTTTTACAGTCGTGACCCAATCCATAAGATTCTGTGGTTTGTATGTCACTGTGCTGATGTCTTTTAATACAAACTCATATGGGCAGCCATATTTTTGGCAAACTTCGATTATTTGCATAATTTCCTTACGAGTCGCGTCCTCATCAAAGCTACCTGATACATGAGCCGGATTGGGTTTATGGGCGAAGACATAGTCTTTGCCTATCTGCGCGGCGCATACCTCTGCGTTTGCCCAGGGGCTTATCCCTATTTT
>Ga0131853_10010405_pt1 | contig 16999 bp, 11 predicted proteins | sample TergutLab28metaG_FD_92764 | JGI IMG/M metagenome (GOLD analysis project Ga0131853, IMG submission 92764) | Labiotermes labralis P1 segment gut microbial communities from Petit-Saut dam, French Guiana - Lab288 P1 (version 2) (version 2) | ecosystem: Host-associated > Arthropoda: Insects >... | reverse complement strand
TTTCATTCAAGTAGCTCCTCAATTGACCTCACGAGGCTGAGTGGACCCCGTTCCAGACCCACTACTACTCAGAAAATCTGGTAGCGCCGGGGATCGAACCCGGGACCTCTGTATCTGTAGCTAAAACACGTGAAATATTTGTGAATGTGTAGTTCTGACACACGTAATATTCATAATTTATTTACCATTTAAAAACTGCGTGTTACATGACATTTGTACGAGGGAGCAGTGTTCACTGGCAATGAAATGCTTTCATCTAGATTAATGTACTTTATGTTAGATGCATATATAATTAAAATGAACGTCAATTTCGTTTACTAACACAGCAAAACAGAAAATGTCAGTGAAGAAAGCAGCAGATGTGCAAGTTTACCATTATTCGTAGTTGACAGTTAAAGTAACGCTGCAAGACTAACGAAGTGAAGAATGACGTCAATTTTCACGAAAAATTTGAATGTCGAAGAAACAAAGGAGGAAGAGAATAGAGATCGCTTTCAAGTCGGAACCTGGTGGTTTTTCCGCTACTCGGCCACAGTACATATTTCGGATTCTAGTCAGTGGAAAAAAAAAATAAATAGCAACAGGCCAACCAGTCGCAGCTTCATTACATACCATGTCCAGTAATTCGTGTATTTTAACGCAAAGTTCCGATACTTTATTGGCTAACAAACTAGCCTCGTGTACTGCAATCATTGCTGCTCCTAACATGTCTACTTAACGAGTAAGTGAGGGTCATGGTAACTTCGAGTCAGTCACTGTCAGCGGTACATAATTTAGCTATACACGTATGTGTTCGAGGCAAAAGTGCGCACGTATATTGACACAAATATGCGAGAGCTGCCGAAAACACAAATGCAAGTCATGATATGGTCTCGGGTGTTAAGGTATGTTTTTCTTGTGCATTGTGTGACACGTGGGAAATGAAATTGATTGTAGCCACCACGTTGCCTGTAAGTGCATTACGACAAAGTACGTTACTGCTACAAATAGCATTCTTATTGTGACGCTCACAATGTGGCCCGATTATGGTAGGCCAAAGTCTTTGAATCGAATTTAGTTGGTTAACTGAACTAGTGCTTGCAGAATGCTTGTATACTTACACTTGCAATGTGATTAAAAGTAGACTATGCAGCAGCAGTTCCATCGATGTTAGTAACAAGAAAAAAAATGCGAACTCGTGTTTAGTGGTGAAAGGCGAATCATTTGAACATTCTCAACAGGTGTTTGGGTAATTTCTTGGTTATAAGGGAAACGGAAGAATATAATTCACCGATATTCAGTTTCGTGTGTTTTTGGTAACCGTAAAAAGATGAAAGAAGCTGGTGAAGTTACAAGCCATCATTTGTGGAAACCTGCGTCTTTTCGGATTGGAGTGTAGTCAAGAGTTACGTACGAAGACACACTTCACGCAACTTTTAAGTTGCGCGAAGTGCGTCATTCTGTTCGTTGGCAAAATTCAGTTGGACATGTCATAAGAAAAGTCTCGAGAGATGTTGGAATGCCTGGTTCCACGAAGTGATACCGTCTTTCACCAGTATTGTTCTTGATGACACCCGCAGTGAAGACGACGAAATTCTTCGAATGGCGGCGTCGTTATAGGTTGCTGTACTATCTGACAGCTACTACAATAATGTAAGTTTGCATGTTACTTCTAAATTTGCATAGTAGTGTTTAATTTGTATCTAAAGACAGAGAATATGTAAATAAATATATGACTTCTAGAAACAACCAAATGCGATCTTCCAGTGTACACCAATCGCAGCGGAAGAATATCGGTTGTTTTCGCTTGCAGGAAATATAATGACATCATGTTGTGTTAAATTTGTTGTTGCTAATTTCTCGCACGCAAGTATTGAAATAAGTAATATTAACGAATGCTTTTGTAAGGTGTGTATTATTGGTATGGAATGAAGGGGGACGGGCATTAACTGGTCATGCATGCACACTGAGTATTCTTGAAAGAGAATTGAGGTTATTTCATGTGTAAGTATTTGGATGGATTATGCTGTTGCAACTTCACCTGTGTCTTGTGTAGAATCCTTTAAAAAGTTTCAGTTACTATTAGTGGCAGAGAAGGCATGTATGGTTTATGCCAGAAAATACTGATGCACTGGTGCAGTAATAGGCCTGCATTTTAAGCTGTTAACATGAAATCAAAACAAACACAAAAAGTCCCTTGTTGAAAAAAAATGCACAGAGTGTTTACTAGAAATACATGTGTAACTATGTCAACTTTATGCAAATTCACACGAAAGAGTAGTTTGGGTAGTTTTGCTTTGTTTGTTTTGAAAAATACCACTTTTTACTTCATGTTCCAGTTGTATTAGAAGGAAATTGATTAATGGAGCAGTACATAAACGTTCAGCTGCATAGGGATGGGCTATTTCAAGTATGTGTCATCAAAATTTATTAAAACTTCCATCAGCCTCTAGACACAATGTATGTGTCATAACTACTTGATATAACATGTTTTAATGATCACATGTGTGTCATCCATCTATGCTGATGTAGGTTTTACACATGTCTGGTGCATAACAATACTGTTGTAGTTAGCACCATTATATCATAAATTTTAATTGGATATTGTGTAAGTCAAGATTCCCATCTATGATCATGGGGTAAAAACTTGTCTTCACAACGTTTTGCAAAACCTTTTAGAAAACTGATCTGAAACCTAGTACATAACCTGTCATGTTAGCATTTATCCCATAGTTACATTTACAGTATAATGCTGTAGTTTACTGGTACATGCCCCCCACCTCCTCACATTACAGTGCTTGTACTTTTATATTTGCTCTGTCACTAATACACTCACTGTAATTTCTGTGCAATGCACTTGCTATTCCATTGAATGTTATTACTCATAGATCTGTCCCTGAATTTTGCTGATTATGCTGTGGGTTATGTTACAGTGCACAGTTTCTTGCATATCTTTTGTGTTGCTCTTATGTTTTGTACTTAATGTAGAGACTCATTGGTATAGTTAACTCTATTCGCTTACTGAAGATGTACATATTTTGTTTGGTACCCTATCTTGACTGTTTTGTGTGCTGTGTTCTCAGCATTCCATTAGCAATTCAACTAGACATTAGGTGCCACAACATTTTGCTTGTTCATTATATTCTGTACTTTGTAACTGTGAAATTCTTGTAAACATCTAAATAAAGGTGCGTATCTAGCACTTGCATGAATCTGTCACCTCTTGCTTAGTGCCATAATCATGGCCTGGCTTCAGTGTATGTTTCTCATAACACTGGTAAACACAGTTTTTGTTACATGAAAACTAATTTTTGCTTCTTATCTGTTTTTCCATGGTGAATTGAAATATGTTAATAGAACTGTCCTATCTTCCACACTTTTTGTGTGACAGAATTTTTAATAAGTAATTTTACTGAATCTTTGTTTTTTTACACTACAAATATGTTTTAACAAGAGCTGAGGCAGTTCATTATATTTTAAACATAGTTTGGGCATGAAAACTTAATCATACTAAAGACAGTAAGCATGTCAGCCCAATCACAGAGAGCCAGACTGTGCAAGCTAAATATGTACTGACACGTTGGGATATGAAGCTAACCATAAGCTGTGCTTGAAGAACACTGCACTGCTAGTGGTGGGTAAGACTTCACTGTGATAAGTTGCAAGTGTCATGTGTTCTTTATTGTGCTTGTGTTTTGTGTTACAGGGTTGTGTTTATTATATTTTCATTGTGCAAAGGCAGTGTTTAAATCATACTGAAACTTTCTGTTACTTGTGTGGTGAACTGGCACTCAAATCTCTGAGCCAGAATTTGATCTTGCTTATTAAGAAATGTTATGAGCTTTACTTTGAGTGTGTGTGACTAAGATAAAATTTGGGCCCCACATATTAGTTGTGTAGCATGCTTGAGGTTACTCACATGATTGTGCTAAATGCCATTCACCATTCCTGTTATTTGGAGGGAACCAAAAGACCACTCATCTGATTGTTACTTTTGTTCAACAAACATAGGAAGGATCACCTCCAAATCCAAACACACAGTGAAATGCATGAAGTCAGTGACATATCCAGATTTACCATCTGCGGTGAAACCTGTCCCACAAGGCGAAGAGTTGCTTACTTTATGTGACAAAAAATAAAAACTATTTTGTTATTCAGTGTAATTATACTTGCCTGTTTTGTATATAGTATTTCTTATATGTTTCTTATACCTTTGCAAAATTTATGTCCTGTTTGTCATACGTACACTTGAATACATGTATGTATTACATTTTATTATGTACATGCCACAATTCTGGAGTTTATTCTGTTGTTCCCTCTCACTCTTGAGATTTTGCATCAGAGTATTATTGATTTATATGCCCTCCTCAAATAAATATTTGTTGTATCCCAAGTGTGATGGTCGAAGTCAGGTATGCTGGTGGTGATCGAGCGGTTGTTTCCTAAGGGAAATTGGTTCAGGCTCATGCTGGACATTTAAGAATTGATATTCAAGACTCCAACCACAATTCTTGAAGAGTAGACAATGTTGATTTATTCTAGCTCATTGATAGTAGAATATAATAAAATAACTGATGTAGTGTGCTGTGGTGATAAGTGATGCAGGGCACTGTTAAATAATTTGTAAGTACCGCTCATAGGAAGAACAAAGAAAATTTGTCTATGTGATTAGACAGCAATTCCTGTAGCAAGTGACGACCAAGAATGTCCCCAGAGGCTTCCAATCCCCCGGATTAAATAGCATCAGAATTTGGGGTCAAGTGATGTCACAGGGCGTTGGTGCAACCCCACAAATTACCAAATATGTTCATGCGTTTTTTGGCTGTGAGCAAAACTCCAGCTGTCTCAACATGACATTTCAATCAAGTAACCCTGAAGATAGAGTTTTACAACAGAGGGGTAGGCAAGAAATTCTCCCTAAGAACGGATGTGGGGTGGGTGCATGTGTCACTTCTGGTGGCGAGTGACAAAGGCCACGACACAACTTGCATCTTACACCATAGCTGAGAATAAATGGTCGCTTGGCGAAATTAAAATTGCCGGACGTGACATATTCTTACATATTTTGGCTACCATTTGTTTTGCATATTTATACATATGGCTTTTGACCCTTGTTGTATATGACTTCATGACATTCATGCTATAGTCACTGCTGTAAGCCAGTAGTGTTATTCGGCCATGTTCTTTTTATTAAGCTGCAGGTGTGACTGGCTGCCTTTTCATGTTCTGCAGGATGGTTGGAGTAGTATATATTATATCAGGTGTCACAGGTTTATGACAAACCCCAATATAACATTTTTGTCACCTCTGGGTATTTCCAAATCCCCAAAATTTTAACTCTTATTATAGGGTGCTTTTTCCCTGCTTTACCAACACGCGTCAGCCAAATGATTTGCCCGATACTCGGCCAGTGTTGTGTCGTAGACCGCGGCTTGGGGAGGTTTAACAGTTGATGATGACAGCTAGACAAATGATCGCAGTGATAATAGCCTTTAGAAAGTCTAATATAAACTCACTTGAGCATCTGACCAGCACTTACCAGTTAAGCAGGAAAGAAACACCCTTTACTTCCCTGTTCCATTTCGTAACCTATGTTATTGTGTTTCACGTTATGTTCTGTAAGAACTTCACGTACTTATTAACCAAGAAACAAATGTTAGCCCAATGAATGCAAGTTTTTAGGTGGTGATCAAACAACTTCTTATTAATATGTTGTTTTTTTAATATAACATTTTTATTCATTCCTAATTCTTCTTTTTTAGTGGCTTAACATTAATTTTAACTTTAGCATAGTTGGAAATAATTTTGTTTCCAAAACACTGTTTATAAAACCAGCTGCTAGCATAATTAACCACTAGGTGACATCCCATATTCAGGAAGAGTTCATGGAGTATCACCTGTTGGGTGTCTGTAACCTTCATTGTCTGCATACTGCATTGCTGTTTTCAAACTTTATTGGCCCTCTGGTGCTGAAAGTCAACTATAATTGGTGTGCAGTGTGATACTCAGAAAATGGAACAGCCACTAAAGTCGCTAGCCAAAAATTTGCAAAGTAGTGCATGGCTATTTATATCCCAGGTCTTTGCAGAGTACACTGGGTTCTTAATTCCATCTCCAAAGGTTTAGAACTTCAAAACATGTAGACACAGTGTATAAGTCATAAACTAATCTACATACATGCTTTGATGTCATCAGTGCCATCTATACCAGGGCATGATGAATTTTCTTTGAATCTAGGCACCAACTCAAGAATTCAGAAACCAGACTTTTTCTGTGGGTTTGTGTTAGAATGACAGACAACCTTAAAACTTTCACTACTGCTATAGCTGGTATTGTGTGCGTGTCTGCTAAATCACTAGATACACTCAATAAGGAAATTCACCTGAAATTATTAGAGTAGGCTATGTGTCAAACCTCCAATACTGTAGATGACATTCATCATCATCATAAACATCAAGGATTGGACCCTTTGATCCGTTCCCTCTCCAGAGTTAGAGCTGCTTGCGCCAATGCTTCTTCAGTCTTCCAATTGTTCTCCTTCCTTGTGGTCTGTAGTGGTATGATTTCAAAGGGATTTGGTTTTGTGGCATTCTTTGCAAGTGTGAAAGCCAGTTCTGTCTGTATTCATCTATCTTGTCTAGTATGCCTGTAATCCGTAGTTTGCGGCATATGTAGTCATTTATTTTGTGGTCATAAAGGGTGTAGCCTTCCAGAAGTCTCAGTAACTTCATTTCTGCCTGTAGATGACATTAATGATGACAACTGTGTGCGTGCATGTGTGTGTGTGTGTGTGTGTTTTGTTGAAATGCATAATCAAAGAGTTTATGACATGCACTGTGTCTAAAGGCTGCTGGAAGTTTTATAAGAGTCTGATTGTAGCAACATGGTATGCAGAACAAGTAGGTGTCTCCAAGAAGGGAGAGGGGCATAAAAAGCAAAAACTCTGAAAACAAAAATGCAATTCTGGGTGCTGATTTACCTAAAAGAGAGGCCTGTGTTATAGTAGTGTTTGTGAACCATTGGTACAAACACTATATATATTTATTCTATGTAACACTGTACTGTATGTTGCTATGGAGATCATACTCAAATTCAAATGAGAAAATGAGGATGATGTAGTTCACTCTTTCTTTCACAGACTGTCTTCAGTCCTAGACATGGATTTCAGCCTTCTTCAGCAGTATTAGATTTGAATAACAATTCTGTATAAAATGCCTTGGAACACAAATTTATGTCTGCTAACACAAGATGCCAGAGATCAACAGTTAGGAACCAAAAGTATTCCAAAATTTACGTGACAACTATCTCATCTCTTGGCATACTGTGTTACATATTCTCGCACTCTGCTCTGGAAGGCTTCTTTATCCTTCATGTACAGTTCTGCTGCTTCAATGTTCAGGGGATCATCAAAATTCAGTAAGTCCTGTAATTCAAACAGGAAACTTATTAATTAAGAAGTTTATAAATTATACACCTGTGTTGTTTTTCAGTCAAATCAAAAAGTGCGTTTGTAATTAATGCACACACACTCTTCAAAAACAGTGGTAACAGAACACATATTTGCATGCAAAAAACTAATGAATACAGACTACAAGTTGAAATTACTATTATAGTCTAGGTGATGATGAAATTTTAATTTCATTCATCTGTTTTACAGTTTTTTGTATCTCAGTTACAGAAGCAGCATTGTGTCACAACATTTAAGTTGCTACTTCTGCTTTGTATACAGGGTTATTCATAGTTCTGCATCACTTATCTACTTACTGAGTCTCCCCCTAGCTTCGCTGCTCATTAGTATCACAGTCAGCTTATCTGAATGTTCGTGCATCAAGTATACTTGAAAGGCATCTCCTGTCTGTGAGGATGTAGGCAATGATTGTCAGTCTTTCCATCATGAGAGTTCATATGTATTTATGAATGTTTCATTGGTGAAACTCTTGACAGCTGGTTATTTCAGTGCAGTACAGTTTGCTACTCCAACACCATTATCATCATATTTTGTCCTCTAACACCATTATAATCAACATTTTCATGTTAACTTGCATTTCCAATTACTATTTGGAAAATATCTTCTTGTCCTAACTCTGTACTGAAATTTCCTAACAGAATTTTCATGTGGTACTAAAGGAAATGATACAATGTGTCTAATTCCTTGCAGAAACTTTTCTTTAAGTTAGGCCTATCACTTGTATTCTCAACTGGGGTATATGCATTCAGAACAGTAGTATCAAACTTGTGACCTCTCAGCACTATACAAAACATCCTGTCACTAACAAACTCTACTGTCTTAAAAATGATACGAGTCTCTTATGTACAAAAATATCCTGTCCCTGTCTTATGATTTTCATTCATTTTTCTGTATAAGAAAGTTGGTTTTTAAGAACTGGCATTATGTTTTCCCTGAAGATGGTACACTTGTACTGGAACATGTGAGAGATGTTCACTTAATGTTGGTATTAATCAAGACTGTGCATTTAGTTGGTACAGTGAACAGCATACGCTGATAATCCTCTACTGTTTCAGTGCTGTCCTTGTCCCATCTCACCTGCTGTGCTGCCACTAATCTAACCTGTACCAAACTGATTCTCTTGCATACTGTACAGACTCCACAGCCTAAGTTCCTTTTTTGTTAATTATAACAGCAGTACTAAAATTTGTGAGACAATCAGTGACCAAACTTGGGTCCTTTCCTGCCCAGCTATGGTTTTCTTTTCTTCAAGAGGTACGAATGAATCCTACAATTGCAGAAGTTAAACTTTTTAGTGTTCCTTTATCATTTGCAAATTACTTTCCACACTGGAACATAAACAGTCTGTTGTGTACTATTTATTTATCCAGGTAAGTTAAAATACAATACATTAAAGGTCTCTTACTGCAAACTATGAATACATACAAACATGCACATATTTTTTTATATCTGTAGGACAGTGCTGCCTGAATCCAAAAATATTTCTGAATTCACCTGAAAGAATTAGTAATGGGAGGCTGTTGTGTGCCAATGTCATTTCAAGCCAAGGTCACATATATCAATGAAATGGATGTCTTCTCTGTCCTATAAAAATGTTACTGCCTGCATTCTTTTTCAAATGTTCAGTTGAGATGTAAAGTTGTACGTGTTTTATTTCAAAGGGAAAAGCACTTTAATACATAAAAGGGATTCAGGCACATCAAGGGCCTTTCAGGAAGGACATGGTGGGATATATACATGAGAATTATTGAAAATATGTACATGATTTTAGAATGAGGTTCAATTTTGTGCCTACTGGAGGGCAGTTATTCATATAATAATTTGGGAAGCAGTGTACCAAAATATGTACCACATTACAGATACACACTGAAATAATTAATTAGTTGAACAAACATATAACAAGCAATACAAATGTAATCACAAATGAGCTCAAGTCAGGTATAGGCTCAGCATTGTCACAAATTCAGTGTAACTTACAGTGAAAAGAGAGTTGAGTCCCCAGATTACATCTTTGAGCTTCCTGGTTGGTGCCCATCCCATTCCATCAATAGAGTTTTGACGTAACAAACTCAAGCAGATGTCACCATGTTCACTGATGTTGGGATGCCACAACTTTGTTAGGCACTTCACTGAAGGTGGCTACACAGAAACACACTTGTCTTACTAAGCACATGAAACTGAAACTTTAAAACATAATGCTAGGACAGGGCTTCTCAAGTGTGGTCACTGGTATATTTCAAGATGCATAAGAAAGAAGGAGTAGAAAAGCATTTTCAAGCCTTGAAAAGAATTTTCCGCATTTATTCACTAAATTCAATTGACTATTTTTTATGTGGTTGAAGCATACTGTATGTTTTGTAACTTTTCAATTAACAATACATGGAAGTCCATAGGGCATGTTCTCATTTAAGAGCCTGCCATAAGTTATGGTACTCTAATTTTCATCATGGTTTGCATTAAACTTTATATTAAAAACAATCTTTCTTACAGGATTTGTTTTATATACAAAACATTCTCTGTTCTAAGTTAATGTCCACATAACTTTTTTAAACTTTTAAAGTGACCTTGTGAAAATTGTGTTTGATAACTGCTACTTCAGGAGCTTCATAACATTCCTGCTCATTATCACTCCATAAGTTAGAAGGGATCACAGCCAAGCTGTATGTACTCTCTCTCCTTGGTGCTCTTTTAAGAAATATTACACCTCCTGCCATGTAGGTGGTATGTGAAAGACATTTGGAAATGAATGTGTAAAGCACCCTGGTGTAATGTGTAAAAGAGGGCTTGAGGCACCCCATGAGAAAAACTGCTTCATTAGTATGCAGAAGCATAGTGTCCCAAGAGCTTGAAGCATGACATCAGAACCCCATACCATCCGCAGCAAACACAGCACAACTTGTAAGTTAATATACTATTTTCAAGAATCAGTTTGTACTTACTGCCATATTGTAATCTTCTGTAACATATATTTGAAACCGGAATCTCCCTCCAGCCCAGTACCCTTCATCAGGGGTAACAGTTAGTTGAAAATCATGTAGCTGATGTGGGTCTTCAAATTTGACTCTACACGTACCTGGTAATGTTTGCTCCATTTCCTGAACCTCAAAATAAAAATACAGATATTTACATAGCAGCCTTGGTTGTTTAGATAAAGAAGGGACAGTGGCATTGTGTTTTTGCTACGGCAAGTACCAGTGTAGAAACAAATATGGACACAACAAAGGCTTTTATGGAGAGGCTGGGAATACAAACCACATAAATGGTCTACTCAAAACATATGGCATAACTCCACTGTTTCACTGAGTGCTTGATGGTATCAAGCACATATTTGCTTTTACTACAGTTCTTAGGTACACTTTAGTGTGTGAAAGATTTTTATCTAAGAGTACCACTGTTGATTAGGTAGACTACTCTGAACTTCATTAACCCTTTAGCGCATTAAGTCCACGTAAATATTGCTTAAAATACCAGTTTCTACCTCACAGTCAACTCATTCCATCAAATTGCAAATACCAGTCAGTTAAATGATTCTTAAGGATATAACTTCTTCTTATTTTTTGATCATACAAAACAGATAAATGCACTGTATTTGCAGACAGCAATGCATTAAATGTCAAAACACATCGTACATATAATAACAATTGTGCTCTAAAAGGGTTAACGAACATTTCATGCCAATATGAAATCACTCACTTCCTTCACTAATAATTTGTCTCGTATAGACACTCGCTTGCCCGATTCCGTTGAGGACGAGCTACCAGTACCGCCATCCTTCTTCAGTTTTCTTGTTAATGTAATCATTGTCACGTCAGGTAGGTGTTTATTATAGGTTAGGTTCTGATAGAAAGGACGCTTGAATATGCAGGTAATGATCATGAATCATTTGAGTACCTACGGTACATTACACACGTTGAAATATTGAATGAAAGGGAAATGCGTCTGGTTTGGCCTTTTTCCAGGTTATTTTATAAAGTGTAATCATTATTCCCTATTTGTGCACGACATAACTCCCTCATTCCTCATACTTGCACACAGTCAGTTACGCGGATTACCATATTGGCACCACAGATTAGCACTATTGGGATGAGTTTAGACAGCGACGAACAAGTATTCATGCCGTCTGACAAATTGCTGTAACGTAATCTGTGCGTTTATATGTTTTGCGTGATTTCAGCCTTCCGCCGCGAGGTAGATGAGAACTGAGCTCGTCTGGGTTATTAAGTAGCCAGTAGTGGTAATTCCGTACCGACGTTTCGGGACCAATAGTATCCCATCTTGAATTCGATCGAGACGTCCCGAAACGTCGACAATAAATTTTCACGACTCGCTGCGTAATAACCAAGAGCATCCCAGTTCTTGATGTTTTGATTTTGAGCTGTTTCATTATTAACTGTGAGTTCACAGATGTTGGATTTGTGAAACGAATATATGGGTATGTGTATGTATGTATTACGTTGACGAAGCACTTTTGTGCGTCGAAACTGCACAAACCGGTCAGTCTGGCTATGGGTAATCCGTGATGTTGAAGGAGCAAAAAGCTGCTAATTGAATATTCATTGTACACACGGACGTGAGATAGCACGACAGTCGAAATCTTTTTCTGCCCCAAATTAAAGGAACGCTGGATAAGCCGTGTGTTTTATTCGTGTCTTGTAGTGTGGGTAACCAGTGGACGAGGCTGGTACAGACCGACGTTCCAGCAAGGGAGTAGGTATGTTTTGATGTCAGTGAAAATGTTAATGGTTCTACTGTGTGTGTGTAATGATACTAAGAAGAAAGTTTGTGCAAGTGAGAGTGAAGTTCCATTTTTCACGATCTCTCCACTCCATGTATGATCACTGGTGGCGACCATCTACGAATTTTCCCGCGTATGGTTTGATGGCACAAAGTTCTAGCAAAATGAAAGGTAACGTATGTTTGGGAAAGAAAAATTTGTCGCTTAACTGCAGTATGCGGCTTGATTCCACTTACAGTGATTATTGTGATCACGCATGGTAATTTATTTTGGCTACGCTGCACAATAGTGGCTCCGATGTTTCGCTCACCGACACATGTGTCGCTGTAGTCGTGGCTCGGCATCATTCCTTTTCCTTCCCATGCTTCAGTTTTTCCATATTCCGTTCACCCATGTTTCCGCGGTTATTTAATGAAACACCCACATCTGTGCCCGCAACCCAACAAGCATTCTGTAGGCGTTTCAAGTTATAGCCTGGGCAGGAATACTAGCGGGTGTCTTCTTGGGGCATTAAAATGGTCGCACATCTGTTGCAACTTGTTACGGAGTACGAAGAATGCCGGCGGAAGAAGCAGTACGTGCCGAGGTTTTTATACGGACGTCGGATGCTGCGAGATGACGGTGGTCCGAACAGGTTTTTTCTGATGTACCTGTTCAGTGTCCAGGCAATGGCAGTTGAGTTTATAAATGACATCGGCCTCCTTCGGAATAAGGTGCAGTGTAATACCTGTGGTCGAGATGTGACATGGTCCGCAGATTCCAATCTTCCTGAAGGACTTCGTTGGCGAAGTAAAAGGAGGGTTGCTGGGGTCAGGTGTAATTGTACATACCTTGGTTTGCTGTGCAGCAAACCAAGGTATGTACAGTTTCAGATTCACATTACTTATAAACACTAACAACACACTGAATTACCAGTCCACTAATGAAACACACTACAAACAAGAGAACACTACGATCACCACGCATAATAGATTACAACTATTAATATTAACAGAAACATGTTACCACCTGTAACAAAGCGACAAAGAACTTCACACCGACACATACAACACTAACAACCACAAATTTACATTAGCACTAACTCCTCCATCTTTACAGAATGAAATGACCAATGTGGTAATCAACATCATAGTCGCGAGCTCCTGATGATGGGCATAGTAGTGCCCGAAACATGTTGAGCCTATAAGAAGTACAGTAAAATAATAAGTGGCATCTAGCTGGTTTTTTATTCTTCAGTTATCTAAATACTTCTCTGCACCATGTACTAAGATGTACACAGTCTGGGAGTATATTCTTCTTACCAGTCTTACACTTACACAAAAAAGGTGACCTATCTACTCTGGTGATGAAACATCTATTCCTAATTACCAGATTATATGGCGCACAACATAAAAAACAGCGTTATTTATGGTAGGAATAGGCCTATGTGTTGTACCACATATTTTATGCTCTTCTTGGCCCTTGGCATATCTTAAACCACAGTTAAGAAAGAGAGACAATGCATTATTACGTTCTACAGCCGGTCACTTACCTGGATGTTGCTCATCATAAATCATGGCCAGTGACAACAGAAATAACAAACACCACTAGTAGCAAGTTAATTACATAATGCATGCATGGCTACATTATTATGGCATTTTTACAGCAATAAGACACTTTTTAATTTCAAAAAGACCTTAGATTAGATTTACGTTAATAATAATTTGGATGTTGGATAGACCATCAATAGTGGTCTGGTCTGGTAATAGTGTGTTTACTGACTATAAATAATTACTGGTACAACATAACGTTATAACAGCACTATCTGGAAATAAAGTAACTTACCGAAATGTTTTACTTTATTATTTTATGTGAGGATTTTCTAAACTTATACGCATGCTTCTTCCATAACATTGTTGAGCTATAAATATAAATAACTGAAAATCTTTCTTATAAATATGTTCTTGCATTGAGGTACATTGGTAATAAAATATAGTGTGTTCGCTTCTAAAAGACATTGGACTATGGGAAAGAAGTGTACACTACAGCAGAATTGTACAATCCAGGTTAAGCAAAGTCAAAATGGCGAACGGAACAGAGTGTACTAAGAAACCAGTACATGTAATACCAATACTTTAATATCAAGGATGCCTGTGACAACACTGTGCAATAAAACGCTGCATATATAGCACCTGGAATTGTGTAGTGATGTAATAAACTGTGTGATGCAGCAGAGGTATGCACATAGACAGTGAATTATATTTATTATTAGTAGTAGGTCTACAAAAAAGACGAGCACCTTTCTAATTACCATGCTGCAAGAGTTAGGTGGACAACAGTACCTGTGGTTTAATATATCCTCATATCTCAGTGATATTTTGCCACTTGTAACGAAACTCATGTGCGACAGTAATTACGTTATTTTAGCACTCGATCGGGCTGTAGTTAAAGAACATAAAATTCCTCTGTGCAGTATATTTCTTTATAAACCTTTACTGTAACTTCACCTACCTGATAAATAAAGCTGCTTGTGAAAAGAAGGGAATCGAACCATTGAAACCTACGTGTCGAGTTTGGCAGTCAACTTATCGAATATGGTTTGTTCTTACGCATAAGTACGAGAATCCCTTCTGTGCCTATTTAATTATTGTGTCACAACTGCACAGCTCAAAGCATGTAAATATTGTGAAGAATAAATCTGTTTATAAACAATTAAAATTTCTTTACGGGAAGGACAAGCAGAAGTTCACCTTCGGCCACTAACCCGAATACATAACAACAGCATAGTAATTTGGGGGAGAAGGAAATGTTCTTTAGTCACTAAGAAAGGTCTGATTTGGAAAAGGGTTTTCTCTTTTGATCTGATTATGTATTTATATATCATTGTGTTTGGGCACCCTGGTTACTAATGTGTGATGGCCCTAGGTGCTGGCTGCAATTTCTAATCATCACACGCATATGAGAAATAGAGACAGGTGGTCACATTCTACTTTTAATGTCATTTCTAAGAGTTACTTTATGTACTGTCAAGCCATATGTGTGGGTTGTACGATCTGGGGTTTGATTTCTCTTCCCCAAAACATTCAGAGCAGCTCTTGGTACCAACCAACCTCCTATGCAGTGGGTACCAGTGGTCCTTTTCCGGGGGGCAAAATGGCTGGGACATAAATTTGACCACTTAACACTATGTAGTGCTGAGGATGAGAATGAGTGGAGCTGTATGTTTTTTCACAATATAGTAGAGCATTGATTATCCGAACTGCCAATTGTCCAAACCACTGCTGCTATAAAAAAGTTACCATGTACTTTCCAATAACTGGTTACTATTCTGAAAAATTCAAGATTATTGTAAATAATAAACTTTTCCAAGTTTACATTACTTGTTTCTATCTTGTGTTTGTTTTTTATTTTTTATTTTTTGTATAATTGTCTGGATTTATTGTTCAAGCTATTCAAAGCACATTTCCTAAATAAATTATTGTATTTGGGGATAATGTTCTCATGTGTGTTGGATTATCTGAACAGTTTGATTAACTGAACTTCCTCAGTTCCAGTTAGTTCAGATAATGATATGCATTCATGGCATGGACAGGGATAACATTAACTTTACCAAGCAGTAGGTGTAAGTTTAAGTTTTGGGGGGCAAAGCTCTCACAGAATGATTCCATGCTGCTACGTGCATGGTAGGTCTAGAGGTACTGGATCTCAAGTGACATTTGACTGAAATACTGAAAAGTTATTGGTAAGTTGAAGTCTTTTGAAGTTCATGAATGCTCATCAATGAATATTTTGTTCTCAGAGCATGATGGTGAAGCCATAGCTGGCCAGAGAGCAAAAAGGAAGTTTGCTAAGGACCATGACATTGACAGGGACATTGTGCTGATATGACATCACTTCTTGCAATACTTAGGATTATTCAGCATGACATTGCAGTAGAGGTATGACTATAATTGAGTGGTAGGGACTGAAGTTGAGCACTGACACTGGGTATTAAAAGTGCTTTTGGAAATTCATTCCACAGTGACACATACCACGTCTACACATACACTCCACAGTGACACATATTATACTGTCTGTATGCACATTCCACAGTGACACATGCCATACTGTCTGGAAATGTATTCCACAGTGATACATACCATGCTGTCGATACACACATTCCAGATTCATAAAATCGTTCTGTAACTATTCAAATTTCACCTTGTAATGAGAAAACAGAAATAAATTGAGCTATGACAGTTCTGATGAATGACATCTTGGTAACAATGAATATGGTTGATCTTACATGATCTAGTTGTAATTCTTTGATAACTGTAACTTAAGAGGTTTACAATTTTGCCATATCAGTTCTTAACACAAAAATGGTTATGATACACGAATTTGTAATCTCCCATCATATGTAATTTATGCTTGTCTGCAATAGGGACTCAGTTTTTATTTTCAAATCACATTATAAATACATTCCATGCAGCTGACCTCTTGATATTTCTTAATTTCATTTCATTTATTTCGCTCATTCCAAAGATCCATAGTCAGTAACAACCAACGGATGCAGAACCAGTAACCTAAAAATATTCTTGTATAACCAACTTGATGCACTATACAGGGTGTCCCAGGAGGAAAGGACCTAACTTCGGGAGAGTGTTCCTTAGGTCAAACTATACCGATATAACCCAAAACACCTATATCCAAAGTTCAGTGGTTACGGAGATACAGGCCAGAGAAAAGTGTGGATGTCTTTTGTGTCTGCGTACTGTACTCTGTCCGTGACGTCATACTAGTCATATGCACTTGACCTTCTACGCGCTAATCCTGCAGTAGCATCATACACACAACGG
>Ga0131853_10010404_pt1 | contig 17000 bp, 6 predicted proteins | sample TergutLab28metaG_FD_92764 | JGI IMG/M metagenome (GOLD analysis project Ga0131853, IMG submission 92764) | Labiotermes labralis P1 segment gut microbial communities from Petit-Saut dam, French Guiana - Lab288 P1 (version 2) (version 2) | ecosystem: Host-associated > Arthropoda: Insects >... | reverse complement strand
TTTCGGACATTAATACAACCATCATCAGGAGCCTGCGACTTTTCTATTGTATCACCACATTGGTCGTGTGTTCTTGTTTCGATGTGTGTTGGAGTTTCGGTGTGGCTGGGTTGGGGTGGTATCCGTATAGCAGGTTGAAGCACAACACCAATGTGGTGATACAATAGAAAAGTTGCAGGCTCCTAATGATGGATGTATTAATGTCCGAAACATGTTGAGCATAGAAGAAGTGAAATAAAACTTAATAACTAGTGACATCAAGTTGGTCTCTTATTCTTCAGATATTTAGTATATTAAGTATGCTGTACAGTTTGTCCACGCTTTAATAAAAATGTATACTCATATATCATGCATGAGCATTTCATCTTCCTGATGATGGCCCAACGAAAACCTAAACGTGTCGGAGAAAGTGTAGTGCGAAATAATAAAGTATAAATATATTGCTTAATAAGTGTGTTCTGTTTGAATTTAATACACGGTGAAGTACAATACACGGAAAATGCAAAAGTTAAGATTTCACTGTTAAGGGCCGGGCCCCATACACCCTAAGTTAAACTATGCATTTTACCTGTGTAGAAAACTGCGCGAAATACTGAACTGAATGTTCTCTGGCACAGCACATGTGTCCCAGGAGGTTTGTCAGTTTTTTTGGCAGTTCTTTGTTTCTTGTTGTGCGTGTACCATTGAGGCGTCGGCAGGTAAACTGAGGAAATTGTGGTATTCCCTGAGTGAACTGCGCATTTCTCCCTGTGTAAGGTGACTGTAAAGGACAGTTCTGAAGTCTGCGCTATTGCCTGTAAAACTGCGCAATTTACTCAGGTTTTCCGTCAAGTATGACGCCACACAGTAAACTCGCTCGGTTTAACCGAGAGTGTATAGCGCCATTTATGTAGTCGTGTGCGACATGGAACTCTCTATCACCTAGTGCTTCATTCTGTGTAAAATCCTACCAATGCCTTTTGTTAGCCAGGCTGGCGGATATTATATTGCTTAAAGACGCAACATGAGGGTTTAAACCACTAGAATTCAACAGCAGTGTACGCCTGCAGGTCTTTTTGATTGTATTGGACAAGTGGACACCAGTCAATACGAAGCTGGCGTGCGCGTTTTGGCATCTGGCTATATCGTTTATTAATAATTTTTGTGTTACATTATCGTGTGAAGGATACCATCTTCATTTAATCGCTACCTATAATGACTTGTCGTGGGCGGGATAAACATGGGAGTTAATTTTCATGCGTCGTTTGCTCGAAATGTATTAAGTGGCGCTTCATTCAGAGGTTGGATCTGTGGGTGCGCCCGTTGACGCTTCGGAGCTACTGACTTAGTTTTGATTACATGGTACGAGATGGGGCTGTACGTTTTGTTTCATGTCGGTATGATATGACGCTCAGGGGACTTTGGTTTTTTCAGAGCCGATGCCAAAGGCCACGCGGTCTAAGGCGTGGGTCTGCGGCCGCTCGCTTACTGGGATTGCGGGTTTGAATCTCGCTGGGGAAAATGGATGTTTATCTTTTGTGAGTGTTGTGTGTTGTCAGGTAGAGGTATCTGCGACGAACTGATCACCCGTCCAGAGGAGTATTATCGAGTGTGGTGTGTGTATGGGTGATCGTGAAGCCTCGGTAATAAGGGGGTCCTGGCCCACTTGGGGCTGTTGTGCTATTGAAATAAATGTTTCTTCAAACACGAGTTATGTTGGATATATTGCTAATATCATAAATTAAAAGTGTACAAATATTTATTAGAACTCGGTAGCGTAGTGACTAGGAAAGGGGCTGGACGAACAGGGAACCGGGGTTCAATAAGCGGCAGGGGCGTAATTTTTCTTTTCTCCACGGCTTTCAGACCAACCGAAGAACTGATGTAATCCATCCTGTTGGAGGGTACCGGCTTATATTTGTCCGATGGTAAAGTTGTCGGTTCTTCCAGCTGACCGCTTACGCACCGCCCTAGTGACAAAGTTTAGATTGCGTGGGGATAGGAGTCCACCCCGTCACATATTTTTGTTGCATGGTGCCTAATGATACGGAGGGAAAATTTAACCATCACTTCTGTTTGAAACATTGCAGTACGACATGGCTAAATTTTAACAAAATGGAATCGAAAATAAAAGGCTGTATAAATACAACGTGTCAGTCAGTAACACAACACTTTTATTTTATATACAATAAAAATAGTATACTGTCAGGCCACGTGTATAACGTGGCTACAGTCACGAATAGAAGGAAGGTTCTGAGCATCGTAGAAAAGTTGAAGTAATACAACCAACTGAAAATGGAAAAAAGACATCTGACATGTGAAAGAATTTGGTCTCGTCGATCCAAACGATTTGGAACAACAGAACCACAATGATTAGTGTATTTGAACAGAACGCTTCGAGAATAAAGCTATTTAGAAAGCCTGAAGGAAGTGACTTCATTGAGGCGCTGCTTAAGGTATTAAGCAACAGAGAAGTGACAATGTATCAATGACCGGTCCTCTTTTCGTTATAAGTTTTGTTCTTCCCAATTTTTAATTTTAAGTTAATGTATTTTCAACGTGAGCCAGAATGGAAATATGCAGTTATAGAAGAGTAATTTTTGTTATTTCTGAGTTTTATTGTAGCTTAAAATTGAAATAGATCATAGCTTTAACATTAAGCAATATGCATACGGTCTGTATTTTGTCCTGAGGTATTTTTCCTTCACTTTCACGAAACACGAAGCTTAGAGCGGCCCTCGTTCATGACGACACAATTTATTAGGTCCGTCCAGTGACGTTATAACCGAGTTCGACTGTACTTTCATTTGCCAGAATAAGTCGATTGAATTGGATTGGTCATGTTAATAGAATGGATAGTAAAAGAAAAATAAGTCAGTACTTAATAAACCTCGGGGAAGTCGCCTGAAAGGATGACAAAAAACAGATGATGGGACTGTGTGCAAACAGATATTAAGGGATGCAAAATTAAAAACTGGGAAGAGAGATCGAAAAACAGGACTGGTGCAAGTCCATTAACCTTTTGGCGCCGGAATTATTTTTTTTTAATTTTAACACACCTGTATATAAAATGTGAATAATACAGGAACCAAATACATTAGAATTATGAAACAAACTGCAGTTTGAAGAAAAAAAAACGGAGAGTGTATACTATGTTTAAAATATTCGGTACCTATATTTGTTGAATAAATATATAAAATGCAACTTTAGAGGTTAGCGGTGCGGTACGTCAACTATAGTTGACGTTAGGCGTCTAAAGTTTAAGCAGGAAGAAGAAGGAGGAAGAGGAGGAGATGGAGGAGGAGGGGGGGACCTACGTGTAGTGTGATACCTGTAGAACTAGACATTGCGTTTGCAGCAGATGGCTACCAAGGACAATGAAGCACGCAAGGAACTCATAATCACTATTTTGTTACGACGATATTCTAATATTGATAGATAGGCCTAATCATAAGCCCATTAAGTCTATAAACTTTGTGTTATGGATGATAACTCATATTCTCTGTACAGTTCATATTTAACTGTGGGATCGTTGAGCAACAAATCATCATTTACTTGGTCAACAGGACTCTTAATGCTATGGAACGGGAGATTCATAATGCCAGCCGTTACCACAAAAATTCGCAATGGCGCGATAGTCGTGTCCTGAGTGAAGCGTGGACACCTATTTGCATTTTAACAGTCTAGTTGAATGGGTCTTTCTTCTTATTTATCTTTTCTCGATTTCATTAAAAATGGTTAAGTATTCATAAAACATGATTTGTGGTTGTTTTTATATCCGAATTCAATGCTAAGTTTTGAAAAGTAGAGCTTCAATTCAGAAGCGTTTGTAGATTGTGCATTATAGAGTTTTCGATTTTCTAGTTTGCTGTTCATTCTGCAGCTTGTGCTAGTACATTAGATATACACGAAGGCAGTAATAATTCATGCATCACTGTAACGTACGTTGCCCCTAAGTCGAGGAAAGGCTGTGTGCAGGTGATAAACTCTGCTTGTGCCACGCAGGGTAAAAGAGGTTGTATTCTACACGTCCACACGCCTTTGTTACGTCAGACGTCTTGATTGTAATTGCTTATGTTCCTTACGTGTGAAAGCAGTTCCAGCGACGTATTTGAGGAACCGAAAGCTACAGCGGCTGCCTTTGATGTAAGTGTAATTTGCATGGTACTTTCGGTCAAATTATTTACGTAAGCAGATTCTAATGGATTCACAGCTCTATCAACTAGTCAGTTTCTACGCAGTTTTATACTGATATGTGCACCCAGGAACGGCTGTAAGCGGGAAATTTGTAATTGTTGCAGATGCAAAACTGTGTAGGCTCTTGGCATTTCTGTTATGGCTGAGAGCCATTTTGCATAATTCATTAAATATGTTAGAAATTAAAATGTAATTGAATACGTACTAGGAAAGATAAATCGTATAATATTCGAAGGAGATGACAGTGGGAGGTACACATGTAGATCATACTTAAGACGTGAATGGGTCCTACAAAATTGCATATTGTGTCTTTTTACACGCGCCGTCCGCGAAACAACCCACATTAACGTTGGTGGCCCTTTGACCCCCCCCTCCAAAAAAAAAACTTTGGACATCCCTGAGCTGTGTTTTACTTGCCCATTATACAAGAGACCCACATATTTAGAATTCAGCTTTGACCTCCTGCATTTATAATTAATTTAAATTCGTCGTAACGATATTAACTATTTGACTAGCAATTATGTACCATTTTCCGATAGTAATTTATCATTTGTTCGGTCAGCTACTTGTTATTTGCCAGTAATTATCACATGCACACACACACACACACACACACACACACACACACACACACACACTGTATTGAATGTGCTGAAATTGTGTTTGTATTTATTATTTGGTCAAAGCACTTTTGAGCCTACCAGTTGTTTTAGAGCGACGAAATGGTCTATTTTTTGCCAATCGCGCGAATATAAAGTATTGTCAAGAACAGAATTTACCTCTTTAGGGTTTAAAATGTTAAAAAAAAATTATTTATCTCATAACAATGACACATTGGCACTACACTACGGGATGTGTCATGATGCATCCGTTGTGTTATATTCCGCCATGATTTTCTCCCGTAGGCTGCATCTGTGGGTTAGTGCAGTAAGCAGTTTGTAGTTAGCTAGCGACGAAATAGTTGTGGACGACGTTTGAATGTTCCACCGGTGACGTGACAGCCACCGGTTTCCATGGTTACGATACAAGTTCGTTTCTGAGTGACGAGGGATGTAGGGATGTATCGATATAAAAGGCATTGACGTCACAGTCACCGGTTACCATGGTTACGATGGAGTTCGGCCCATGTATTGTTTCGATTTATGGTGCTCATCTGTAATTAAGACATTTCTTTCGATTATTTTCGAGTTGCCTTTGACAGTTGACAGTGTTATATGAGTAGGTAAGCTTCAGCAATATATTCGGTAGTGCTGGTAAGAAGATTGCAGCTGTCGATTTTATTGACAAGCTGTGTGTGTGTGTGTGTGTGTGTGTGTGTGTGTTTTTAAGCTAGCTTTTATTCTGTTTTATTTAATAGACCTGTTGTAGTTGATTAAACATTTTATTGTAGCGCTTGGTAATTCATTACGGAATGCTATTTGACTAACAGAGCTTCACTGAAATATTAAATACTCATGATAACAAACTTGAAGCTTTTGTTGCGATTGACAATTGGTGGTGTTGTACTGATAATGATCAGAATTTCGTATTCTTTTATCCGATTTAATCGGATTGTCATTGAGATTGGGCATTTTTAACGATTTTTTTGTTATATGCAAAAATATGGTACACGTGCACAGATATTGTTTGCTTGATGGACTTAATGATTCATATTCAATAATTACCTTTACAGTCGCAAGGATGTCGCGTTGAAATTCAACGGGCCATTGCTAGTGCTTTGTATTGTCAGTTAGAGTAGCGGGCACACGAGGCTGAAGGACCGCTGGGTAGGCGGAAGGATTTTGTTATTATGGATGTCTGCGTGTCACAGCAGGTGACTGCAGGATGTCGTATGTGTGTCATACAAAGGTTTGTTTCTTTTGTTGGTTTGATGACGGAAGTACGTGTATAACACTACGGTGCTGGCTCGTGTGTGTGACTTGGGTGTTGTGTGGGTGGACGACTGGGTGAAAAACGGTGATTGTTCACCGTAAAAAAAATATTGTTACGCCGTTGACTTTGGTGATTGTTGTACTGTGAGTAGCGGAACGGTGTACAGTTTTAATTTTTGGTTATTTCTATGTCCGATTTATTTGCAAAATTGTTTCTGGCGAGAAATACCATGTAATTTTTAGTGAAAAACTACAACCTTGTGTTTTTGCACTTGAAGCAAGGGTGGAACTAGTGAGGCAATACATTTAGGGGCACAAGTTTAAGACTAGGAAGCTAAAGTAACGTAACGCTTCTGACTGGTATTCGAGAGGTGCTCGTTTCGATCTTGACGGAACCTTTTTGTATATTTCCGTCACTATTGGCAAATACGGATATTAAACTAATTTAAACTACGTTCTCTTCATTGCAGATCGTTTTCGGTACATAATTCATCAGCATTTCATCATCATGACGTCACGAATGTTACTGTTGAAGTTGTTTCGAGTTGATTTCCGGTTAGGTCGGAGACACGCAGTGGGGCGACTTAGACATCGGAGTGAACTGCCATAAAGTACAATAAAACGCAACTCTACACCTTCTTGCTACTAACGTTAACAAATTTAGGCTATAAAATAGGTGAGTTCCATTTCGCAGTCTGAGATTATAAAATTAATGGTACACGGAACTGCATCTAAACCCATTCATCATCCGAACCTTCCAGATCCTGAGCACATAATTGTGTGTTATGTTTCGTTACACTATAACACTCATGAATCTGAATTAGGTACTGCACTAGAATGCAATTTTTGGCTTACATTAGCGATGTTTAACGTTCTCTCCTGCCATGAGAATACATTTTTGTGATCGGATAAGGCGAAGAGAAGGGAACGAGAATATGAAGAGAAGAACGGAACGAGGAAATGTAGAAGTTTATGTAGGAGGAGGAGATGAGAAGGAAGAGGAGGAAAGTGGAGAAATAGGAGGACGACAGGACAAGAAATGAAGTTGTTTCTGTTTTCTCGGAAACTGCCACTTTTCCCGCGACTTTGACTGGGGCAAAGAAATTAATCGGTGAGTGAAGACTTTCTCGCCTGCTAGTCAGACCCGTCGGAAAACCGGGGGGGGGGGGTAACAGTTGTATTTGGGTGGATACGTACAAGGTGGGCGATGTACGTATACCGTAATAACATTGAAGCGCGTTAGCGTATCCAATGTTGCCGTCGAAAAGCAGTAAGTATTACATATTCGAAGTTTGTGTGTGTATGTGTGAATTCTTGCCTTAGTCATCAAGCATGCAAAGCACATTTGCCATATTGCACTCTCTGTGGCCTGTCTGGTTGTACCGTCCCCCCCCCCCCCCACACACACACACGCACACATATTCACATAAACGGCGCGATTTTCGGAAAAACTAGTTATTAAGCGTGCAACGTGTGTTTTTATTTTTTATACAAATTTGTGTGAAATATATCTCATTCTAAGAAGTATTCAACGAGATACTGTCATGAAAGCACGTGAGGCTTTATGTAAAGTACCAGTCATTCCTGTCAGTGTTTAATGAAACTTGAATTTTATCTTTAGATTTTCGAAAAGTACTCAAATATCAAATTCAACGAAAATCCGCCCAGTAGAAGCCGAGTTGTTGTATGCGGACGGACAGACATACATAATCGCTTTTCGCAGTTTTGAGAGCGCACTTAAAAAGGAAATTTGAATGTAGCAGGATCTCAGATTCTGTGCACGTTCAGGTTGTATCAAGAGCGGAAAATTTCTTGACTAGTGCAGCGACTGCCGCGTGATTGTCAGTACCTAATTTATTAGACAGGAGTCTCTTCCGCTTGCCAAGAGTCAAAATATTATTTTCTGTGGGTTAGTAATAAATCTCACTCACCTATGGGATTTACATTCTACACTTTTATTATCATATTTACGTTGATTATGCTATTTAGTCTTGGTAATACTTTACCCTCATTAAGGGGTCAGTTTTATTGATGCTTGACCATTTCACTAAGCTCTTTGTAATATACAGGCTCTTATAGCATTAAATTGAAGGACGATTGAATACAGTGCTTAGTTCTACATTTTAAAGAAGAGAATTTACTTGAATTGCATTGTTTGTTAACCATTAAAAAATACTTACCGGGTAAGTGCAGACATCATCATACATTCCCCAATATGGTTTGGTTCTAACTGATGCATCATCGGGGACGTCACAAATTCAAGCGACTTGTAGCTTCCAGAAACTGTACTTGCTTATTCTTTCACCGATGTGTATGTAATACATCATATCAAATGCAGGTTGTCATGATTTTCAATATCAATACGCGTATCAGGTTAAATGTTTTAGAACGTTATATATATATATGGTTAAGATATTAAAATTAAACGTTATTTGTAATGTGGCCGTACATAATGTCGGTCGAGTGTTAGCAATATTGAAGATTACAGTTTTTTAAAGTGTTTTACGTTCAAGCACATTTACTACTGATCTTTGTCGATTATAAAGACTAGTCTGTTAATGCTGTATGGATAGAATGATCGCCCTTCTGTTGAGATCCTTAAAAACTGCAATAATGCACTTTTTGAGTAGAATGTAGAATATTTTAATGTTAAATCCGGTGGTGCTTAAAGTAAACACCGCGTCATAAAATGTTAGAATGTTTATATCATATTTCGCTGCACAGGTAGAGGAAAACTACATCGTTTAACGATAAGTATGCTTCCATCATGCTCTGTCGCTCCATGATAATATTTTCAACTTAAAGAGACAGGACAAGGTGTGCTTATTTTACGATGTTTGTGCGACTACACAGAATTTCAGGGTCCTATGCTGACTGCCATTGCCGAAGTTCGTATAGCCGTGTTACTATATAACTGGAGTCAGAAATTGACGTAATATTGACATCATGCGCATAGAATACAAAATGTGGTCTTCGATGGTTTACTAGATTTACTGTATAGAGAGATATTAAAGAATGAATAAGTTAATTAACAGCAAGCATTTTAGAATAGCCGTATGGAAAATGTTCGGCGGTTCAAATTGGAGATTTGTCATTTCATATTGCTGCCCTCAATACAGGAGCTTTGTAAGAACCATAATTTGGCCTATTGTCTGTGTACTATGTAATTTTAATGTGGTGGCTGGAATGTACGAAATTCGAAGTGAATGCAGCACCCTCTGAGTTCTTGCTGACCATGCTTTCTAAATTCAAATAACCATTCACACTTTACACTTGCAATGATAGGGAACGTATTTTACACAAAAGTGTGTAACGTCGAAGTATGTGAAATGTGCTTGAAATTGCTGAGGTATTTTCGTCCGAAGGAAGAGGAATTTTGTGCACAAATGAACGACGTTATTGCTTGCCGACTGATAGAGCACAGTAAGCACTAAATGCCGATTGCCATCAGTTAAGCGCACCACATCCAACGCATTGTAATGGTCCGTGGCTCGCAAATCGATTCCATTTCAACCCAACTGCAAGCAAATGATTTTGTAGTAGTATAATTGTTGTTCGGCTGTTCAAAATGCACATACTACCTAATTGGATCGCAAGTATTCGATTTCTGTCTCCAGTAGACCATCTCAAAACTTCAAGCGTGTAAGCAAATTGACTCACTGTTAAGTATGTTAATTTCTGTAGAACCATTGTCATTTTCTTCGCAGAAGAACGTACTCTTTATTTAGACAACAAATAGTGGAAATGCAAGTCAAACGAAACATTGAGGCGCTTTCGTGTAACCATTGTGCAGTGGAAAAGCAATACGTATAATATATTCTGAGGGTGTGTCTGTAGCCTTAGTTATCCAACAAGCAAATCGCATGCGCCATATTATATTGTCATCTGTGGCCTGTCCGGGTCTTCAGCACTTTTCCACATTACCTCATAAACAGCACGATTTTCGAAAAAAAAAAAATTGAACATTAAATGTGTTTTGATTTTCTGTACAACTTTCTTCCGAAATATTTAATATTTTAAGTGGAATTGAGCTAGGTGTGATCATAAAAGTGACAGGTACCCATGTAAAGTACCCGTTATTTTTATCAGCTTTTAAAGAACGTTAAATTTTCTGGGCAGATTTTCGCAAAATCCTCAAATTTTAAATTTCATGAAAATCTGTCCAGTGGGAGCTGAGTTGTTCCATGCGGACGGACAGACAGAGACATACATGACAAAACTAATAGTCGCTTCTCGCGATTTTGCGAAAGAGCGAAAAAGAGATCGTGTACGGTATCCGTGATAGGGAGATTTCCGCATAGCAACGCCGCTGTGAGAACCTCCAGTCTCTCATATTTATCATCCTCTCCAATCAGGTACAATTTAATTATTTTTATTACTCATTGTCTTTGCCTCCAGGTATAGTCTTGCTCATCTTTCGCCTCTGCTTGCCTGCCCAGAGTGAAGATAAGAACCCACATTTTAGCTGAACGTGGCCCTTGGGAAACATTTAATTTTGTTCCTGATGATAAAATGAGAGTGAAGATGAAAGCCGGCGGACGTTAACGTGGACTCCGTTACTGTGACAGTGCGTTACTGTCACTGTGACTGTCAGTCTTGTTTGAATAATTCTCGTAAAGCGATATTTCAGATGTAGAGGATACCGTAACGTTTAGTAACGCAACAAGGAATTATGAATTTCGAAGCAGAATTGCTAATTTAAGAAGTTAGCGCAGCCTTTGTTTGGAGGTAGCGGGGAAAACTAAGTGAAGCTGGTCGGAGAAAAAAGGATCATAACTAGAAACTTCGCCGCCGTCTTTATACTAAGTTTGGCATTTATTGTCCGAAATAAGCCGTTTTACTGTCAAAATTTTTGATGATCCGCAAGAAAATCTGTAGGCCTAAGGACAAACTGAATTTTATCTTGTTTTTGTCCAATATAAACAATATTTATTGCAGTAACCTCAGGTCAAACAATAGATATAATTAAAAACGATATGTGGTAGAAAGTTGATATAGGCTGAATAAATTTTAAGATGTATATTTCTTTGTCATATTCACGAATATAGTGTTGAAAGGTATTCATTATTTGCAGACGTGCTAGTTTGTTCCTGTAGCTGCACTAAATGGCTAACTGATAGACCGACGATATAATTTTTCGCAGTGCTCGAAGCTTCAACACGCCCAATACCTAAGCCCGTCATTGTCTTTAATCCTTGTTACAGATAAGTTCTGGAATTTGTTTTGGAGGCTAATTAATATTCATGGCCCCTCACCGAACGGGAAACTTTCTTGCTTATGGAAATTTTGTTACTTTGTTAGGCTCGTTTTGTCATGTTTTTGTTTGCTTTTCTTCATCCTGCAGGTTCGTCTGTGTGGGATTATTTCGGATACATTTTAGAATGAAGATAGTGTATTTTCACAGTATATAAATGTGTACATTTTATTATACTTTTTGCACTAGTTAATGCACCATGAAAAAAATTTAATAACTTTTCACATGTATCTCATCCGTGCGCGTTGGTTTGGTCCCTGTGCAATTACTGTAGACATGGGACCAGTTCATTGTTATTTGTGACAGTCCTGTACGCGTACGGTGCTTTTCTAGTTTTAGCCTGTTTCTTTCCTTAAGGAATAAGTAGGATTAAGGTCACCTTACTCAGCGTGGGTGCTTGCCTGCACATATCTGTGTCTTTTCCTTTTGAATTTCCGAACCAACTGGCCGTTTGTTACAGACGATGGCACGAAATATGCCACTGACGGACACCCCAACGCCGTGCTTCGCTGCACGTACTTTAACATCCTGAAATAGATCCTTAAGAGCAATATTAATTTATAATATATATAGTAAAACTATTGTAGAAAGTGAAACGGTCAAGATGACGGCCATTTGAAAATGTTAATGATCTTTCGTTGTCGTGACGATAACGAACTGATAGAGCATGTGAAATATGGTGTGGAGGTTCACCATAGGCACTACTTGCACTTCGGGTATGGCGTGCTGGTTGCAAGCCAGAAATTGCAGACTGGACAATGCTGCGACAGACTTTTAGGTTATGTCCTACAAATTTAGCGTGGACACTGCTGTAATTGTGTAGAAAGTTTACACAACAGTAAAATAAAGTAGGAGTAACAAATTTGTAAAATATTTGTGGACTAGAAATCTGTGTGATAGAGTACTGGGCTTTGTGGCAAATTAGATACAATCGCTGTGCGTGAACAGACTTACGGATGTTGTCTTTACTTAAAGCACTGGAACATCAGTGTTTGATTCTAGTGGATTGTCGTAAGGCCCAGTGTCATATAAAGAATAAAGTGACTTATCTCCATTACTATACAAGAATTTGACGTAATCCTACGTGTTTTTTAAATGTGGTAACCACGGATCCCATGCTTTGCGCACCTATGAACATGCATAAAGTTAAATATAAAAATAATTGAGCTTACGCTACTAATGTGTATGTCAGTTGTGTTTATGTTTGGAAGATAATGGTAGTAGCTTGAACATGGCGATATCTTAGAATTGTATGGAATATCTCTGACATGCGTGTAGAATGCATATAATCGTATGGTGTTGTGGGAGTGGCTGTTCATTATGTCTTTATAGTGTGGTGTTGTGGTTCCAATATGGAATGAGATATGACAGTTCAGCAGCTGCGCGTGTCTGTGGTTAAGCAGCAAACGTTACGGATGTGGTGAGTAGCTGGGATTGCGATGAATGTGTGATGAATTAGTGATCAGGGATGCCTGAATAGAAGTTGTGCTCCGCCTTCAGAGTTATAAGTGGGCTATAAAGAAACAAACTAGCCTATTACGAAACGTTACCCAGAGCCTTGGATGAGTTGTTAGGAAATATGTAGGAAATGGAAATGATGAAATGGCACAATTAAGGGCTTTCTTTTGTATATTCGTCACAAAATCTTATGCATGTGATCAATTGGCGGGGACCTAGGTGTTAATGGAAGGGTGATATTAACATTGATGTTATGTAGTTTGTCAGGGTAGGGACTGAAGCCTCTGCTTACTATGGAGTTCAGATGCATTTTAAAGTGAACATTGTAATGGACCTTTGTGGTTTGCAATGGGAGAGAACTTTGCTGAGTGCCCGAGAGGATGTGTGTCTCAATGGTCATCATTCGTGATGAAACTGATTACCTAATTGATCAGTTACATTTGTAGACCAAATTTCTGCTTGACAGTGATGTATTGTACTTAGTGATGTGTTTTCTTTTGTTCTAGGTAAGCGTGAAGCTGTCATCGCTGCTTGGTGTACGTAAGTCATTCCCTGATTCATCACTGCTCTTGTGTTATATGTGTTTAAAATACGATGTTCAAGGCGTAAATCGTATGACTTAGGGTTTATTTTCGTACAGGTTAATAATAAAAGTCACCTCCATACACTACGAAGCAAAAATGTGGTTCTCCATCTCGTGATACGGATACTGGGTCATAATAAAGAAAGTTATCTGAATGATGTTAAGATAAAATTTCTTCTCATGGTGAAGGGATATACAGCTGTAGAATGCGTAATTGAGAAATACGAAACGCATAATTATGCAGATTCTGGTCTTAAGGGTTGCGACGTCAGGTAGTTTATAGGTGGATACCGACGTTTCGGGGGAACATACCGGATCTTCGCGGATGAAGGATTAAGTTGATGTTGATGTGAACTGATCACGGTAGGGATTGGTGGTTTTGACGGAAGGTGGTTAATCAGAGCTGCGGGTGGGTCACAGGGGATAGAGCCAAGTCCGGGCCAAGAGGAAGTGTGAGAAGCTAAGAAACCAAACGAAGACATATTACTTGTGCTTTCTTCAAACTATGAGATTCGGGACTAGACATGAATGATTGATTGGAACTAGTATCATAGAATGCATGCATCTGACTTGAATTGTAGGTTTAGAGAACGTTGACATTTGATCGTCCAAGGAAAAGGTGGCTTGATTGGGGAAGCCGCGTCAGGAATTAGTTAAGTACATCTTGCAGATCGAAGGAGAGAAGGGAGATTTTCCGCCTAATTTCCATCCATCTTCTGTAACATTCTAAAGTGCGGGCGTTACCGTCACATGTCTTTTTACAAGACATAGTGCCACACCTCATTTATAATGTTATACATTCTGTGGTACCAACAGATTCACCATAAGGTACGTGTTTTTGTGCCTTGCTTAGTACGACATGCGTAAGAGCATCTACCTTGGATGTAACGACTTTGCCAGTCATCGTCTCAGTATACTGGTAATATTCCAAGAAGTACGCTATTTTGAGAAATCAGCCCTCTCCCCCCTCATCCTTCAGAAGGCAAGCCAACTACTCTTTCAGGTAGCTATGTATATTCCAGGACTGGAAAATGACAATAGCAATAGTAAATTTGATGTGTATTGGACCGTGCATCATCTTGATAACTGAAGAATAAAATCCAACTAGATGCAACTTATTACTTTATTATGCTTATGTTAGGCTCAACATGTTTCGGACACCATTACGCCCATCATCAGGAGCTCACGACGATAGCGTTGGTTACCACATAGGCTGAGTGTCCGGACACTAATCCATCCTGCCTGCACTTAACTTCCAACCAGCAGCAACTCGAGAACCAGACGGCCTATGTGGTAAACAACGCTATCGTCGTGAGCTCCTGATGATGGGCGTAATGATGTCCGAAACATGTTGAGCCTAACATAAGCATAATAAAGTAATAAGTGGCATCTAGTTGGATTGTATTCTTCTATAGCAATAGTAATTCAGGATTTCAGGCTCCCACCGATTCGTAAATGAGATCTTTGCTCTCCTGGGATGTTACGCAAAGTAGTTTGGTGATTGGTTACCGACTTTTCTTGGATTGCTGGACCCTTGAAAGGGGTTGTCCCGAAACATCGGTAATTAGCTACCAATCTACGCTGCGTAACATCACAGAAGAGAGCTTTGACCATAAAGTTGCCCACTACTTTTCTTCTCGTGCAGTTAACAGGAGACTGGTAGATTAGTAATGTGGCTACAGTCACGAAAAGAAGGAAGATTTGACCTTCGAAGGAAAATTCAGGGTGATACGAGAAACAGAAAATGGAGAAAAACGAAGCTGACGTGTGTCGGAAATTTGTTCACGGAAATTCTACAATCCAAACGATTTGTGAAAACAGAACCAAAATTAGGAGTGCGTTTGAATGTAACGGACCGAAAATACAGCGATTTGGAAAGCCTGAATGAAAAGACGTCGATGAGGGGCCGCTTAAGTGACTGTAGCAACAGAGAAGTGACGATGTACCACTGAGCTGTCCACTACTCATGGTAACTTTTGTTCTTCCTGAATTTTAATTTCAAGTTTTTTTTTTTGCGTAAGCCTTATAGATAATTACAGTTACATTAGAGAAATTTTTATTATTTCGAAATTTTAATTGTAATTTATTTTTAAAATGGACCATAGCGTTAAAATTAAGTAATACACCTACAGGCATGTATGTTGTCTTGAAGTAGCTTTCCTTCACTTTTATCCTACACCTCGCTTATAGCGACACAATTTATTCGGTCGTTTTCCTGACATCATAACCGAGTTGGAGTGCATTTGCTGGAAAATGTGTCACATTGTACTGTTCCGTAATCCGTATTATATGAACACAAAGAATAAGCCGTCGAAGGAAAGTAAAATTTATTGATTTCGACCTCTGTTCTGTAGGCCTGTTTCAAAAGGAAAATACTTTCATAGTCGCTGGGTTGCGTGTGTTCTGTCTGTATGTGTGAGCTGGATAGGCTGCATTCTACAGACTGTAGCTTGTGGCAGGACAGCACCATATTCGGCGCCGCTGATGCTGAAGGCTGACTCTGGACACGGTTCTTAACCAGTTCTGACTCCACAGTCTTTTAGACATTTCTTCGTTAATATTTACCGTCTTATTACCTTTCCATCTCTATCTCGGTTTTCGAACTAGACCCTAACCGCTAGGCCTCTCCGCCACAATTCTGTACGATTTCCTGCCTTACGGCCATGCCATTTAGAATAAATCTTACACCATCGGAGGTAAAGTCATTACATTTCTGTAACTAATATATTCCAGTGGGCCGGTTAGCGTAGTTGGTATAGCGACTGGCTACGGGCTGGACGGTCCGGGGATCGAATCCCGATGGGGGCGACATTTTCCGCACCTGTCCAGACCGGCCCTGGGGCCCACTCAGCCTCGTGTACAATGGGTACCGGGTCTTTCCCGGGGGCAAAGAGCGGCCGGGGCGTGACGCTGACCCCTCATCCCCTTCTAGTGCCATGGTCAGAGAGTAGAACTATACCTCTGCTTCCCCTATGGGCCGTACAGCCTGTACAGAGCTTCAGTGCCTGTACAAGGGTGCACTTTACCTTACTTTTACTTTTGACTAATATACTCCAGGTCTAACTTACCTAATGAGGTGAAGAGTGAAGAGTTAACTTCTAAATAAAGGAACCCATCCTAAATTCATTTTCATAATTATCTGAACACCCATTACTGTTAATCATCCACAGCAGGTTATGTTATTCCACGCTTGTTCCGTCTTCATGGATATTGGTCTGTCCATCTTTTCCTTGGTCGACTTAAATTTCTTGTGTTGGTTGGAATGTATTCATAGACGAATACAAGAATTGACGAATGCTTGTATCATGTATTCTGAATAAATGTTGTTTCGATACACAGTCAAGAGCGACCACCGCTCTTCGGCGTTTCTGCCGCAAAGCGAGTGTAAAAGCCTCGGGAAGCTATCAGGACCTCACAGTAAGAGATGGTGTGTTTGTGTATGTTAAATGTCTCTTGGGTGGAGTATCGCGGAGTGAATTTTTAACGTTAAAAATGTTTCTTTTGACAAGATACTCAAAGGAAAACAAGAAAGAAAAAATCGGCAACCCCCCCCCCCCCCCGAAAACAAAAAACCTTCCCCCCCGGGGTCGTTAATAAGAGAAATATTATCCTGGGTGGTGAGGGTGTTGTAAAAAAAAAAAAAAAACTCTTGAGAGGT
>Ga0131853_10010403_pt1 | contig 17000 bp, 14 predicted proteins | sample TergutLab28metaG_FD_92764 | JGI IMG/M metagenome (GOLD analysis project Ga0131853, IMG submission 92764) | Labiotermes labralis P1 segment gut microbial communities from Petit-Saut dam, French Guiana - Lab288 P1 (version 2) (version 2) | ecosystem: Host-associated > Arthropoda: Insects >... | reverse complement strand
TTCTTTCATGTACACAGCATCAAACTGTGTAATGTGCTGTTTTATATAATCCAATGCCTCCGATTCCTTTTCGGGATAGTTATCACACATACACAACATCAGATAAATTGGTGAGTAAAATTGCACTGCCGCTATGTTGGCGTTGGTATGTTTCATCTTTCCCATATTGATAAATGCCTGAAATAATGCGCTTTGATATTGTAATGGGGCATCATTGTATTGAATTGTAAGCAACTTTGCCGCCGCTGGATTTTTGTATTGTTCGATAGTAAGTACACGGCGCAATTTTTTTGTATGGCTATCATGAAGAAAATAAAGAAACAGCATCGTTCCTGTCTGGATTAGGGTGTTCAAATCCATATTGGAAAACTTGTCAATATCATTTTCATGAACATTACCGTCAATACCTAGTTGATTAGCCATGTCCTTGTATTTTTCAGTAGCAACAACAAGGATAGAATCAAATATATCCTGTTTGCTTTTGTAATGTTTATAAAGAGACGCTGCTTTTATTCCCACCGCATCAGCTATGTCTGCAACAGTTACTCCATCGTAGCCTTTTGTGGAAAACAGTTCTAACGCTTCATCTAGTATCATTTTCTTTGTATCTCGTTTTTCCATAGTGCCTCCTTCCTAAGCTAATAACCGTTAGCTTAATTATAAGCTAACGACTATTAGCCTGTCAATAGTAAATTTATTAAATGCTAAATCGCTGGATATTTGGTCTTCCAGATTGTTGAGGCATACCCCAAACCGCTACTTCGAGCCAAGTTGGCCCGAAGTAGTTGCACACCTTAAATTACTGACTACTTCTTTTTAGCTCATTAACAGCTACATATGGATTTCTATACCTATGCCGCTTACCGCTACCAATTTTCAAATACTTTCAAGCCTCTTAACAATACTCTGAAAGCGTGGATTATCTTTCAAGATAGATAGAGCAGGGTTATTAACTACTGAATCCACTAAACTTTGCCTTATGATTTCATGTGGTGTTATTTGACTTGCCGTGTCATTTTCACTTAGCCAGTTGTCAATTGAATTGAAAAAGCCATCACCATTTAACCGCCATGAAATATCTCCTGTAACGAGTTCAGCGTACTGCTCTAACAAATCAAGTGCTTCTTCTGTGTTTTGGTTTTGTAAATAGACTGTCGCCGCTGCTACATAAAAACTTACTATTGATGTTGGTTGAAGTTTTTTAATATTGAAAGATTCTATTATTGACAATGTGCGATTAACAATTTCATTAAATTTTTCGACATTATCCAACCCCAAGATAGCATACGTTGACAACATGTTTATGGCAGACATAATGCTTTGATATATGCCAACCTGCAAAACCGTTTCAGCTTCTTCATTTCTTCCAGTCATACGATATGCAGAAGCAAGTAAAACTTCTTGCGGAAGTATAGGTACAACTGATTTTTCAAGCAATTCAATTGCTTCGTTTGGATTGATTAGCGAAATTTCACAGGTTGCCTCCATATACAATGCCGACCTTATTAGCTCTGCGTCACCGCTTTCTCTTTTCACTCTAACGAAAAGCTCTTTTGCCTCTGTGATTAAAGATGAAGATTTTTCACTATCTTCGACAAGTGCGCTTGAATTTATCAATAGCTCGCCCATTTGCAATAACAAGGGGAAACACGAAAAATATTTTTTGATTGTTTCGCGGCATTGCTCAATAACTTCATCAAAAGGTTTATCGGATAAATCTTCGTATAGCTTTGAATAAAGTTTAGCAATATCCTTTTTTGTCATTTGTGGCTCATAGCCCATCAGTTCGTCTATGCTGATATTAAAATATGCCGCAAGCTGTGGTAAAAGCAATATATCGGGATAGCTTTGTGATGTTTCCCATTTTGAAACAGACGCACTTGACACGCCGATATAATTAGCCAATTCCTCTTGTGTAATGCCTTTTTCTTTTCGCTTACTGATTATTGCCCTTGCAATGTTGATTTCTTTCATGGTATCACCTCTTATTGTTTTTTACCGGTATACAAATATTATAGAAAAAAGCGTTCATATAATCAATGGAGTCGTAGTTGAATTTGGTTAAAAAAATCAACCAACACGAAAGTTTTATAATTTCTTATCGTAATTATAAAATCTACCGTTGCCAGACGCATTTTCGCATTTTCACTAATCGGCAAGCAGTGCAAGTGTCATGACACTTGCGATTTTTTCAAATTTCCGCCTTGCGTAAATTGTGAAAAAATCTGCTTGTTGGGGTTGCACCCCAAACCCGTAACTTCGGGACAAATTGTCCCGAAGTTAGTGCTACGCACCTTACAGTAGCGGTCATGTTCGCTTCGCTCCATTTCCTTGTTTATGTCGTGGGCTAACGCTCCACGTCCATGTTTTTCTGCACGTCTGCAATGCCTAGTAGATGGTCAATATTTGCCTTTGTGGTGATTATGTCCTGCATGGCTTTTCTTGTGTCTTTGTAGGATTTATAGGCGGTAGATTTTTCTGCCGCTAGTTTTTTGTACTCCGCTTTCAGCGTGTTCATTTTAGGCAACTTAGCCCCTGCAAGAATACGCTTGAAAGTAGCTTGTGCTGCTCTGTGAGTTTGTATGTCGGCGTTGTGTTCTGCAAGATATTTATTGCTGTACTTTGCCGCCTTAAAGCCCTCAAATACTGGTCGGGTCTTGGCATAGTCCACCATAGCGGATTTTAATTCGGTGTTAGTGCTTATAGCCGCTTCGATAGATTTTATTTTGTCGGCTAGGGCATGGAAGTTGTCCGTTAATTCGGTGGTTTTCTGTTCCAACTGATCGTATTTCATTAGGTCGTGTTCCTGCAAAAATTGGAGTGCCGCCGCCATTGCTTTTAGATTGTGGATTTTAGCCCAACGCTCGTATGCCGCACCTTTGCCGTTTCTCATTTTGGTTTGTATATCTACAATTAAATTTACTTTTGGTGTGGGTATTGAGGCGGTGGTTGGAGCATTGGTCGTTGTAGCGTTCTGTGCTATGTTGGCTCGGCTCGGCGGCAACTCTTCACGCCCATCAATAATAGCCTGTATATCCTCCACGCCGTAGCCCTCGCCAAGTGTGGTAGCCCTAAGTCGTGTATAGCGTGTCTGCCCCTCGGTGCGGAAACTAACAACACCGCCTCGCCCATGCTTTACCTCATACCCTGCCGTCTGCATGGCTTGCAAAAATGCTTTCATGGTTGGGGGCTTTTCTGCAAGGCAAGTATCAATCTGCATTTTCAGCCGCTCTTGGAACGTGGGCGGTTTATTATCGCCTCGCCATTCGCCGTAATGCTTATATTTGCCCTTGCTTTTGGGCTTGGGATTTTCGATGACAGATAAACCATTCTCGTAACAAATACGGTCAGATAATCTTTGCACCGCTCTTGCGGAATATTGGAAGTCACGGAATTTTCTTGTGCAGTCAAGGGCGGTAGAGTTATAATAAATGTGTATATGTGGGTGAGGACGGTCAACGTGCGACACAACAAAAAATGCGTGTTCACCCTTTGTCCAACGCATGGCAAGGTCATAGCCAACTTTTAATGCCGTGTCGTGGTCTATCTCGCCCTGCTTAAATGACTGGCGTATTTGATAATATAGAACATCATCGTCCTTTTTCTGCTTCCTGCCTGTGATGGCTTTGTACTTGGCTTTGGCTAACATAAATTCTGCAACGGCGGTTTTGGGGTCGCACATATAGGCGGTTACTAATTCGCCGTTTCGTGTCTTGGCAGGATTTTGTCCATAGTCAAAACTATCTGTAAGTGATTGGGTTATGGATTTTCCTTTGCTAACATGGCGTTTCATAAATCGGGCTGTTGCCATATGTGCGACTCCTTTCTGAAAATTTATATGTAAATGACTTCGGAGCAAGTTGTCCCGAAGTTAGCCGTGTATTTTTATAATGATGTGATCGCCGCCAACTGCTCCAACAAATCAGACAACGGCTTCCAAAGTGCCTCATAATCTTTTTGCAATGCGGTTATCTCATATGGATATATACCGCCGTGAGTATTTACCCCAATAGCTATTTGATTCATGTTATTAGCACACCGCCGTTGCAGGGAAACAAGTTCCTGCACAGGGGAAAGGTCAACATGCAATACATACCCATTAAGTGCTTGCTTACGGATAAAGGCACTCATATTGTTTGTCCCCACCTCTGCCATGCGGTCATATATGGTTTCCTGCTCGGCTTCGGTTATATAAAATTGAACGGCAATACCTCGCTTGCGTTTTTTGGTGCTTATAATAAGCCCTCCCAACTTACGAAATGTTAGAATTTGATACTAAAAAAACTGGGTAGGCGATATATAACATCGCCTACCCAATTTTGCAGTCTGAAAAGCCTGTATTTATGCGGTGTTCAAGTGTGGTAAATTCTAACGCTTGCCCCTCCTGTTTCGCATATATCCACGCTGTAGTTTGTTCTTGGCTTGCCCTGCACAAACTGCCCCACAATATAGCTGTCTGCCATTCACAGGAAAAGGCTCACCGCAAAAGGCACATGAGCGTGTGTCCATTACCGCATTTAATAATGAAGATTGCAACATGGGGTCAAGCGGTAGCACCGCCTGTTGAAAATATTTGCAGTAGTTACCAGTCCAACACTTGCCGAACATATAGCAATCACAATCAAGGGGTAAGCAACCATAAGCACGGTCATAGTTGGCACACATATCTATAACCAACTTTTTAATAGCAGTACGCTCCTGTCGTGTAAGTTCACGGCATTGTGCCGTAAAAGCAACCATTCCATTATTCACCGCCTTTGTCGCTGTCGCCCTCGTCTATATCCCAATCATCGGAGTCCTCGGCATATGGGTCGGTTTCGTCTGAATAATCGTCCTCATAATCAAAATCATCAGCCGCTCCGTCTTGCTTGGGTTTGTAGATTTTGAAATAATACCCTGCTGCACCGCCGCCAAGTACGAGTATTACAATCACAACGAATATACCCATACCGCCGCCGTTTTCTTCTTCGGGTTCGGGGATTGGGTCGGGTTCTGCTTCTACTGGTGGCGCAGTTGGTGCAGTTTCGGGGATAATAGGCGGCGGTGTGGTTGATATAACCCAGTCCTCGTCAGATTCTTCCGCAAGTGCCATAAGGTCACGTTCAGTAACGGCGTTTAGGAAGTATACATTTTCGCTATCCCTGTGCCTGTCGATTATGAGAAAGAATACATTTCCTGCGGCACTTGTGATAGTGAAGAACTCTATGCCGTTTTCGTTGGTTACATTGTCTATAACCGTGCCTGTGCCGTCTGGCGTTAATGGGGCGTGTTCGGGTTGGGCTTCGTTTATGGGTTCTTCGGGGATAATTGGCGGTGGAGTGTCGGCGGTAGAATTTGCGTACACTTCATCAGTAACGCCGCCTTTGGCATATGGCTCATAAGGGTTTCCCCCTGCGTAAACTGTTATAGTGCCAAATGCACCAAACAAAAAAACGGCGGTCAATGCCGCCGTAAAAATGCGTTTCTTCATTATTCGCTGTCCTCCATATCTTCGTTATTGTCGGTGGGTGGTACGGTTTCAGCACTTGCCGCCAACTCGTTCAACTTCGAGCCAACTTGTCCCGAAGTGGTCGGGGTATTAGCATTTACCTGTTTCAAAAGTTCCGCAAGGTCAGTAAATGAAATGTTCATGCCTCGCACGGTGTTTACAATATCCAAGTTTTCCAACTCGGTTTTCTGCCGCTCCAAGTCACGCAACTTTGCTTGCTCGGCACTTATTTTTTCTTTGGCTTTTTCTATGTCCTTACAAACACGCTGTATTTTAGCGTTCAATAAAAATTCCTCCTGTCAAATGCATAATAATTTTTTGTAGCAAACGCTACCAATTCAAACGCCCGAAACTATAAAAGTGCCGTTCCCAAAATGGCGTATTGATGTTGGCATAGCTTACTGGGCTTCCTGCGTGTATCATAAAACCGTCACCTGTGTAGATTCCTACATGGGTGACGGTTCGGGTTGTGGAATAAGTTCCTGTGAAAAATACCAAATCCCCTCGCTGTGCTTCGCTTGGGGGTATGGGTGTAGATTGATTGAAAATGCCCTGTGCTGTGGTTCGGGGCAAATGGTATATGCCCGAATGGGTAAATACCCAACATACATAGGACGAGCAATCAAAGGCGTTTGGTCCATTTGCACCGAATACATAAGGCGTCCCCAGATGCTGCTCTGCTTCTGCAATCAGCACCGCAAACATTTCCGCACTCATGGGGGCGTTGGTGTCGGGGTCTGTTTCAAATGTCGTAAATGTTGTAATGGGTGGGTTGTGGTTGGTTACTATGGGAATTGTAAGATACAGGGGTGGGGCTTGGCTGTTGTTGGCAAGGGGTACGGCAATAGTAACAAAACTGTCTGCCTCGGTTGGCAGGGTTAAATGGTGATTGGTTACGGTGAATATTAAAGGGTTCAAGTGCCGTCCGTTTTTGATAACTTCTAAATGCAAGTGCGCTCCTGTGCTTGCGCCTGTGTTGCCAACTCTTGCAATTAAGTCCCCTGCAACAACTACATCACCAACATTCACTAACAAAACAGAGCAATGAGCGTAACGAGAAACAAGCCCCTCGCCGTTGTCTATCACAACCAAATACCCATACCCACTAGCATATGCGGCAAATATGACTGTGCCGTCCTGCCCCGATAAAATCTCCGTGCCTTCGGGCAAGCCTATGTCCAGTCCCCAATGAAAACTTCTGCCTCCGTGTATAGGGTGTATGCGGTAGCCGTAAAAACTTGTGACGAATGGTAGCCAGTTAAACGCAAAGGGGCTTTGCAAATATTGGCGGTTGCCGTGGGTCAGCATAAGCAAGTTAAAACGCTGTGTCTGCTCCTCGTCCATGCGTGATAAAAGCACTTCTCTAAACGACCTAGAAGTTAGCGTAATGTATAGGATATGCCACTCATACTCCACAACTACCGTGTAAGTGTAGGTATAAGTATGCGTGTTGCCGTCCTCATCTGTCCAACTGCCGCTCCCTGTGCGTTCTTCAATACGTGTGCGTATTTCTACTTGTGGAGTAAATTCCAATTGGTACTGTTCGTTGAAAATATCGTAAATGGTTGCTTGCACTTCGGCAAATGTGAAGTCGTTGTACACCGCCGTTAGAAATGCAATCAGTTCAAGGGGGTTGTGTGAAATATCGCCTATGCTAAATCTGTACTCGTCAAAATCTGGATTATCACGTTCGGCATGGATAATGCGGTATTCCAAGTCAGTTTCTAAGCGTGTGTACATAATGGTTGCATCGTCTATATCTGCATCCTCCGCAAGATATGAAGTAGCACCAACCACACCGCCCATGCCGCCGCCTATGGCTGTGAACATAGCCATGCACGATTGCAAAAGCAGTAGCAACAATCCAAACAGGGCGATAACCGCCCACACTTTAGGATTTTTCTTGACGAGTGCTACCGCTACATTTTTTAATGCAGTAGTAGCTTTGGCAATCAGACCGCCGCCGTGCTTTGCCCCATGTGCCGCCTGTTGTGCTTGCTTGGCACTTTGGGCGTAACGCCACTTTAACCGTTGCTTGTGAAAAAATCGTGATAGTGCCTTTTTCCTAAGTTCGGGATTATCCTGTAAAAGTTTTTGGTAGGCGTGATTGGCTTTTGCCCTTACGCTTCGTTTGGATAACTTCCGTACACGTCTTACAGGTCGGGTGTGTATGCGATGTTTAACAAAACGAGAAATAGCACGAATACCGCCCTCGGCGGCTAGTTCAGTTTTATGTGCGGACTCTGTGCCTACATTTTCATGCTCCACCTCATGAATTTTTTGATGGATTTTTCTATGGGCGTACCGCCACGCAACAAAACCGCCAAACTGCTTGATAAGGCTTGGGGGCTTGTAGGGTTTCTGCTCCGCTAACACCTCACGGGCTTTGTCTAGCTTGCCCTCGATTGTATCAACTTTGTTCTGTGCTTTTTTGACGTGGATATTGTCCTGTGTAGATTGTGTTGCCTGTTTTGCTTTTGGCTTGGGTTTGGGTGGGGTGTCGGTATGGGTGGACTTTGCTTTACCTTTGGGGCTTGAAGTGCCGCCGCAACTATCCGAACTATCACCGCCAACACCATCACCGCCCGAAGTTACCCCCTCACAGTCATGCGTTAGGGTATCGCTGTCTTGGTGGAATGTTGGGTCTTCGACAACTTGTTGAAAATCGCTTCGTTGTTTCAACTTCGAGCCAAGTTGTCCCGAAGTTGCGGCGGCGGTTTCTGTTGGCGGCAAACCATCAACATCACCAAAACGCAAACGCTCCTTTGCCTTGTGGGGTGGTAGTGGTAGCCCATGCGGTACGGATTTTTCGGCAAGCCGCATTTTGGATTGTGGCAATTTTGGGTTTGGGGTATCTGCCGTAGGCTGTGCATTGTTGGCGGTGTCCTCGTCCTCAAAACGCAAACGGCTGCTATGGCTATCCTGTACTAGCGTACTTTCCGTAGGTGTATCTTCTGCAAAACGTAGACGGCTTTTGGGTTTGTCGGGCATACTACCGTGTGCAGAGTTATTAGGCGGTGGCAATCCCTGCGGTGGCGCATCATCTTCAAAACGTATACGCCGCTTGGATTTTTGATTTTGGCTAGGTGCAGACTTCGGGACAAGTTGACCCGAAGTCGCATCCTCCGTTGGGTTGCTCTGTAACTCACTTTCAAACCGTAACCGCTTAGACTGGTTGGGTTGGGTACGCTTATCCATTCCCGTCCCCCTTGTCGTTGGCATCCACTATAACCAAGTCCTCGGGGCGTGTAGTTAGTAAGCGGTATATTTCTGTATTGTTTGGAAAGCGGTCTACAAATGGAATTGTTGTATTACCGAAGAATAACAAACCCTCACCGCTATTGCTGTGCGTAACATATGAAAGTTGATGTTCAGAAATGCCCAACTGCTTCGCAAGTATTACCCTGTCGCCCTGTGCCTGTGATAGCATGACGATAAAATCTGTGTTTTCAAACTCATTCTGTCAAGGGGGTTTGTCCAATTCACGTAAATATTCTTGCAATCAATCAAAATTTCCAAGCCCCCTCACAATGCAGAAAACGCCGTCAAGCTTCACATGAAGTTTGACGGCGTAATGCCATTTTCGGACTATGTAGGTTTACAGTACAATGCGAAAAGTCCGGGCTTGGTACTTGCACTATGACGATGTTTGGCTCTGTAGCCGATAGAAAAGACGGTAGTAATGTGAAACATAATTCACCGAAGCGAATACAAAATATTGTATTTTTACAGGAATAAACTTCCACTAAACTCTTGACAAGGCGATGGTCTGGTGATATAATACAAATTATTATCGAATATCGATGAAAAATGTAGAATGAAGCTAGGCGAGTTTTTCGGACTTGTGCAATGGGGGTGATGGCGATGGTGAGATAATATACAAAGCGCACTTATTTGTTGGCAAAGGTGTTCACAGCAACAATTTTGTATTTTGAAAATTACCACGGATGAGCAGAAACGGCATCATTGTAAACTTATTAGCCCCGACGATGTGTAATGGAAAGGAAGATAAGTTATGACATTTAAAAGAAAATCTGTGTTATCCCTGTGTTGATAATTGTGCTGATTATAAGTATATTCCCGGCATCGGCGCTTGCAAATGACAGCGCTGCCGGTGCATCATTGGCAGTCGGTGAACCAGTTCAGGGAATAGAAATAGGCAGAGAAGTAGTACCAGAAAACCCGCACTTGCGTGATAGAGAACTCCAGCCGGGAGTGCCTGGCGGGGAAATCACGCTGCCCGGCATCGGTGTGCGAGACAGAAATATTCTGCTGGACAATTCAATAATAGAGTTATTAGAGATTTCAGAACCAATACCTATCGCAGAGTTTCTGGCCTCGAGCATGGCAGTGGATTTGGATGCTGAATCGCGCGTTGTACTTGAAGAGGCCTATGCGGCGTTTTCACAACGAGACGGAGATGAAGCACAGTATGCCGAGTATGAATTTATCCTAGGCGATGCATACATTACCCTTGATACAGGCGAGGTAATAGAACTAGAATTTACCCCAGCAAGTGAGATCGATTCCGCTTTGCGCAGAGAGATAGGAGCTAGGTTTGAAGAACAATCTCAGACCGAAAATGTGGAAACAGATTTGGATGCGTACTCTTACATAGATGAAGAAGTAGGCATTCTGTCTATTGCCAACTTGACGCCTAGCAACCTTAGAACTTACGCCAGTCAGCCGCTCGCATTCAATGTTTCCCATGAGTTTGTTTTCAACCTGAGTAATAATGGACCTTGGACAACTGGCATACCTGCGGACATATTTTTAGATGGTAACTTTATCGGCTCTATTATGTTGAACAATATTCCTGCAAATTTTTCCGGCTCAGTTAGATTTAATTTTGGAATTAACGCTGGCGGTGTAGGCGGAAACAGACAAATGGTTGTTTTTATCGGCAATAGGTCAGCAAGTAGAGTATTTCAGTGGCGTCCTACTGTGCAAACTGTTGTGCTGGAAGCCCTCGGTATTGAAAGCACAGTAAATCCAATTATAGCTGCCGAGCAAAACGGAAATGGATTCTCAGCATTTATTGCTAACATTGGTAATGCGCCTGCGACTACTGCTTGGGCTGACTTTTATCTCAATGGCGAGAGGGTAGGTTCGTTGCGATTGGCAACGATACAACCAAACCACGTTGTGCAGGTTACATGGCGCTTAGGGGGAATAAACAGGTCGGGAAGTTATCTAATTGGGATGAGGACGTGGAGCCCTACTAGTAATATGACTTCACGAATTTTCAACTTCCGCCCTGATGGGTGTGGGCTTTGGGTGAATAGGCTAAACCCGACTGTAGCGCGCAATATTAGGATCAGTGTTAACGATGTTCGCATCAACGACACCCTCATAGGTAACTGGTCTCGTCAATGGAATAACATAACACCAAACAGTGTGAATATCTCCCATGTTGGTAGAAGTCTTGATAGCTACACAGTATATGTTGTTACTAACATTTTTCCCGATGATAGGGAGCTTTGGGCCGGGTATTTCCAAGCAAATCGCTCTGGGGTTTTCACTGGTGGCTATATTTCGTATAATAGGACTTGGTGGAATGCTGCCAATGAAAATATGCGCAGAGCTGTAACAATTCACGAAGTAGGTCATCTCCTTGGCCTAGGACATCCCAATCAGCCTGGGGAGATGGGTGGTAACGCACTTTGCCAATGCTCCACAATCATGTATTATAGGCTTCAGACAGATGTTACCAATGTCACTGATCACGATAGGCAAGCACTTAGAGTCCGATTCGGATATCCTCGTCAATAATTCGTTCTTATTGGGTACTATACATCAAAAATGTATCTTAAAGGAGGACAATGGCATGAAACGCATAGCATTTGTAATAGCAGCGGTTTTGCTTATAACTGGTTGCTCTGCTTCACAAGCAATAGAACCCGAGCAAGAAGTGCGTCCACATCATTATGGGAGCTTTGATGAGATAATCTTTGCACCGGCATCTCAATTGCGACCATTGTTTACAACATTAGATGAGTTGAAATCCGAAACTCCTAATGTTGTTAGAGGCCGCCTTCTAAATGATGCTGAAATAATATTTCAGTTCAATGACGCATTTCGTCCAAATCACCCTACAGCAGGACATAACGCTGTATCCCTTGAAATAATTGAAGTGTTCCAGGGTAATCTTGTAGCTGGAGAAGTAGTACGAATATTGGAACCCTATGTTATACGAGACAGAACACTTCAGACATTTGCGGATTATTTACCGTCCATTCCTTATCAAGAGTATATTTTCTTTTTGGGGAATCAACTTGCTGATACTGCTTCAGAGTATGTGCCGCCAGGATATGAAAGCTCGTTTTTTGTCAGGGAAGCTTATCGGGGTCGCTATCGTGTTTTAAATAACAACATCAACGCACTAGAAGCACAAAATTTCGATATGAACGAGCTATCATTAGGGAATTATGCAGATTCAAATGAATATATGAGTTTGTGGCAAGAAGTAATGAGTGCTTTTATGAACTAATTTTATTATCAAGGACGAGCTGCTATGGTGATAGCAGCTCGTCCTTTTAACGCCAATATCTATTGATTTATCGCTCCATATCCCTTGCCCTCTGCGGCTGCTCTCTACGCCTTTCCGCACTCATGATGTTGTACACACTGCGACGGATTCTTTCCGCTTCCCCAACCTCACTTTTCAGCACTCGATAATCATGAGCAAGCGATTGCATATCAGCGGTAAGCTTGGCACGTTCCTCTGTCCACTTAGTAATCGGCGGCAACTTTTTAGCGTCAAACCGCCCCTGCAACACATCCCGCAAATACCGCTCGGCAGATTCATAAAGCGTAATTTGCGGGCGATGGGTTTCGTAGTATTCATTAGCAGAATCAAGTGCCTTTTGCGCATTGCGCTTAACCCCAAACCCAGACAAATTTGCAAGTGCTTGGTACTCCGCATACAACTTGTCATACTGCGTCCTATGCCTGCGCCCACTCTTGAAATTCTCGCTTTGCCGAATGTGTTCATCCAGCGTTTTCAATCTCCGCTCAACAGGTTTTAGCTTGTTTCCAATAGCAAGCTGCTGCCCAATCATGGACGAGAATTTTTCATCCAACCCCGCCATGTCTTGAATGTTATTGCTCGTCAAAAAGTTTAGCATCTGCGCCGCTGATTTGAGATTATGAACGCCACCAGAGCGCCGCGATAAAACATTCTCAATAACATCTGCCAGAGTAGGCAGCGTTGGGTTCTCCGCTTCCTCTTTCAGCCAAACCGTTAGCTTATTTATCCGCGCTTTAAGCTGCCGCAAATGCGAATTGGTAACTTCTATCTCCCGGTTAATATCCCCGCGCTCGGTGCGGATTCCCTTGCGCTCCATCTGCGAAGCGGCAACGCCTAAATGGATAGTCGGCACTTGGTCTATCCCTTGCCGCTCATAGCTCCGATGATCGATGCGTTCATCGTGCCCATGAATGCACAGCGCCGTGTTGCAATACGCAGCCCAAGCCTTGCGCCAATCCTCTGCTTTGGTCTGTTCGTTCCAATCAACAGCCGGGATTTTTTTACCGTCCACGGTGCGCGATTTCTGCCCCCAACTTCCATCCTTTTCAATCGGGCGCATAGTCAACATGACGTGCACATGTGGATTGCCTGTGCCAGTATCATGAACACAAACATCGGCGCACATCCCAGCGCTGACAAAGTTTTCTTTAACGTACCGCTGCGCAAGCGCAATGTTTTCCTCTCTCGACAATTCAACAGGCAAAGCAATTTCAATCTCCCGCGCCAGTTGTGCGGTTCTGTATCGCTCGGATTTCTCAACAGCGTTCCACAAAGTAGCGCGGTCGACGTACTCGCTAGGCGCATTGTCGGGCAGCAAAATCTCCGTATGCGCAACTCCCGATTTTTTGCTATAATCATGGGTGATACCGTCATACTCATTTTTGATGATAGTACCCGCCCGATAAGCCGCAGCTGTCACCGCCGACTTACCTTTTCCTCTGCTTATTATCTTAATGCTAAGATGATAAATCGCCAATAGTTAAACTCCTTCCGGGCGATTGCTAAGATAGAAAACGGCAAGCCACATTCAAGAAGAATGCAACTTGCCGCCAACACTATATGTCCTTAACTTGAACCGATAGGTTCAAGCAGCCCCCGGCGGGGCGCACGGCGTTTGCGTAGCAAACGTATAAGTGCGCCATCATTGAGAAGCAATGATGGTATTAGCCCGCTTGTGTCGCTACGTTCCCGCCTTGCTGCGCCGTGGTTGATGCGTTGCCCTGCACCGCTTCTACGGTCTTGGAAGAAGCCGCCACACCGCTACCTTTGGCAATACCCGCAAGCATACGCCGCCCGAAGTCGTTTGCGGTGGTTCGCTCTAGGAAGTTTTTGAACTGCTCATCCGTGAGAGCGATGGTGTCCGGCAACATACTTTCCAGAAGCCCTGCACGAGAACAAAGCCGCTTGGTTCTGGCCTTGCGTTCTTCCGCTTTCTGCTTTTGGACAAGCTGTTTCATATGATTTTCATATTGCGTGATTTTAGCTTTCGCTTCCTCGATTTTTTCAACTGTAGTTTTCCTATTTGACATAAATATTGCTCCTTCGTTTTGAATTTTGACGAACAAAAAACAGCCTGCGAAAAACTCACAAGCTGCGAAGAATGAATGATGAATATTGATGTAGCTCTGCCTTGTCAATGGGGCATACCTGCCGGTGGAGATTGGCGAAAGCCAATACAACCGCTTGCCCATTGACAACGCAGATAAAGCAAAATAGTCATGGGGAATGACATGGTTTGTCATTCCCCATAATTACAAAATGCTTTAGGCCAATGTTGTTACAGTTTAGGCTGCGGGTCGATTTCGGTATCGGCAACTGTACGATCAAACAGCTTTGCTAAATCGTAAACCTCGCCCACATCGGTAACGTCAAACTTGTTTACGCAATCCGCAAACCACGGAAACACTGCATACAATTTGCCCACTATGTCTAATACATCTGCGTCAGATAGTGGGTCATTGGAGCGATAACCAGAACCTTGCCGATGTGCAATGCCGTTGTTTTTCATAAAGGCTTTAATATCTTTGTACGCTTTGGTATGATGGCCACTATCATAATGTTCCTTTAACTTGTCAATGACCAAATCAAAGTTGAAAGCCTTATGGCATGGGCGGCTTAATTTAGCGTTGTCCACACCATTCAAGAGGGGATACCCACCCTGCGTTTGTAGTGAGCCGCTAAATCCTCAACTTGAAAATCCTCAACATGGTTAGAGCCTTTGCTATTGTACCAAAGCCATTTGTCAACGTATGGCATAAACCATGTTTTTTCTTTCAAGAACAGTATGGCGCGCCCATATCCGGCGAAGTCACTACCCGAACCACCGGAATAAAGCCCATCGCCTTGTTTTTCAATGCGCAGGGATGAAAATAACTTGTCGATTGATTTTGATATATCCTCCGGGGCATACTTGCCATCCTGTAATATTTTTTGCTCGTCAAGCGCAATCTCCATCTTGAACATCGGTAGAATCCCCCTTTGATTTTTGTTGTTTTTCCTGTTTCTCTTTACTCCGCGCCTTACGCTTATACTCCCGCCACTTAGTACGCTTTTCTTCATCTTCGGTACAAGGTTCAGCTTCCATCGGCACTTCAAACTGCCCAATAAAGTTCAGGAAAATATCAACTTTCTGAACACGCTTCCCACTAGAACGGTCAGCCTGATGAACAAGCACCCTATCAATAAACTCATGGAGCATAGGAGCTGTAAGCTCACTAAAATCCGTATACCGCCTCGCCAGTTCCAAAAACTTGTCGGCGCGTAAACTGTCGCTGTCAAACCGCTCTATCTGTGCTGTGAGTTCTGCGGTCTGTTTTTCAAGCTCGGCCTGTTCTGTTTCGTACCCACTGGATAGCTGGGCAAACCGCTTTTCGTTGAGCAACCCCGCCGATAAATCCTCATAAGTCTTGCGAAAAAGTGAATCCAGTTCAGCTATCCGTTTCTCGTTTTTAGAGATTTGCCGCTTGTGGTTCTTCACGGTTTCACTCTGTCGTATTGCCGAGGTTTCACGAATGGTTTTGACAAACTCGGCTTCGTTATTGCGGGTATATGAAGCAACACATTTTATTGTGTCCAATATAATTGCACTCACTGACTTAGTGCTGATATAATGCATGGTACAGTCGTTTTTATGAATCTGGTAGAGCGAACAACAATAGGTGTCGTGGCCTTTTTTGTACACTTGTTTATCGCCTTTGCTTCTGTCTTTAGTCCAACCGGGTGCGCTGCGATGGTTGTACATTCGCCGACCACAATCGGCACAATATAGCAATCCGGTTAAGGGATTCGCTACGCCCAGCGTGTCAGTTCTGCGTCTAACTCCACGACATTTTTGTGCTGTGTCCCAAGTCGCTTGGTCTACAATGGCCTCATGTGTATTATTGAAAATCAGCCATTCCTCTTTTGGCTTCCATCTCACATTTTTGTCTTTGAAATGCTGCTTTTCAGTGCGTAGATTAACGGTATGCCCTGCGTATTCCTCTCTGGCAACTATCTTCCTTACGGTAGACGAGTTCCACTCATAGCGGTATCTATCTTCCGTCCACTGATGGTCGCCAACGCCGATTCGGGTCATGTGGAAACCTGGTCTTTCTATCTTTTCTTCCCGAAAAACTTTGGCTATTTTCCCCGGCCCCATGCCTTCAATCGTCATTTGGAATATACGGCGTATTATTGGTGCAACTTCGGTATCGACTATCCATTTTGTTTTGTCTTGCGGGTCTTTGAGATAACCGTAAACGTGCTTGACTGTGGAGCGCTTCCCGCTTCTCGCTTTGGAGCGAAAGGCTGTTTTCAGTTTTCGGGAGTTGTCGCGAGAATACCATTCCGACATGATATTGATAAACGGCGCAAATTCTAAACTGTCGGGGTTATCGCTGTCTATTCCGTGCCCGATTGCGATAAAGCGAACGCCGTGTTTGCGGAATAACTCCATATACACGCCTACTTGAACGTGGTCACGGCCAAACCTTGTCATGTCTTTGAGGATGCAGGCCGACACATTACCCGCTTCTACTTCGGCTATTAGCTCTTGCCAACCGTCACGCTCAAAGTTTACACCTGTTTTACCATCGTCAACAAAATGTCGGATGTTGGTAAAGCCGCACTTTGTTGCATATTCGCTCAACATGGCTTTTTGATTTTGGATGCTCATTGAATCTCCGCTCAACTCATCGTCACGTGAGAGCCGGGAGTACAATGCTGTGATTGGCTGCTTGTTGTTCATCATAGTGAACCCCTTTCGGGCAGCCGATTCACCTGTGGCACTATTATTATACCACAAGCAGGGCAATTTGGGAACGCTTCAATCGCAATTTCCATCATAACCCCACCGCCTTTCCACTGGCAACCTCGTTGCGTATTAGGCGCAGGATTTTATCGTCAATCGTTTCGGTGCTGGTCTTGCTGAAATGGACACTAACCTCGTAGTGGGTGTTGCCGATACGCCGGGTGAACCGTCCGGCAGGTGGTGGGGTTGTAGAG
>Ga0131853_10010402_pt1 | contig 17000 bp, 10 predicted proteins | sample TergutLab28metaG_FD_92764 | JGI IMG/M metagenome (GOLD analysis project Ga0131853, IMG submission 92764) | Labiotermes labralis P1 segment gut microbial communities from Petit-Saut dam, French Guiana - Lab288 P1 (version 2) (version 2) | ecosystem: Host-associated > Arthropoda: Insects >... | reverse complement strand
GACCTCAATCTGCTCTTAATTTCTTCCACAATAGAATTTTGATTTGTTAAAGTTGTTCCCAAATATTTAAACCCTTCCACCCTCTCGAAGGTACTATTATCAATCCTCACACTCTGAATTCGTGTGAGTACATACAACGCTTCACAAAAATATGTATTTCGTCTGCAGCTACTGATGTACCAGTTGATTTTAAGGGACAGCACATATATCTGAATGCTCATCTTCATGTGACACGGCATGCACTGTCTCCATAAAAGAAAGTCAAACATAAAAAACAAACCAGTATTTTAAACACAACACTGCACATGACTGTAGGAGGTAATTACCTTGTCAGCAGAAATATGATGACCCATGATTGAGTAACAGAGAAGAGTAACAAAAAGCGATGTTCGCTCTGAAAACACCATTGTGGAGAGGAACAGGCCTTTTAAATAGGCAGCATTGGTCAAAACTTTGATTTCATGCCTGCCAACAATAAAATAGCACATGACAGTGATTGACATGCACTAAGTAATAATTAAACATAAACTGCTAAAAAACCAGTAAGTGAAACGAGTATCTGTATTTGAGTGGTATTCTTCTTACCATTATTGCACTTTTTTAAAAACTGTTACATAAAAATTTCATTATCCAATTTATCTCTCTTTTGTAATATTAATAAATCACTCTGCATTTTTCATTGCAAGAAGAATTAAAAATCCCCCTTCCCCTGAAAATAGTGTTGTTAAGTGTCCCAGGTTTTGTTTCTTAGATATGGCATCCCTAATCACATGTCATTCCTCCACTTCAATCTAAGCACACGGAAACCAAAACCAAAACTCTTTGACGCACCATTATGAACTGCTGTCTGTGATTGCCTCACCTTGTGCATAAACAAAATACAGTACAGTAATCACAGTTCAGTCACCTTCTAACAATCTGGACCATCTTCTCAAAAGGTTTCTCCCATGCATACATCTTAATCACCTGAATTCCAGAAATAATCTCACTCATAAGCTGAACTCGTTCATCAGTGCGTGTAGCAATCTTCAAGCGCAACTTTGATGTCAGTTTACTCAGGTAACCTAAAAATTAAAAACCATATGTGAAAATTTGAAAAAAATTTGTATTCTTTTCTGCCTAACAAAACTGTATAAAATTGAAGTGAAAATTTAACAATATTAATCACAGCACTGGAAATAACAAAAATTAACCAGACTAATTTTATTTCATGTATGTATACAGCATGGTAACTTAATCTTGTCTTTCCTATGTAAAGGCAACAGTACTGTTATGTCATATTCTGAGATTAAAACACAGGACTTACATCAGTACCAAGTATGAACAGAGTCTGAAGAGGTAACACAACATATTTAATATTATTTTTCATACATGCCTAAGTCTTTGAAGTAGACTCATCCCTACAGATTTCCCCACCAAAAGTTTGTGTGCATTTATCTTCTCCCCCATACATGCTGTATGTTCCACCCATCTTCTCCTCCGTGATTTGATCGTCCTAATAACATTTAGTTGGAAGTTTAAAACATAATGCCCCTCAGTATGAAATGTTCTAGTCTCCTATTATTTCCTCCCTCTTAGGTCCAAATATCTTCCTTACGACCCTCTTGTTGAACACTAAATTCTTCAATCAATGTCAGTGACCAAGTTCTGTACCCACACAAAGCTGCAGGAACAATTATAGTGTTAATAATTACATTTTAGGCAGCAAACTTTATTGTAATCTCAACTACAAAAAAAAAATATTTATCTATGTTCATAGTATATATATATTTCAATCTGGATTCAGTTTATCTTCTTCAGGGAATATATTTAAGAATGTATACTAACAAGTTTATAAACAAAATATTTACATAACACTGGGTACTGTGAATAAGCAAGCTGCAAGGTGAGTTGAGTCCAGTTCGAAATATGTCAGGTAAATTTTAGCACAATTACATGTGGATTTATTTTTTGTGTTTAATGGTAAGGGAACCTTGCATAGCAATAAAATGGTGTGGAATGAAATGTGATTCTGAAGAACTTACTTTGTATAGGGACAGTCTGAAGGAAGATGGCAAGAACACCAATGAGAGCTGCCCAACCAACAGCTTCCCATATGAAGTAGGTGATGACAATAGTCTGGATTGGGGTAATCCACACGAAATGAAGAAATAGAGTGACAAAGTCAAAGCGATTCACATCATTGGAGAGCAAATTCACTACTTGACCAGCCGCAGTCTTTCCCTGGGCTGATTTACTTAGACGCAGGATCTGTGAAATTAAGTGTGTTGCTGCTACTAAGTGAAAATCATTGATAATTATCAACAAAATACTTAGGATCTTAATGTTACTTGACACTGCAATTTATTACACAAGTCTTAAATAAATTTCACCTCATAATCTGCCATGAAGGCACAGAAGGGGAGTACAGGTGTAGCTCTATTCTTTCTTTAACCCCACACTAGATGAGGTGAGTATTTAATGACATGACCCCGTTGCTTTAAGCCAGGGAAACGACCTAACACCCACTGCATATGAGGCTGGGTGAGTCACAGGTCCAGGGTGGATGGGCGTAGAAAATCTCACCCCCAGTGGGATTCAATTCCCAGACCATCCAGCTCATAGTCACTATACTGACTATGCTATTCCAACATATTACACAAGGTGTATACTACTTTGAATTTCTTATAGTCTAAGGATGGTTCCGAAACGTGTAGCTTTTTCAGCCGTGTTAATAAATAAAACAGTTGTGCTAGACTGCTGTCATGATTGTTAGTATGAATATCAGAATAACTATGGGATTTCACTTTTTTAGTATTGCAATGTTGATCACTGCAGGTGTGTACCCAGAATTTTTCTTTGGGGAGGGGCTCGCTCTGAAGCTATATAAAATATATGTTTGACTTTAAAAATTATGCTATGAAAATCATGGCAATGTATCTGCAACATAACACTGTTTGCAACTGTATTTATACGCATATAAATATAACTACACCTTCCATGACTCACTCACCTATTTTAAATCACAAAGTCTAGTCTTCTTGCATTTTGTAATGTCATCTAAGACATCCTAAAATTTCTTACTCTATTTTTCAAAATTCTGCTATACTAGTTATCAGCTGATTTCAAAGGTTAATTTCAGCTGAAGGGTAAATCACAAAAAACCTTTAATTTCATCATGTCTAAAAAATCCCCCTTGGGTATGCCCCTAGTTGACTAAATAATAAAATAATCTCCAAATTATAATGTAAGTGACATAGAAGTCTCTTGACCAACACAACAGTTCACTTTTTTTTTTTATTTCTCAGACTTCCAATGAGCTGACAATAATTTGCTACCATAAGATCACTGGACTGGACATATAAGATGGTTTGTCCCTCATTGGTCACAACATTAAACAGGCTGTGCCTGTCTCTGTTGCATGTAACATAGACAGCAGTACTATTAATTGATTTTTTTTTTTTTATGTGTTGTGTTTACTTCCAGTGCCATCTTCCACATGATAGATTGTGTTTTCTAAGTTCATAAATATTAATGCATATTTTACCTGAAAAATTAAATCAATAGTGCTGCAATATGTGACATGTAATATTATACTTAATGTAATATTGTGTTACCTGGATAGACTTAGAGTTTTCTGTGCTTTCTCCATACATCAAACATTATTGTACATAAACTCATGTGCTTATTGACAATTATTCACCCCAACAGTCATCAGGCCTCAAATAAAATTACCCATTACAAAGAACAATGCATTTTACATATTTGTTACGAATTAAATAGTGTAAAATTATGGCAGAACATTCAAAATAAAATTACAATTACTAATACTTATTATTTTTGGAATATTTGGAATTATAATAAAATGTACATGTGTTAAATAATGGAGTTGTTTCCTGTAATTTTGAATTTCAGTTATTATGGCATGAAAATGTGCATTGTGATTCGGTTGTTATTGTCACTGAAAACAAAATTGTACATCTTTTGTGACATATTCACTTCCTATTAATGTATGAAAGAAAATACAGTCTTGTCTCGTTAAATCTCCTTGCATACGAAAAAGTCTGAATCCACTCTCAGTACAATCAGTTTGATTTAATTGATATTACATAAACCCTGATCACAGGACTGTGTACCGTACATTCTTTAAGGATGATAAGTACCTTCTTATAATCACCGAAGGTAAAAGATTTTTATCACTGAGTAAGGAACAGCAAAATCTTGCTCATTCTCAAACATCATTCTTATCTTTTTGTAATATACCTCTTTTTTAATAGATGGGACATTAACAACTTAGGGGCAGCAGAATAATCATTACATGATTACTGAATGAACAATGACATACCAATCATGCTAATGGACTTCTCACTAACTAAAACCCAAATAGTAAAGCTTTTAATTGCTTTCTATGTGTCACACCAAGCGACCTGAAAACATTCAATGTAAAGATACAGAAAGAAAGTGTACCTTGCGATAAATTATTGAACAGCAAGCAACTCGTATCCTCATACCAATCTTCTGACACACCAAGAAAGAATGATGAGTCAAGATCACTGATAAGATAGTACAAAAAATGAGAGCTCCAGCATAGACATAAGCTTCATCGTTGGTTACTGTTGTGTTCTTGTTGAAGAAAAGGATAAACTTTCCTAAGAAAATTGGTTGAGCTACCCTGAAACAAAAATATTAAGATTAAGTTATTACAGATCACCAGCCAACAAGAACAAAATTAAAATGATTTGGAAAATGACAAACTTTTGAGGACTACAACTTTTTTCCCAGGCCTTTCCCATTTGCTTATGAATCACTCTAACCCAGTGCTATGTAGTCTCTGATTATGAAAGTGTAGTAAAGCAGACCACAGAAGACTGCACCACCTGTATGTCATTCCTAGCACTGAGCGCAGTGTACCTTCACATTTGACACAGTGACACACAGTGACAACAAAAATTGCATTGCAAGATTTGAGGTTCTCAGAGCTCTGTTTCTAGGGATACACACCTTCTGGGATGTGGCCCTGTGTCATTGGGTGACATTCTTCTGGGACTTCTTAACATGCAGATGAAGGCTTGACAACACCATCATATCCTAGAAGACCTAAATCTTCGCAAGCTGCATTGTCATATATCTCTTTGCAAATCTCATTCACCAACCTGAACACAGCTGATAAGATGAGTTGAACCAATCCAACAAAACAGTATAACCAGCCAAATGTCTTCACAATTGCTCGTAACAATGAAGGTTTCTTCTTATTCTTTCTGGTGCGTATGATTTCCTCTTTCCAGGACCTAGAAATAACAAATATAATATGCTACAAACATTCACAATCAAGCAGCATGTGGTGGTAGGACTTACAAACACAGTACACCTCTGCATTCCTAATTCCACATGCAGAGTACAGCATTAACAAATTAAAAACAATGCCTTAACCAAATATTTGCTTACATTCATATCAGAGCTACTAAAGTATTCATGTTATCATACAAACTACATAGGCATAGTACTTATTTCTTAAACACAAATTAAAGTACATGATTATATTATTAATTTTGAAGTTGATCTTGCAGACTGGCACGTCTACATAATCTGAAGGCACATACCAAGTAATGAGAGCGATAGACCAATGAAAGCGTAAAACCAAGATCAGGAAGAACTAAATGAGGATTACTGTGATCGGGATTGTGATGCTGTGTATGGTGGTTGAAATTTACCCACACTTCAGAGAAGATCATTGCTTTTCTATGTTACGTCATGAAGATGAAGGGAACAGACTGCGCCTAAACAAATATTAATTCCTAGCAGTATACGGTAAACTGCAAAGCTGCCGCTGGAAAATCCAAAATTTTGCACAGAAAAAAATTACTTTAAACGTTATTTAGAGCCTAGGGCAGGAGCGGCTTGTCCATATGGGCCGCAGGACTACAGCCCACCCAGAAATTTAGAGAAAAATTAAAATATATATTTGAATAAAAGTACTCGTTAGGAGATATGAACATTCTTTAAAAAAAAAGAACGAAATCATTTCAAATTCAAATACTCCCAACGGGCTCTAAGTGCAGTGGAAATGTAGCACGCTGTGCCCTTCCCCTTGTGCGTTGGCTTCAGCACAGCTAGTCCGCGTCTGAGGAGACTCCAGCATTGCAGCCCAAGACAGCGTTTCAAGGACGACCTTCCTCCATCTTTTTACCTTTATTAACTTTTTACACGTCGCATTTTCATAATCATTTTACCTCGCCGTTCTCAAAGCCACGCTTTTAAATGTGTCAATTATAGTAGCTGCAATTTTCAGAAAAACATGGCCCACGAACAGTGTGGAATATTTACAGGGCATAAATGTTTCGCAAATAACTCTCGCTGAGAAGACTGAGATTAAACATTTACGTTCTGTAACACCTGATTTGGTTATTTCTCAGTCACCATGAAGCAGAACAAACTTACGTGAGAAAATTGAACTCTGCTGTATACTAAACATAAGTGGCTGAGTGGTTGTGTTGAAAGAAACCGTCTATTAGGCCTTCTCATTAAACATACAATAATTCTAGCCCCAGTCCTAGCCAGAGACAAAAAGATTAAGCTAGACAGTACTATATTTTTGCCTGTTGTTTTGTATGGATGTGAAACTTGGTCGCTCACATTGAGGGAGACACGTAAGGTGTTTTAGAATAGGGTGCTGAGGAGAATATTTGGGCCTAAGAGGGACGAGATAGAAGGGGATTTAACAAAGCATTAGCATACCAGCGCCATAACACTTCACACATACTGGGTAATTCACCAAACAATTAGCAACCAATCCCCAGTCATGCCACAATTCCACAACATCCATTCACAAACTACGTAAAACAAATGTTCCAGATTGTCATTAAGAGGTGTCATAAATACTCCACGAGACTTTAGAATGTGAAAGGTCTGTACAAGAGAGTGTTTTATTTGCAACAACTTACTTTTCGAGTTCATCTCCCAGCATCTCCGACCGGTCACTAGGCAGAGTATCGTAAAGGTCTTCCACCTCCAGGTCTTCAGCATATCCCTTCCGGAAAAGGTCTTTAACCCACCTGCGGTAAAACATACAAATATTTTGCACAAACAAATTAACAAACTCGAAACTCCCATCCCATTTCACAACAAATTACAACAAGACAGGCAACATACGTACAACTTAACACTGTGGCGCTTTCGCCTAACAATTGTTGCACTGGAAACACTGCAGTCTATTCTGTGTGTGCTGTTGAGCTACACTGCCAACTGTATAAAAATAATGACTGTTGCACAACAATGCTTTTGTGGAAAATTTATGTCGCCGGCAACAATAAAACGTACCAAACATAAGAATGCTCGTTTGCTTGCTCATGGCCTTCTTTAGTCGCACAATTTGACTGAACAAGCCACAATGACAGACATATCGTTGCACAGTTTCTCAGCTCTTGTAAGCGTTGCCGTAAAACATTTTACGGGGTCAGACAGAATTAACCAGGTGTGAAGCAATAAGTTTTAAATATTATGAATATATGTCTGTATTCTTGCCCTAGTTGTACTGGACAACAAATATTTACTGACGTTAGGCTTCTGAGGTAATAGTAGCCATTTCTTATTAATTTCGAGGTGCTGAGCACGATTATGATAATGAAAACTCAAAATTGGCTAAGGTTTCTAAGAAATCCGCAAACGTTTATTATATATTTAAGAAATATATGCATCAGACATGTAACGATAAAAGTCCGCTTCTACTTGGGTCTTCGTTTTGCCTGTCGCTTGTGTAGCTGCTCAGGAGCATTTCTGGCGAGCGTCGAACAGTAGTCAGCCAACATGGAAGTGGACCACTTTCCTTGACATCGTTTCTTCATCGTTGCAGTTTCCTGATGAAAACGTTCACCGTGCTCATGCCGCAGTTGTCTGGGAAGAAATCCAAGTGGGAATGAAGCATGTGTTTCTTTAAGGAATGTTCCAACCAAATTTGTGATACAATCACAACATGTCCTCAATCAATTCCTTGTAGTTTTCTGCCCTGATATTCCCGAGGAAGTGTCCCATGCTTTTTCCTCGTCACCCTGAAGTAGATTATTGAACATATCGTCTCTGAAAAGCTTGCGGATCTGAGGACCCACAAACCCCCTTCTTTAATTTTCACTTCGCTGAGTCGAGGGAATTTTTGTGCCAGATACTTGATCGCCGATCCAGTCCGGTCCATTGCTTTTACGAAGTTTTTCATCAGACCGAATTTGATGTGCAGGGGCGGTAGCAGGATTTTGTGCCATTCTGCCAGTGTTGGGTGTTGCACATTCTTCTCTCCGACCTTCAGAGATTTCCTCTGAGGCCAGTCTCTCTTCAGGTAATGCAAAGTCTTTACTCGGCTGTCCCATTCACAATACATCGTACTTCCCAGTTGGAGACCCATCAACAGAGACACTAACTTCAGGTCACCACAATATGTCAGCCATACTTGCTGTATTCAAGCTTATTCAGCAGCTGCTTTAGGTTTTCGTAGGTTCCTTTCATGTGGACAGCGTGTCCGACTGGAATGGATGGATGTTGGTTTCCATTACGCAGCAACACCGCTTTCAGACTCAGTTTCGAAGACTCTATAAATAGCCGCCATTCTTGCGGGTCATGTTTGATTCCGAGGGCATTCATCAGGCCATCTACATCGTAGCAAAACAATTGGTCATCTTCCTTTCTGAAGAAAGACACCAACTGCTGATGACGACTGCGAAACGAAGAAATTCGGAAACTTTTTTTTTCGAGAAGATTCCATTGTTTAAGTATCGATCCCAGTAACTCTGGTTTGCTCTTGGACAGCTCCAGATCGCGAACAAGATCGTTCAATTCGTCCTGTATGAAAATGTGTGGCTGTGGCACAGAAGACCTACCGTGGGAGACGTGTGGTTCAGTAGACGCCGGCGGCTCAGGAGAACCCGAGATCGACTCACCTTCGTCCTCGTCGTCTGAATCGATGGTAAATTCTTTCGGAGGTTCGGGAACGGAAATTCCATCGCCTTGCGGAACTGGACGGAGAGCAGATTGAATATTCGGATGCACTATTGTCCACTTCTTTTTATTCGTGATGCCTCCAGAAACAGGTGGCACCATATAGAAGTAGCAGTCAGTTGCGTGATTACTTGGCTCCCTCCAAACCATAGGAACAGCAAACGGCATCGCATGTATTTTGCCATTCAGCTAATGCGAAAGATTTGTTGCACATTTACAGCAGCATATGGGCGGGGCCCAGGATTTGTCTTGACCGCCGATCTTGCATCCGAAATACAAATGATACGCCTTTTTTCACTATCGCGGTGATGGCCTTTCTTTGCCTTGCAAAGGTCACTTCACCGCAAATGTAACAAAAGTGATCTGCACTATTAACACAGTTACGAAGCATCACTAATACTAGATTAGCACTGCTGGGATCATTTTGCCGTATTTATGACGCAGGAGTAAATTGGTGTGGTGTGCATGATGGGCTGATGCAATATGACGCAATATTTTGAAATCTTCCAACGTATTTCATTTTTAGTAGACATATTTACTTACTATTACCTCAGAAGCATAAGGCCGGTAAAAATTTGTTGTCCAGTGTTATCGGACGTGCAAATCGCGTCTTTTCTGCTCAGCATTATATTGTCATCTGTGGCCTGTCTGTGCTACCATATTTTTCCACATTACTGAAAAACGGCTTGATTTTCGGGAAAAAAAGTTTGCTGAAAACAAAACGTGTCCTTTGATTTTCTCTACAAACTCTGTCTGAAAAATTCTAAAAAAGAATTCTGCGAGGTATTATCATAAACGTACATAGGCCTTCATATGTAATAAGAAACAACATAATGATCACTTCTTACATTAATGATTTAATTAATTATAGTGTCTTCGACATGTTTCGGACATCCAAGTGTTCATCCTCAGGAAGAATTTTACATGCAGTTTTATGTTTTTTCTGTCACGCTGGAATTATAATAAAGCTTTTATATTTTATAATTAGACAACTCATATAGCCTTTATTATAATTATAATACCATAAAACTGCATGTACAATTCTTCCTGAGGATGAACACTTGGATGTTCGAAACATGTCAAAGACACTATCATTAATTAAATTATCAATGAAAAAGTGTGCATTTTGTTGCTTCTTACCACATATGTATATCACAACACACGGTTCAAAAACGTGAAATTTAAAAATAGGTCTTCATGTAAAGTATGGCGAAATTGACATAACGAAGCCAATAGTCCCTTTTTTACAGTTTTGCGAACGCACCTAAAAATCAATGGTCGTGTTGCTTAACACAATAAATATAATAAACCCTGTACATTAAAATCATAACTAATGTGGTGTTTTGATATCTGTCGAGATATTGAGTAATCAGACATGCAAAATGTACTTAAACATACATTATGAAATTATGCTATTTTAAAAAATAATTACAGTGGCAGTTTTCATTTTCAAATACAAGATTTTGATCAAGTTATTTCAAAATGTATGATATTCAAGAGAAAACTGGTCTTGTTAAATACAACTTAATACCGAGTTTACTCAATTTATGCAGAAATCAGAATTCCCGCACTTTGAAAGAACTTTGTCTTAACCCGGTAAATCCTGAATTTCTATACCGGTTCTGAAAGCTTCCGGTGGCATCATTCTTTTAAAAAAAACGTTGATGATGTCAACGCGGGTGTCAAATTATCAAAAACACAAGGGAAGTACACTGCTATCTGAAGGATGCTATAGCTCGATTTTCACTGATACATAGTTTCGTGCTACACATTTGATGGATAACCTAAGTAACACATTCTACGTTCCGCAGCCCCTCTTGTTAATATTTTTAACCGTTTGTGTTAATAAATTTTCTATTCAAATAAACCTTACGGCCAATAAGACAAGCTACGCTAATTACCTTAATTTTTAGGCGCGTTAGCAAAATTGTGAAAAGCGACTACTAGATTCGTCATGTCTGACCGTCTGTCTGTTTGTCTGTCTGTACGTCCGCCCGCAGGTAACAACTCGGCTCCCACCGGGCGGAGTTTTATGAACGATGATATTTAAGAACTTTTAAAAAATCTGTCGAGAATATTCAAGTTCCATTAAAATCCAGCAAGAATGACGGTACTTTACAGGGAGACCTGTAAAAATCTACGATAGCATCTCGCTGAATTCTTCTTAGAATAAGAAATGTTTCAGACAGATATTGTAGAGAAATTCAAGACATACATTACCTGTTCAATATTTTTTTCCCGAAAATCGTGACGTTTATGAGATAATGCGGAAAAAATATGTCATAGCCAAACAGGCCCCAGATGACACTTTCTAATAGGCGCATGCGCTTTGCATTCTGGATATCCAAGGCTACAGACACACACTCAGAATATGTAATATGTATTGCTTTTCCACTGCAACAATGGTTGCACGCAGCGCCTGGGTGTTACGTCATACGTACATTGTCTTGTTTCTTCACAGCACCGTGTAGGCCTACCTCTAATCGGTCCACACATTTTCAAATTCATATTATGGAAACTGGTAAAAAAGATTACTTTTTCCCAATTGATATCTGAATGGGGTTTTCTCACTTTAGAGTTTTTACGTTTACAACGTGTATAAATATGCAAATATTTACTACAAATAAACAATTTCATTTCCCCGGAATATCAACTATGCTACCGTCACACATTCACATTGCATGCTGTTGTAAGATCTTTTTCAAATACACATATTACTTGAAGAATAAAAGACCAACTTGATGTCACTTGCTATTTTATTTCACTTCTTATGTACTCAACATGTTTCGGATATTAATATATCCATCATCAGGAGCTTGCGACTGTGTTGTTGAATTACCACATCGGTCTTCTTCTTCTTCTTCTTCTTCTTCTTCTTCTTCTTCTTTTTTCTTGGGGGGGGGGAGGGGGTAAAGACGGAGGCACCAAATCTCCAACACACAACGAACCGAGATATGTACAATTTCAAATTCACACAACAAAATACATTAACAATGCACCAAATTACCAATCAACCAATGAAACATACTATAAACAAGAGAACACATTGATCACAAAGCATAAAAGATAACGGTAAATATCAATGAAAATACGCCTACCAACTAAAACAAAGCGACAAAGCACATCACACCAAACACACACCACTAAACACCATAAATGTACACTAATGCTAAGTCCTCCGTATTTACAGAAAAAAAAGACCTATGTGGTAATTCAACAACACAGTCGCAAGCTCCCTGATGATGGACATATTAATGTCCGAAACATGTTGAGCACATAAGAAGTGAAATAAAATAGCAAGTGACATCAAGTTGGTCTTTTATTCTTCTACTATCGCAATGATGCACGGTCCAATAAACATAAGATTCGCATATTAATCTTGTCTTCGTACGAACACCGTTTATGCACAAAAGTGTGACGTTTTTCACATGGCAATTATGTACGTAATGCCATATTGACTTAATGTGACGTCATCAAACACAACTTACTTACTTACTTACTTACTTACTTACTTACTTACTTACTTACTTCCTCCATGGTGCAGAGTCCTTCTTGAGAAGCTAACTGGTTTGCAACTAGTCAAGAAATTCCCCGCATTTCACGGAACCCGAAGGTTCATTACCGCACTCACAAGCGTCCGCCACCTATGTCTATCCTGGGCCAGCCCAATTCAGTCCATATATCCACATCCCACCTCCTGGAGATCCATCCTAATATTATCCACCCATCTATGCCTACGCCTCCCCAGTGGTCTCTTTCCCTCCGGCTTCCCCACCAAGACCCTATACAATATATTACATATCGTTAATTTATATAAAGGTTAAGGTAAATGTAAAGTTCACTCCACAACAGGCCACGAAGGCCCAGATGTGGAGAAGAGGTACAGATCTAGTCTTTCTTTAACCTCGGCACATTTAGGGGGTCGGTAGTCAACGCCACGCCCCGGCCACTTTATTCCCGGAAAAGACCCGGTTCCCATTGCATATGAGGCTGGATGGGCCCCAGGACCGGTCTGGATGGGTGCGAAAAAACTCGCCCCCCACCTGGATTCGAACCCCGGACCTTCCAACCCATAGCGAGTCATTATACAGACTGCGCTATCCCGGCCCAATTGTTTATATGTATATATATATATATATATGTTGTGCATTTGTTAATAATAAACTGTACAAGATGTACGGTACATACACCACAACTCAACTATAAATGTCACTTGTTACTGAAGCATTCGTTTCGAACTATCTGTAACTGTGCTTATATCGGTCTGTTAACTTCACCGGGCGTAGCATCTGTCACTGCGCGTGATTTGAGGCTCCCGCCGCGATGTGGATGTGATTTGCCCTCTTCTTGGGTTCTACGCTGTGTAATATCGCAGAAGGGTGCAGAGCTCAACATGTCACTACGTCACATTATTTTTATCGTCACTTGTCTCTTCCGTGTTCATTTAAATGCAATACAACACTACATACGAGATGTTTAGCACTTGTAATCTAGACCCTTACCAAATTCGCAGAGTTCAAATATGTGTTTTCCCTTGTGTAAGAGTCCTGAGTGTGGTAACATCCGCTGGCAGAAACATGCTTTGTTTGCGATATCTGTCGCACGTGCATCTTCACTATCCAAGATCGTATTATGTTGACAGAATCTTGTGCACTGATTGCTTAACACTTAAAAATCTAAGTTTTAATGTTCAAATCGCTTGAAAATTACAACCTTTCTACACCACTGCTCTAGTCCTGAATCTGTGAAACCATCTTTCAGCGATAAAGACGCTGGTAATAAACCCGTCGTACTCACTGACAGGTCCCCATGGTGCATTATGTCTCTATGCGACTTGATAGGCACGAATATTTCGCTCACTGAATGCGATAGCAGCACAACTCAAAAATTGTCATTTGGAGTTAATACTACGATTGAACTAAAAAATATAACAACATCTGACAATGCCGGAAAATTTCTTAGTCAAACCATACCGCGCTAGATGCCATTATTGTCGGATGTAGTTTTTATATTGTGGAGCTGAATCGTAGTATTATCACCAAACGGCAATGTTTGAGTTGTGCCGCTATTGCATTCAGTGAGCGAAGTATAGGCTTAACTTGTGTTCATTGAACCACGTGTCAGTGACACAAACTGCAGATTACACAGAACTCTTCTCACTACCCGGCTTATATTTTTCCAGCATCTGTAATTAATTGGATTGTGTTATCAATTTCAGTAAAAATTTGTTTCTCAATGTGTAAAAATTCACTTATCTAGTAAAAACGCTCTTGGCGTTGTTATGCAAAAACAACACAGGCACTGTACGTATAACGTAACATCCAGCGGAGTTCGTGCAACCATTTTGTAGTGGAAAAGCGTAAGTATTACATATTCTGAGTGTGCGTTTGTAGCCTTGGGTACAGAGCATGCAAGGCGCGTGGGCTATTTTGTTATCTGTGGCATGTCCCGCTCTACAGTATTTTTCCACATTATTTCACAAACGGTTCGATTTAAAAAAGAAAACAAGTTATTGGGCATGAAAATTTGTGTTTCGATTTTCTCTGCAACTTTTGTCTGAAACATTTCTCATTCTAAGAAGAATTCAGTGAGATATTATCATAAATGTACATGGGTCTTTATGTAAAGTGCCGTCACTCTTGTCGGATTTTAATCAAACTTGAATTTTCTCCTCAGATTTTAGAAAAATATTCCAATATCAAATTTCATGAAAATCCGTCCAGTGGGAGCCGAGTTGTTCCACTCGGGCGGGCGAACGGACGAACAGACATGACGATGCTAACAGTCGCTTATCGAAATTTTGCGAAAGAGCCTAAAAGTTATAACTATCCTACAAATGCAATATATTTTACACCCGCCATCTTTTCATAAAAATGACCGAACAAAATTGTAAGCTCTACCGAAATAATAAAAAGTACCACAAACTTACAAAACTATAAATAGAAATGTTTGGACTCGGCGTGAATTTCGCGCCTGTGAGGGTCTTGCCTAGCGCCACACAGCAGATATAGAGTCGCTGTCCGCACACACGCCAGCATGTCTGGTAACTTACTGCTGATGTGCGGGATTCAAGGACGTAGGTTATGGTTATTATCAGTGCTCCTTACAGTGCCTGTACACGTGGAAGCAATGCAGATGTGCAACGCAACGTGCTGCTAATGCCTGGCTTAGCAATTTCATGCCATAGTAGCATGGTAATCGAACTGGAAGACAAAAGGCCAGTTAATTCCACATTTCATCAGTTGTGACGCCACTAGTAATGTTAAGCATGCTCAGGTACGGCTTCAATGAATATGAAGGGGTCAACAATCTAGCCACTCAATATTCCACACAACATATTTGGGCTCTTCATACATGTGTTCAAAAATTGCTTTGACATTCCTGAAACAACCATTACCGCCACCGCCACCACCACCCCTCACCCCCGCCATTTTTCATGTTATGATGACTGGTTTTTCCACTTACATGTAAAATTGCTTTGCTCTAAAGTAATATCAGATTCAGGAAACCCTCGTGTTGGTCAGGGCGCGTTATAACATCACTAGCCAAATCTGTACGATTTTGCCAGCCATCAAGTGCACCAATTTGCTTCACACGCGTAGATCTTACATGTGTTGCAAGTTGCTGCTGCAACTTCAGCTGAAGAGACGTGAAAAACGACAGATGGAATTGCATCCGTCCAAAATTCACCATAAACACTATAACTGCCCAAAAGTTTCATCCGCCAGGGAATATTACTACGTGTTGTCGGGAATACAAGTGCAGGGTTATCGACAAAGTTATTCGAATGGTAGCAGGACAGACGCTTGTGTACATGAAATGACACTGCTGATATTAGCAATACTCTACATCGCATGTGCACCGACTTTACACAGTCTCTTATGTAACTCAAGCTGGCGCAAACGAAGGCACGCAACCATGTGAAAACATCCTGCGCTAGTGTCAGGATCACTTGCTTGTCAACTCATAAAACAGATGTACTCTAAATTTATTGCTATGGCCGAAACATGTAGAGTATATATTTGTTTGGAAGGGATTTACAGAGACATTGAGGTCACACTGACCCTTAGCTGCGTGTAGGTCGACGCCATCTTCGCGTTTATAGTGCCATAACATTAACAGTAAGCGTCAATACCCTTGAAGTCCGAAACCCCGATGTGAGCACGTAAACTCCATCCAGTACGCCAATGTATCTTATATGGGCCAGCATTCTGTTTTGCTCGAAGCTCTAATAAATGTGAAGTACGCCAAATTCATCCAAATGCCAGTCTATTAGGCAAGCATTATCGCTTATCTGTTCTCGAACCAAGGATCGTCGCTAACAGGATTCTTGGGCCTACGTGCAGTACTTAAGCTTGCTGTATGTTCCATAACTCTTCCGAAAAAGGTCACTTCTCTCGTGTCCTCCGTAACAAACTGCCTGTCTCAAGTAACTTTCTCCATCATTTTACGGTGGCTCTCGTAAGTGGACAATTTCGCTGCATCTTTATCATCGAGTTTGACTCAGCAATCCACACAACATAACCTCTTCCTCCGCGGTAGCCCTTTTACGTTACGAATGGCCGCAAAGCCATCATAATTTCGTATCACGAATAGACCGCATAACTTAACCCTACGAATATCTTGATATTACATTTTGTTATATAAAAACAGAATTATAAATATCCAATATGTTCCCTTTAATCATTGCTCTTTATAAATATGACGCTGTAATGATCGTGTGACGCAGTAAACGGCTGCCAATCAACGAAGCAAGAGCAGACATAAGTAAGCAGTGCACAATAAAACACCGACTATGGTCTCGTAGCGATCCGACAGAAAGATAGCCCAAGGGTGTAAGTGAAAAACATTATTCTGTATTCCTTTCAATAATCTGAACACAATATGGTGTGGTTCTCAGACTTCAACGGGAAATTGTCTACTGTTTTCTTCCTAGAAAGCCCCCCCCCCCCCCCCCCCCCCATGGGGGAGAAATTGGGGGGGGGGGGGGGGGGGGGGGGGCTACCCCCAGTGGAATTTTATATTTTATTTTTTTCTAG
>Ga0131853_10010401_pt1 | contig 17002 bp, 13 predicted proteins | sample TergutLab28metaG_FD_92764 | JGI IMG/M metagenome (GOLD analysis project Ga0131853, IMG submission 92764) | Labiotermes labralis P1 segment gut microbial communities from Petit-Saut dam, French Guiana - Lab288 P1 (version 2) (version 2) | ecosystem: Host-associated > Arthropoda: Insects >... | reverse complement strand
ATACCACATCACCAACAGACAATCCCGCTACATAACACCAGCACGCCTCAAGTCAGCCTACACAACACAACAAGTACTCGCTAGCTCCTGAAGATGGAAGTATTAACGTCTGAAACATGTTGACCAATATATAATAAAGCAAGTGTCATCTAGTTGGTCAACCTTTATTCAAATACGAGTATATTAAAAGGTACTTACTTACTCCATGGTGCAGAGTCCTTCTTGAGAAGCTAACTGGTTTGCAGCTAGTCAAGAAATTCGTCGCATTTCACGGAACCCGAAGGTTCATTACCGCATTCACAAGCGTCCGCCACCTGTCTCTATCCTGGGCCAGCCCAATCCAGTCCACATACCCAAATCCCACCTCCTGGAGGTCCATCTTAATATTATCCACCCATCTACGCCTAGGTCTCTCCAGTGGTCTCTTTCCCTCCGGTTTCCCCACTAAGACCCTATAGACAAACCTCTCCTCACCCATACGCGCCACATGCTCAGCCCATCTCATTCTTCTCGATTTTATCACCCGCACAACATTAAAAGTTACTAGCCGCATTATTACGTTCTTCACACGAACTGGATCACGTGCAAGTAAAAGTAAAGCAATACCATTACATACCTGGACAGGCTCTTAAGGTTCCAGGTCCCAGATTTCAAGACAGCCGGCACGTTATAGTGGTAAGATTGTCAGCTGTACGCACCGGCCGCCTTTACCTCACAGGAAATATTTCTGGTACTCAATTCTGTTAGAGGCTGAGTCAACCCCAGGAACATAGAGTGACCTGAAGAATTATGTTAATGAAAAATTCCAATGACACCATCGGAAATCGAACCTGCGACCTTCCAGCTTGTAGTGCAGTGCCTCAACCAAATGCGCTACCGTTACCCCTCAAGTGCAAGCAGGTCTAATATAAATGCTATGTTTGCCCGTTCATTTGCACTTCCATCTCTGCAACACGCAGGAGGGTCTTGATCGAAATTCGTGTTGAGTAGGTACTTAAAAGCTTTGCCAGATGAAGCCTATTTCGGTTTCACCAGACGCATGAACACCTACTAATAACAGCTAAAATATAGATTCCATAGTTTTCTCACAAACGGTTCACTATACAAAGCACTGGATTACGACATAAGTATAGATCCCATACAGATATGAAACTGTTAATTTCAACTTTTATCCGGCATGGTGTACATCCATTTATCAAAATAATGTGTAGAAATAATTCACTCTTTATAAATAGAGACATGGCCACAGATAAAAAATAACTCCTGGGGAAAAATCTGGTCATAAATCCCCCTGACACCTTTGCTCTGTCGCGCACCCTGAAAGGTACGAGGACCACTGGGTAAACCTCATGCCGTCTGTCACCATTGTACTGATTTTAGCCATTCAGTGCAGTGTAACGTTTTGCTGTTAATCCACGCGAAGCTGCCCACTAGCTGAATGCAAGCATTCAACTGTGCCCTAATACGCGGTCTTGTAATAAATGGTACTGCCAAAGTCGATACATTTGTGTCAGTTAAGCTGATTAAAAAGTCCGAGGATTATAACAATCCATTCGAAATTGAGAAAGAATGAGAGGGAACGAGTTTTATTTCCCTAAATTAGTTCGATAATTCAGTATCATACTGTCGGAATTAAGGTGGCGTTTATGATTAGTTTGGAAAACTGTAGAAGAAACTAATCAAGGATTAGTTTAAAATATGATCGCAGCATTCAGTGTCGAATCGCAGAAAACTACGATCGACCTCCACGTTGGTGGGTCTCAGGAAGATATTCAAGTCCAAAGCCTTTCTAATATGATACTACAACACGACATTCCCATTCGAGCGCAAATTAGATGCATAGGTCGTCGAAGGGCGGCTAGCTGGATGTACAAATAGGAAGCTGGAGAGGCGGATAGAAGAGCCGAAGGAGATAAGGATATGTAGGTGACAGAGAGAGAGAGAGAAAAGGGTTTCCTTCAACAAAACCGTCAAATCCTAAGATTATAGAGGGTCCATGGACACAACATGCTTATAGGACACTGGTAGAATGATACTGCTGTGGGAAATCCGAAGTATTTGGAGAGAAACGTGTCCCAGTGCCACTTTGTCCAACACAAATCCCACAAGGACTCGTCTGGAATAGAACCCAAGCCACCGCGGTGAGAGGCCGGCGACTAGCTACCTAAGCCATGTCACGACTCTAAAACTGGTCACAGTGCCACCCAGTCAACCGCAGCCTGAGATCGGGCTCGGGTCTGGATAGATCTGTAGGTACACAGAGACAGATAAGCCAGAATGAATGGATACGCACACACAGTGCAGTGAGATAGCAACACTGTACAGCACGGGTTCGGCCGTCACGAACGGGCAGATCACCGCGAGGCTCCTCAGCATATTGTCACTCGTGTGCTGGACAACTGCCCCAAGCGCCTGTCACGCACGCGCAGCCGATGTGGATTCTGCTCCACTTTTCACATGCGATTTCTGTTTATAACATCAGCCAACATTCCGCAAGGATGCAAAATATAAATTCTATTCCATCTCAATGGCAACTTCTTCCTCTGCAGTGTTCCTGTTGCATAAACACAGTTATGAAAAGCGCCTTAGTAAAATACTCACAAATGTGAAAGGCGGAATCCTCAACCTATTTATATACTAACTGTGTCACACAACTGAAAACACATCAGCTTTTGAGAATAAAAATTGTTTATTTGGCAGTTTAGGGCCAATTCAACTTCCTTTCGAATTCATTATTGCTCTATATATAGTCTACGAATTCACGATATAGTCTTTGGGACAGTGACGTTTCTCCACCCTCGAGAAGCTGTGACAGCACAAAGGCAAGGCAGGTGCAATACGTAAACAACCGTTGCAAGTAAGCAACAAATAACAATATATTATACAAAGGTAAATAAACAGTTCAACACTGTACTTAAAGTAATAACACAAAACACTTCTTCTACTTATTACCACAAAACACAAACATACACCGTTGAGATATTACTAAAAACAAAACAAAGCCAATGTTCTTGGCTACAACCCACCCCAATCTAATGCCGACGTTAAAGAAAGAGTACAGCTATAACTCTACTCCACCTCTGGACCTTCGTGGCCTGTTACAGGGTGAATTTCGCCTTTTACCTTTACGTTGGCCACCAGAAGAGTCAAGGACGCTGAAAACCGGCCTTCACTAATCCTAAACAATTATTCTGACAAGGTCCAGGAACAAATTCAGAAAACCTGAATCACAGAATAACGGTGGGATGGGGATAGCAGAAAGAAGAGTTCAGGATCTCAGAACCAGTGACATAAAGAAAGTAGAAAAAGAAAATCCTATACAGGTCTGGACGACCCCTAAGGGCTCCGGGAGGTTGAGACTCCCAAATTTCTAGACAATCGGCACATGAAGGTGGTTTTTAATTCTGGCTTAGTTCCTTCACAGATAACAGCTGATACTTGTGGCACTAGCAAAAAATTCAAAGAGTTTGAAAATACAATTTACAACTTTCAGAAAGACTGAAAATATGGGAATCATCACAGAAGTTATTTTAATATACCACAGACTAGGGTTTATTTACAAAATATAGCCTGAGAGGTAATGGCAAATATTCATACAGTGTTATCCAATTACTGTTGCAATTAAGGTACTATGGGTTGAGAATCCACCACCACGGAATGCCCCACAAATACCGATAACTGTTAGCGTTGTTGTTATATAGACCACAGAATGTTCACGATTACCAATATTAGGGCCTGATTATATTTACGACTGTAATGGCAACACAAAATCTGTAGGAATTTCAGAATATTTCTATTGATGGACACTTGTGACATCACAATGTCTCCTGGAGGTTACAAAAGTGGCGCAAATTATGAGTGAGAATGATGATGAATTATACCAATGTTGCGACATATATTAAGGTTATCCGAAGGAAATTAGGTAATCGCAATCATTATGCTTATTTTTGACGGAGAATGATGGGAATTACAGGGTGTCACGTATTTTTAAATGCGTATTCCCTCGTTGTTAAAGACAGGACAGTCTTATAGAAGACAGAGTTTGAGTCTTTTCAAAATGCTGTCTTTGGTAATACGTCTTGATATGCAACTACTGTAAACAGGTATTTATCATTGTCCATTAAACAACACTGTATATGTAACAATGAACAGTAGAAAGCATTTGTTATTAATGTATTTTAAAGAAAAAGTTTATATTTAGAAGGCAAGAGACTCTCAAGGGGTCGAAAAAGTGCCCTGTCATTTGTAACACCAGATGTATTATTATTTTTTAATTGTATATTGCAAATTACAATATACTCAATTAGATAGAGTAATTAGTAAGGTTGAGGTAAGAAAAGGTCGTGAAGCAGACACCATCCATCGATGGTTCACTGGAGTTGTGCTATTGAGCTGTCTTCCGGCCATAATCGTTTGAGTCATCTGTCGATTGAGGGGTTGAAGAGAGCTCTGATCAGTTGGTTACTGTGCTCAGTGCTGCGGTTTTTGTATTTGTTGGCGTTGATTCGAACCACTTCCGTTATGTACGGGATATCGAAGTCACCAGATGAATTATTAACAGGCTTTTCAGAACCAGCCTGTACACTTCATTGCGAATCAGTAGAGTTCAGTGTACACGACCTATCGTATTTCTGTAAGACCTGTCCTAATGATATCCTCACATAAACAACTAGATATCCCAAATAGCATATTCCCTCTCTCTTTTGTTACACTAAATTATTATATATATACAGGACTTATGACTCCCATGCGTACTACATATGAGATTCGATTGTTCAAGTGAATGTTTTGGATGGTCAAATGTATGAAGTTTCAAATAGGAGGCTATGTTTACAGAACTGTTACAGAGCTGGCGGTGGTTTGAGCTAATTTATTGCCATTTGTGAAATATGACCCCTCCGTATTCTGGGGGGGGGGTGCGAAGATGGTTTCCTAAAGGTTCGAAAGCATGACTTCCAGCATCTTCAAGATGGAGTATAAAATTATCTGAACCAAATTTCGTATGTAATGTACAGTACTACTGACTCTGAGTATACGAAGAGTTATTTTTTACACATATAAAAATGCTTAAAAATTCTCTCTCCTATTTGGGGAAAATGATACTGCAGGATGATGGTAAGGATACACACAAGCATGTACTGTATCTCGCCAACAATGATGTCGAGCGGTCAGTTTACGGAACACATATCAGTTTATTTGCCGACGGAAATAATTCAAGTACCCACTGGAACGAAAGTGGAGATGACAGTAAGTAACTACGGCAAAAAAACTTGAAATTGGTATTAGAAAAAGAACTTGTATACCTAAATGATTCAGTCTTCTGTTCTGGACGAACCAGGTTTGAAACTCGGCTGAATTAGTGCTTCTCAGTGAACGCTTCTTTTCTGCAATTTCACAGTCTGTCCAGGAGTATAATGAAAATTATATTACAATCCGGCCACAAACATCTCTTTGGCAATATTTACGTATTTGTGATTCATGATCATCTTTCGATATAATTCGACACTACACAACATCAACAGATGATACAGCGTTTTCAGTCACCTAAGAAGAACTCGATGAAGTGATTACACCCTAGTCCACAACGTCACAGAGATATGAACGTCAGCGTATATTCTGAAAATTCTGATGTAGCTGTCACCTCTCATCGCGTTACCATGCAAGTCAGTAGCCGTTACTGCAGCAATACGACACCAAATATCCGAAAGTGAAGGTGTCATACTGTATAACATAATCTTCGGAGAAATGACTGCAATACGATTTATTACGAAGATTAAGAAACTGATCTGGAAAGGTACAGGCCGCCCAGGTCTATGTTACGCACGGCATCTGAACATTTATTTCAGCTGATGATCTGTCTATAAACTCTTGACAGGATGACAGACCTCTCACATTTCTTTCGATACTCGAAATCAGACTGTGAGATGGAAAGGTCAATTCTATTTGGCTATACAAATACCCATACATCACAACGTAAAGACAAAGAAAAATAAAACACATGAAAAATAACATAAATCCCCGACTTCTAAAACACAAATTTATTTACTTCTTTTATATCTGTTTACTGCGTATTGTGCTTCCGAAACGAACTGGGAGTAGGCGGAAATAGGGACTTTGAGTAAAGCCTGAGGTACAGTGGGGGACTGTATACAGATATTATTCCAAGGGAAATTCACAAATAAATAAAAGAACAAACAGTGAATAAGTAAATAAATAAACAAACAGATATATTTGTTTCAATAAACCAAATAACTGTGGATTTGTGTTCGGGAACCAGACGATTCAAATGTAAGCAAAGCTATCAGGTATCTGAAATGCAACACGTTTTGGTCTTCATCATACAAACCAGGCAAATGATGACTCTGAACTTTTGAATAGGTCACGACTTTTTTTATCTATAAACTCAACTACTAAACATTCACAACAATGACAACAGCTTTAACAAATAAACAAAAGATTAGTATATTTTGGGTCCTCACACCAGTGCTAAAGATGTCTTCTGGATTTTGAAGCCTTATGCATTGATAAATAGTTAAAGAAATCTGGATGAACTTGCTTCCTCCATCTGTAGGCAGTCTCCATCCAAATAGTCTGCGACTATTTACCAGTTCCCACGGTATAATTACACCGCTTTGAGAATCTCAAAGATCCTTGGTTTATTTAATGAGTCTGTTTTAAGTTAACTGATGACACAGTGTGAAAGTATAAACAAAAATAGCCAAAAATCTTATATGAATAGAACATATAGAAGGATGTAACCTATTTAAGAGTACTATATCACGACTCTTGCTATCCTCATGATAGAGGAGAATTTTACTCCGAAAAACTTGTAGCTATATAAAAATCAACGCGGCGACGTATCCTAGAAAATGAATTTTATATTCAGTGGTCCGTGCATCGCGTAATATGTATCAATAATTATCCAACAAGATGCAACAATATAAAGTTTATTTATATCTGCAAACTACTCTACATGTTTCAGGTGGTATCTCCACCCATCATCAGGAGCTCATATCACTGTATCTACAGTATCTGGCATTATTGATACCGTTACTGCTACCTGTCGTGAACGTGACTGGATGGGACAGGTAGCAGCAACGGTCTCAATAATGCCAGATACTGTAGATACAGTGATATGAGCTCCTGATGATGGGTGGAGATACCACCCGAAACATGTAGAGCAGTTTGCAGATATAAATAAACTGTATATTGTTGCATCTTGTTGGATAATCATCGACACATATCTTAGAACAATCGACTCTTCATCACACCAGTCATACATAAATTGAACTCCACAGAACGAAGTCTTTGAGAATTTAAATCTTCCACGGCTACTCAGGAAATTCACGCATTTTATGGAACCCGCAGCTTCACTACGGTTTTCAAAACAGCCCGCTACTTGTCCCTATCCTGAGTCAGATACAACCACTCTACACCACTCCATCATATTTCCTTACGATCTTTTTAATATTATCATCTTATCGACGCCTCGGTTTTCCATGCAGTTTCCTTCTTTCAGACTTCCCACTCAATACCAGGATGCATTTATCTTCTCTACGTACCCACCATCTACTACGTCCATCTAGTCCTTCTCAACAAGATCAATAAATAACATTATATTATGCTTCGCAAATCAACTATTTCCACAATCCTATCTGGTGAATTTATGCTGCTAAAATCTGACTGACTTGTGGGATTACTGTTTATGGGATGACCAGTTTGTACGATTAAGTAAAGTTCCTTAACGTTTTAAAGCCAAGCGGTTATTTTACGTACCATCGGGTTTAATATCGAAGTACTCTACATAGTGCTCACATTGTGTTATGTGACGTGCACGGACCGCACAACAAATAGAAAATTTTACTTTGTATATCCTTAACTGACTGGTGTTTTATAACCGAGGTAGAGAGTGTTTACCGCGCGGTACGCACTGAGCCCTTTTATAAAACAGATTACGTTTCGGTCTTTATGGGGTTAATCAACTCCTTAGCTTTTGTATCCTCTACAAACGAAGGAGGCACACTTTAATTTAGTTTGTGGGAATTTTTCTAAATTCAGTGAGCCGATGTTATGAACGTGAGGCCTAAGAAATACGAAAATAAAAGTGCGTCGTACTCAACCCTGACGTTAGGTTTTCATTTAACGATTCTCTTTCAAACACATATGTTTAAATTTATTACATATGCCTACGTTTGGTAGCGTCGAACATGACTGAATGATTGCGATCTTCTGAATTATTTATCTGAGTATTTAACCAACTTAATGAACAAAATTTGTTTCACAATAAGTTTTATTTCATGCCTCTACATGTTTCGAGCACATGTGCTCGAAACATGTAGAGGCATGAAATAAAACTTATTGTGAAACAAATTTTGTGCACCAAGTTGGTTAAATACTGAGATAAATATATTGAGATGCACGATCAGCAAAACGTCAAAACTTCTAAATTATGTTGAAGTAGGAGGTGATGACTTGCTTTAACATATCCTCAGTCAGAAAATCACCACAGCTCCTCAACTCAGTATATCGGGGACAGGGCTGAGAAACAAACTCGGAAATTCCCTCAATCCAAAGCACGTACGCTGACCCCCATAGTGGCTGTTAGGTTCTGTTATGGTCTGCGGTACTGGCATTGATGTCTGTACTTCATACGACGATCCTTATGGAAATTCACCATTTCTGGATATCAATGCAGTGTATATGAGTCGTGACAGTGCGTAATTAGCGATGAAAGCCTGAGCCAATACAAAGAAAGAGGGTGTAATACTGGCATACTGAGAGCGTTGATTCGGTTGACCACAACTGTGGGCACACTAGACCTGAATTAAAGCCTTTACATGCAGAATCCTGCCAACATTTTAATCAGAACGTGAGAGGATTCACAAAGTGACCACGAATTCAAACATTGTCCACCACATAGTATAGGGTGGCTATGACCAACTGCCGCCAGTTACAAGTTCCGGGACTGTTGTAGCACAGAACTGTGTTATTTGCGAGTAGCAAAGAAGTGCAAGTACAAAGATATGAATATCCATTTGAACTTGTATGAGTGAAAAAAATGAGTTTGTCCTTGGAATTATACTTGGTTGACACTATTTTAGCATGAAATCTGTCAATGAGTACCAGCATCTCATAAATTTTTGAGGATAAAGTATTCATCATCATTCAAAATTTTCTGTTCTTTGTAGGTCTGCTTCTCAGAAAATTGCCTTTTGACTTATTTCTCATTCTATCCTCTTTTCTTCCTCCCTGTTCTTTACTTCTGTTACGTAACTTTTTCTTTTCCTTTTCCCCGTTGTCTCGCTCCTGCCCACTCTCTCATCCCTACATATTTAACATTTTCTTCCCTTTTTAATTTCGCTACTATTATTTTCCTTATTTATATCTTTGGGGGACCGCGGTGACACGGTGGTTACGGTGCTGTGCTACAAATCAGAAGGTCACTAGTTCGATACCAGCTGGTGGCATTGGAATTTTTTTTCGACATAAAATCCTTCCGATCGCACCATGGCCCTGGGGTCGACTCAGCCTCTAACAGAAATGAGTACCAGGAGCATTTCCTGGGGGTAAAGGCGGCCGGTGCGTAAGGCTGACAACCCTTACCACAATCCTGTGCCGGTGTCATGAATTCTGGGAACCTTAACTTCCTGGAACCCTCTGGGTCACTCCAGGTCTGTAACGGGACTTCATACTTATATCTTTGTTTCATTTTTCCCTCCTTCTTTTCGCCACTAATTCTGTTCGTTCTTTTTCTGTCTTTCCTTCCTCATTTCCTTCTGTCCTTCCTTCTTGAGTGTGAAACGATTTTGTACATGCTATTAATGCAAAATAGTTTACACGTAGGCCAGTTGCTTTTTTCGTACTTCAGCTGAACCCGCTGCATTCCATCGCCAGGTTCTGTTAACATACACTTAATTTAATTCTGAATTTCTAAGTACCCTTATAATTTATTTCCACAGAGGACTTCACACGCTCAACGATCAGCGGTTAATTGGTTACACGTACAAAACCAAAATTAAATACACATTTAACACTGCATCTGCCTCTTACATACGATCTTCATAAGCAAAATTTCTTCAACTAAAAAGCATCTTTCAATAACATTTATACCAAAAATATTACATTACCCTATCTAAGCTAGTGAATCATGTAGCGCACCAACCACAATAATCCATGTAACTTTTCTGATTGTTTCACTCTTGCTACGATATTAAAATGCATGCGGAAATGAAACACGTTCGCAGTGTTACCCGAGACCGCATTCATGATATATCAAAAGTCAACCACGCGCTGTGTAACAAAACAGGCGTGTTACAGTAAACAGAACAGTGCGTTTCGGCTAAACGCCACCGTACCGTGTATAAAATCCGTCACATCGATGAGCATGGACGTCAAGGTTACTGCGGTCCAGTGGTGTCCGCAGCAGCTGAAGGAATTCTTTGCAGACGAGATCCATCGGATTAGGTACCAATGGGACGCTTGTTTGTCCCACAAAAATCCCGAACAGGTGGCATTGGAAAAATACTCGTATCAGGATGGCGTGACATTTTGTGGCATATTCAAAATTCCACAAAAATACCTATATTTTGCTTCAGAAGTGATACAGGGGGACATACACGTTGACACTGTACTGCTCTTTGCCGAACACAGTGGCTTGGCGGTCTTAAGGGTTCGTTGTTCAAAATGCACTTAAAGCAAGGTTAGATGTCTGCTTTCTGTGTCTGTGTCTTTCGCTGTATTTAGTGACATTGCGACCGGCCGATTCCTCTTCCGTGAATTCGCGAGAGACGTCCACAAACAGGATTTATAAATGGGAAAATAGGGAGGGGGCAGACAGTACTCGACAGTACCGTAATTCCAATATATCCTTGCTAATTAAAGACGAAAAACACATTTTCCTTTTACTTGAAACAATTCAGAAAGAGTCTCTAGATCCATGAAACATTCTGATATATTTCTGAATCCCATCTGCGCCCTTAACACTGAAACAAATCGTGTGGAATATCCACTGTAAGAATCTATCTAATGAACCGATTACAAGGATCGTGCTACATTTTAATGAGACAGAGCCATCTCGTCGGTTCTCTTAAGCGTATTGCCTATTTGTTTGCATAATCCACTTGCTCAAAATCAAATCGGTGGCACACAATACTGATTATAGTTGCACTCTGTTTAACTTAAGTTCCTCTGCCGCCTTTGAATGAGATCCTTTCAGCACCCTCCCCTCCTGCCCCATTCTAGAGACAATTACAACATTTGCTACTGGTGGCAACGTTTCGAATTTCGAATCTTCTCACTGCGGTGCAGAATTCTCTCCCACTCGTCTCACTACTCTCCCATAATCCTGCGCTTGGCAGCAGCCCTAATTGCGAAGAGGCTCAGCCACGGGGGATGTGACCCGTGTTATTGGCCCCCTCCGATTTCAACCCCCTCCAGCAATCTGGTACCAACACCGCATCACTGTGAGAATATTGATACAAAAGCCATTGGCCTCACACCAAAATATGAAGCGATTTTATTGCGGTTGCGGAGACAAATTGTTGGCGGTTGCTGAACCTGGTGTAAAGTGGTGAGCCGGATTGTGTGAAGTGGTGGGTGACTTCGTAACAGAGACGACATGAAGATGATCAGGTAGGAAATACACAATCAAAGAGCCTCATGGATTTAAGGACGGAAACGCAGTAAAATTTATACAATGCTTAAAATAAAGTTAGAAAGAACAGATGGTAGAAATAAGGGAAAGGAAAAAGAAAGAAAGCTAGCTAGTAAGAGGGAAATAAAGTATTAATTAACATGTTATTACTTATATGCATTCTGCGTGGCGTCAATTGCATATCAACAGTTCAATTTTCATAAAAACAACAAAGCTTTGCACATTTTCTTCAGTTTCTACGAAGTTTAGAAACTCAAAGAAGACCATCGTGTGATAAACAACCACCTTAAAGCATGCAAATTAACACTTCGCACACAGCTTCACATTACTTCAGCATACGTTGCGCGGCATCATGTCAGCATGTATAACTCTCTGCACAGTCAAGGTGAATTAAAAAAATTTTTAATCCCTTGTTTGTTACAATCTGTCCGGAGACATTTAGTAACCTTTGTGTCGATAGGGTTAGAGGCATGTAGGAGATACTTCCAGTGAAGTTCTCCCATTCTGTCAAGGTGAATCAGACGAAAAATCATAACATCCCGTTAAAACGTCACAACCCATGTGTTAAAATTCCAAATTGCTTGCAAATTCCAGAACATTTACAGTTGGCAGAAGCCATAAACTTTTAAAATTCGAAGAGCAAATTCTGCCTTGCAATACAGTACAGCTTAAAACTGTGTCACTATTTTCGTACATTAAGTCACGGATTTCAACAATTTAAAGCGTAAACAATAGGTGCAGGTATTGTCAATAACACAACAATTTATATTCCAAAGACGTGTAATAAAGGATGATAGTTACTACATGTTTCGGCCTATTCCTGCCATCCTCAGGTATTCATCCGAAAGTATGGTGGTAGTGCTTTATAGGATTTATGTGGTTATGTCACGATGTCACGATGTCATCATCGTGACATAACCACATCAATCCTATAAAGCACTACCACCATACTTTCGGATGAATACCTGACGATGGCCGGAATAGGCCGAAAAATTTAGTAACCATCATCCTTTATTACACATCTTTAGAATATAAATTGTTGTGTTATTGACGGATACCTGCACCTATTGTTTATATACACACAACGGGGGTGGCTCATTTTAGAATTTAAAGCGCACTCTTTCAAGCGTAGAAATTACTTTTTCTATACTTTTAAAACATTTTAGGTTTCCACAATACCTACATGACTTATAAATTTTAAATCATTTGGAACTTCAACACACCAGTTGCGACATTATTTCCAAGACTGTATGGGAGACACTGATGGTGCCACATGGTGCTGAGATACCTATGGTAATGCAGTATTCATCAATGTTTAAATTTTCGGAGGTTTCCTGCAAATTTAATAGATAAACTATAATAATTTAAATAACTCACAGACATTACACGTATTTTAGTACAGTTCTCAAATAATGGCGCAGACGTTTAGCAATAGATCCGTACAAAAGGAATAACGACGTTGAATTAGCTCGTAATATGTTCGGTGCAGACAGTCTTAGTTGGTTCATTGTCTGTCACAAAGTTCCTCGAGACAGGAGCGTTACTTTCGCATGTTTAAGTCAGAAATGACTGAACTCAGATGGCTTGAAGGGAATAAAGATGACTTTTGGCCCTGAGGTTCTGAATTTAGTTCAGAATCTTACCATTCTCATTACACGTCGTAATAATCCAACCCTTCTGACTCCGTCGGAGTTCAATCTAGCCTCGCGGGGGCCGTGAGTTTGCTTCTCATATGCACAAGTAAAGTGAGTTAAAGCAGGCAATGAATAACTTTGCTTCAAATACGTTCACTCCTAAATGTTTGTGGTGAGAACAGTGCTACTGCTAGGGTAGGCTTACTAAATTAAAACACTGAGTTCAAGAAGATAAAACTATTTAGATGCGCGCTTATTTATTCCCTAAATAGAAATGAATTTGACTGACAAAGATTTCAGTTAATTCTCAGCAAGATTTACATATGATCTAAGGATTTCGGCACGATGAAATTGATATTGTAACTCTTTTGATTTATGATGCGGCGTGATATTTTACGAATGACACGACGTTTCGGGAAATCTTTTTGATCTCATCCTCAGGCTTGATAAAGACAAGAATTATTTTTGTTTTCATCAACATCTCACTTAGAAACGTGTATAAGAAGGCGGTTCTTAACGGCAGAACCAGCCTGGTCATCTATAACGCCACGATGTATTTTATGGTCGATTCTCCAATTACACGCTCTATTTCCAACATCCACAATTCACTCTTTTGGAAATTTCTTCTGTTTCATACACCATTATCTGAATTCCTTTTTTTCGCATTCATCGTGGTATTGAAATGATATTTTAGAATAGTAATAATTTATTGTTCATTACGTCATTATCAAAGTAAATTCTAATCTAGTTAATCATTTACCTTTCACAGACCGTTTTATGTGTCAGACTACATCTTCTGTTTACACAGCGTATGACATTTTTTTTCAAACACATTGACTTGTTTTACACAGCTGTGTGGTTTAACCTGCTCACAAATTGTCCACTAAAAATCCGTTTGAAACTGAAAATTTAGTTTTGTCGCCGGACTGCATTAAGCGTAGGTAGCACTCTTTCCTTTTTGGAAGTTTTCAAGCTTGTCATGTTTGTGTATCTCATCATCATTATAAATATCAAGGATTGGACGCTTTGATCCGTTCCGTCTCCAGAGTTACAGCTGCTCGCGACAACGCTTCTTCGGTCTTCGAATTGTTCTCCATCCTTGTGATCTGTAGTGGTGTGATTTCAAAGGGATTTGGTTTTGTCGCATTCTTTGCAGGTGTGAAAGCCAGTTCCGTCTCTATTCATCTAACTTGTTTAGTATGCCTGTAATCCGTAGTTCGCGGCGTATGTAGTCATTTGTTTTGTGGTCATAAAGGGTGTAGCCTGCCAGAGGTCTCAGTAACTTCATTTCTGTCGCTTCAATTCTTCGTCTTTGTAAAGCTGTTCGAGTCCAATTTTCTGACCCATATAAAAATGTAAGTAAAATTGGTTTGTTTTACATTTTCAAAATAGTTTCCGGTTTCACTTTCTCAAAAATAGTTCTCTTAATAGTACCTACTAATTGTAAAAATTTTGCTAATTTAAATTCTACACTATTGGAAAACTGGTAAGATATACTGCAATCTAGATAAGTAAATTGGCTAACTTGTTCTAGTGTTTCATCATTTATAATAATTTTTGTCCTTAGGTGATCCGTTCCAACGAAACCAAATACTTTCGTCTTTTTTGTAGCAATTTCCAAATTATATTCTTTAGATATGTTATATAATAAATAGACTGTCTTTTGTAAGTTATCTTCTGTGCCAGAAATAATAAACTGGTCATCTGCAAATAACAGTGTGTTGAAAATTAACTCTTTAAAATATATACTACTTTTTGTTTTTTGTAACCAAATCCTAATAACTTCGTCCAAATATAAATTGAATAGAACAGGTGATAGTGGGCATCCTTGTCTCACCCCTTGGGTAATAGCTCTAGAATCTTCACATATTCCATTACCTGCATTAACTCTTTAAAATATTTTCCGTATATATTTTCTGAATTATTGCAATTAGATGAGTTGGAATTCCTTTACTCAACATAATAGTCCATAATCACTGAACGCAATATATGTGGGGATGTTAAATGCTCTATGTTTTTCAATTATTTGTGAAGCCGAAAATATGCAGTCCATGCAGGATCTGCCTTTTCTAAATCCGTTCTGCTCTTCTAATTGTAGGACCTATGCAATTGCTGTTAATCTCTTTGCAATAATTTTTTAATAGATTTTATATCCAGTATTTAACAAACTAATACCTCTATAGATATCTGGGTCATTTCTGTCTCCTTTTTTGTGTATTGGTATAACAATAGCTGCCCTCCATTCTTCAGGAATGTCTCCGTAAATCCAGCAAACATTTTGGAAATTCAAAAATTTATGTAAAAACCTTTTGATGCATGTTTGTACAACTCATTATTAATCCCGTCTGATCCTGGAGATTTTCTGGCTTTTAATGATTTTATAGTTGTTTCCAATTCTTCCATTGTAATTAAGTCAAAACAATTTTCTGTTAATTTTGCACGTTTCCCTTCTTTGGTGTTATCATTAAATTGTTTAGTCCAAAGTTTTTGATAGTAATCTAGCCATGTGTGTTCAACTAATGGGTTAAGTCGCAAATTATCTTTTTCAGTTCTGTTTAAATTTCTTATAATTTTATATGCATTTATCTGGCGTCCATGTAAATCATGTTCAATTCTCGATACAAATTTTTCCCAACATTGCCTTTTAATTTTTCTTGCTTCTCTTTTCATAATTGTCATTAAACTTTTGTATTCTAGTTTGTCAGTTTCAGAACGTGTTGTTAGATACAGTAAATAAGCCTTCGTGTTTTCAATCAAGTTTTTAATATCCTCGTTCCATAAAATTAAACACATTTTGTATCTTCTCTTTTTCCTTTTGCCTAGAGCTTCATTCGCTGCTTGTTGTTGTGTTTTCTTTAAAGTTTGCCATTCTACATCAATATTAAAGCTGCATGGTGAGTGTATCAGATTTTACTCTGATCTCCTCTGATAAAGTAATTTTATACTTGGGTCCTCTATCAAATGTACCCTAAAAATTTCCTCTTGCCATAGAGATCTTTTAGTAAAGGTATACCATTTTTGAGGTAAACGAATTTTGGAAATTAATAAGTAATGGTCTGTAGTAACATCGTATCCCCTAAAAAATTTAGTGTCATTTACTTAAGGTGATATTTTCTTGTTTGTTAGAATGTAATCTAAAATGGGCACACTACGTCATTTTATGAATCTCTTTATGTCTGAAAAATGTGTTCGTTACTCTTAATTCATTTACTGATGCGAATTCTTTTGGTTTGTGTCCATTACTGTTAGCAGTAATTTCACCATTTGTACCCAAAATTCCGTCAATAGGAATATTTCTAACTCTTGTTCTATAATCTCCGGCAACGACAATGTAATCGTTTTTACTTATTTTGTCTCTCTGATCTTGGAGGGTTTCATAGAATTCTTCTGTTTGTTCTGTTTTCCCTTCTTCGGGGGCATAGACAGCTAGTAATGTTAAATATCATCTTTGCAATTTGTATCTTAATTGAAGAATTCTTTCATTTACAAACAGGTAACTATGTATTCTCTTTTTAAATTTGACTTTAATCATTATTGCTATAACTGCAGCTGCTCTTTTATTCGTTGGCACACCACTGTACAATAAAATATAGTCGTCCAACTCTTGCGAACCCTTTAATTTCTTTTTTGTTTCTGGTATCACTGCTATATCTACACTTGCTTTTTCTAATTCTTCCTGCAACAGTTTCTCTTTGCCATATAAACCTCTGACATT
>Ga0131853_10010400_pt1 | contig 17004 bp, 13 predicted proteins | sample TergutLab28metaG_FD_92764 | JGI IMG/M metagenome (GOLD analysis project Ga0131853, IMG submission 92764) | Labiotermes labralis P1 segment gut microbial communities from Petit-Saut dam, French Guiana - Lab288 P1 (version 2) (version 2) | ecosystem: Host-associated > Arthropoda: Insects >... | reverse complement strand
CATGTAATTAACGTATGAGTGACATAAAGCCATTAAATTGAACTACATAAACACCCGCATTAACGCCATAGTCGTCCTTAGGGCTCCAAGCACTTTACATGGCGCTTCCAACTCCCGTGCAAGTAACTAAACGTCACGCAGGCACGATTAACACTGCATTCCACTCTCAAGGTCATCAACGCTCTCGCGTGACAAATCAGCTGTACAGGTTGCAGTATTTGGAACCGCAAAAAGCCCCCACTTTTCTCTGGCCATTATCTCCGTAACCGTTCAACTTTTGATATAGGTGTTTTGGGTTATATCGGTATACTTTAACAAAAGGAACACCCTCCCGAAGTCTGGCACATTCCTCCTGAGACATCCTATATATATATATATATATGTATGTATAAAACAGCTATTTTTTAAAAAATACAGATTGAAGCCTGTTGTAAGAGTCGTAATATTTACCATACATACTGAAATTACATGAGATGCTTTTCAGAGTGTGCAGCATACATATGTAGGATCATAAGGGTGTAGGTTTGGTAACAAAAGTTGTAATTCCAAAATATGCACTGAAGGAAAGTATTTAATACAGAAGTGTCAGTAGGACAGTTTGTTGCTTTGTGATGTTTATATCATATAAAAATAGCACTCCCTTATCAATTTTGCACTTTGTCATCCTTGTAACCATTGAGAAGGAAGGTTTGAAGTAATTGAGGAGTCCATAATTATTGTGTAGATGAAATTTCATATAATCTACAATGGGACACTGTTGATAAATAACTAAGTATGCTACCATCATCATCATCATCATCATGACTAGAATTAGACATTCATTCACCATGGGTGAAGTATTAGAGAATGAAGAATATAAAGTGTTCGTAAGAAGCATAGTGCTAGTGTCTGGGTGACTGCATTTCAACAAATTTGAGTCGATTTATGTGGCATTTTTAGAACCTTCATTAGCACCACTACCATTTTAGTCTCACTGACAAACTGTTGGTTAGATCTCTCATTTTGGATGTATCTTACACATGTACTATGATGAAATTTCGATAATCTTTCCTCTGTTCTTTATTGAGAGAGACATAATAGTATCAAAGGTTGGTGTTTGTAGGATATTCAGTAAACAGAACCATTAAATTGGTTTGTTTTTTAGTCAGTTTGGCTTGTAATGTGATTCATCAGGGGTGAAAGTATGAGCACATACTCCATGCCTGATGTTCACCATGTTAATGGTCATTTATCGAGTGTCAGCTGGTACCAACGACAGTAACGTGTAATTATATTTCTAAGGTCATTTTGTAATTAGCACGAATGTATGAAGAGGTAAATAGTAACAGTAATTTATTTTTTGAAGATGTATATTTTTATTTTATAAGTAAATTGTGTGTGGTTCTCTGTATTAAGAGGCAGTCCTACTTAAAATATATTGAAACTGCATTCTTCTTATTGGAGTAAGTTTCGGGGAAGTTCTAGAATCTGTGTACTGGAATGGTACTTCCTCTAGATCTGTAATTAAGAATGTACTGAGTACATGCACATCAACATCACTGATACACAATGTCCCATGTACCAGTGTGAATAAAGATTGCTACCAAGGGATGGCCAAAAACACATATCTTGACCAAATAAACAATAACAGAATTACAGTAAATGGTATGATATACACATTTTCTCCAGTTGACTTTGAAAATCTAAATCCTGGAACTAATCAGTAATTCCCCTGCCTCTTACAGAAGCTGTAATTTGTAACTGAGTGAGTCTGCCACTGGACCTCATCAGCAGCACATAAATCCACTTGTCACCATTACAAAATCCTGGATAAGCTGATAGGTAATCTAGTGGTCGAGACCGTGTGAAAGTTTTTTGGAAACAGAAAATATATTCTAAAGTTGACAATAGTAGCCCATGAGTCATGTCAATCCAACTTCGGAATAACTTGTGCCTTGTATGGCACCCAAATTTTAACTACCATGCTTGGTCTCATGCTGAAATCATTCCAGATTCTCATTTTACACCATTGAGGGTATCCATTTATTTATTTATTTTTTTTATTTTGTGAGAAACTGATAGTCGCCTGGCTGATCAAGGACACAATGTCTTTTACATACCTAATCTTAATGTTCAATAATGTGAGATTGCCACTGGAATGATTTTTTGGAGCTGATAAGTTCCATGGAGGTGTTGATGTAACCAACTGAATGGGCATTTCGGTTAGCAAACAATTAGTCATCATAGCCTATATTGTCATTAGATCTGATGTCATGTGAATGTTATCTGTGGGGTCATTTATGATGCATTGTCTATAAAAACAGAAGACACAAACACAAATTTAGGACAACTTTATAGAAAGTACCTTGCATGTAGTTTGTGTTAAAGTAAAATGTAGATGATTATTAACACTGTGTTTTAGGAGAAACCCAACCATGCCCCCAAAATATAGTGTTATATGAACTGTATAAAGTTAGTACTTAATACACTGGAAAAATTCCACAAACTTAAATAGGTGTAGTTGTGATACAGAATAATGGAACCTCCTTTCTAAGTTCATACAGGGTCACAGCAGGGTTTATTGCTGTGACCGAGCAGTGTGACAGTAGTCATCAAGGTGCAAGTGCAAATCTTGTGCAAAACGAGGATGCAGTGTGGTATGAAACTTGTTTTCCTTGACAGTGAGGGTTTTCTTTACAGGTGCTCGTTCCTCATGGACAAACTGTGAATAGCAGCTCTAAATGTGGGTCATAATGCGTTAAAAGAGGATTGAGAGAAAACCCTGAGAAACATGGTGCACTCGTGATTGAGTTCTGTGTTATGATGAGAAGTCACGTCATGTAGTTTGGTTTTTTTCAGCAGTTTTTAACCAAAAACTGCATGACTGGTTTTCTGCGCCATCCTTGTACAACCCCCTAGCGCCATGTTTCTTCTTCCAAATCCAAGAAATGAATATGGCTGTGATCACAGGTGGAGCTGGGAAGGATCTCGTCATGGGAATTCCAGAGATGCTTCCTGCAGTGGTGCTCAACCAGGTGTACACATTGTACCCATTAAATTTTGCTACTGATATTAAATAAACTACAAATATGTCACTGAACAAACACTTGTTTATTTTAATTCAAAAAGTGCATTTTCTTGTACACTGCATTTTTCGGCCGGCATTTAGGCCATCAACATGCATGTCAATAGAAAAACTGTTTAACAGAAGATATAATAAAACAGAAATTAAGGGGTCCCTGGTTTAGTCACTATGGTCTTACACCGTTAAAACATTGAATATAAAAATATAACATATACAGTATGAGAACTAAATAATTTTTTAGAATCTATATATAAAACTTTTATTAATTTTTTGTTCTTCGTGTGTTGTAGTAAAAATTCATGCAATTCTTCCACTAGGATTTGTATAGTATACTTGGTGCGGTGTGGTATATTTTATACTCAAAACTTAGAAGGAATTTTCTTACTTTGTTAGTGTGTTACGGGAACTATATCGTGGCCCACTATTTCTAGTAGAATTTAAGGAAAGACAGTTTAAGAAAAGATACCCCTTGCATCCGAGGCTGGGTACTCCCCCAGACAAGCCAGCCCGTAGCGAGTTGCTTCACTAATTACGATATCCCGGCCCACGTTCGACACCTATACTAAGAACTAAAATTAATATGAGAATAGCATTCATATGTCCCAAAAGAAGCCTAGGAGTGTAGACATAAGAATAGGGTAACTATCAAACAATTATTCGGATCATTACGAGAACCTATTAGTTTGTGCGGTACAGGACAAACTATATTTTCTAAACATACAGATTAACATTTCTATAAATAACAATAAACGGTGATATACATATACCAGAACACAATTTCTGTATGTAGAAATCACACTTAACAAGACAAATGTAAAGGACGTACTAATCGTCCAGCGGCTCCGCAGTTAGCACTCGAATCTTTCTCCTGTGTTTGGAACTATACAGCCCGGTACTTTAATCCATGGTATTTTCCAAGGTTTCACTCTGTGAACCGTAATCCATGTGAACTCCTATTAATCTGTGTTCTCCTAACTTTCGTCAGTGTAGGTTCGAAGAATTGAGTGCTTTTGTGAAATGTTAATGTTCGACAGAATTTAAAATGTCTTGTAAGATATTGAATATGCCGTTTATTTGTTGGAGTTCCATATTTTGTGTTGATTGGTAAGGACGCTACGCAGTCCGTTTTTCTTAATTTGTTTTACAGTACCATAGTATTATTAAAAAAAATACCATAATTTACAGGCTGTTTCGTTATCCTTGTTGGAATACTTCATTGTCAGAGTAGTTAGGTGCGTTGGTGTTATTCTGTATGGTAGCGTAGTTATGAAAAGAATGTATTTATATTTGAATAAAGGTAGACCAACTTGATGACACTTGCTTTATTATGTCAGTTTACTAATCAACATGTTGCAGATGTTAATACATCTATCTTCAGGAGATTGCGACTACTTGTTGCGTTGTTGTGTAGGCTGACTTGAGGTGTGTTGGTGTTACGTAGCGGGATTGGCTGTTGGTGATGGGGTATCCGAGAGCAGTCTGGCCCAGCCACATCACCAACAGACAATCCCGTTACGTAACACCAACACGCCTCAAGTCAGCCTACACAGCAGCGCACCAAGTAGTCGCAAGGTCATGAAGATGGATGTGTTAACATCTGAAATGTGTTGAGCAGTAAATTGACATAATAAATCAAGTGTCATCAAGTTGGTCTACCTTTATTCAAATATCAAGATGATGCACGGACCAATAAGCGTAAGAATGTATTTATATTTCGTATATCCTTTGTAATGTGAAGTTTTACAACATTCCATAGTATGAATATAATGCTGTGGCATACAGTACAAAATACTGAACACATGATTGGCATGGCAGTTTACAGCCATCTTTTTGAAAAATGAGATAGGAGTTTTGCATATTTTGGCCAGTCCAGTCCAGCCTCAGGGGAACAGCTTATGTATCCCAGAAGGAATACATGCCTTCACAGTGCCAGTCATATTTCCACTTTAATATGATAAAATATTTACAAAAATAATTTCCTATTTACTAGGATTGTAAATGTTTTATCATCATAAAATATTTTTTATGACTGGAAATTAAAGGTTTCTGTACATTCGTGGGTGTGTAAATTCGTATACCCGGAGGATGGCCTGGATTGGCCAAAATATTTAGGGACAAATTTTTATATTGTTTTGCTGTATATTTTATACTATATTGCATACTTACTTGCTTACTTACTGACTCTTTGGAGCAGATTCCTTCTTGATAAGCAAACAGTTCTCAGCTAGTCAACAAATTCCCTGCATTTTATGGAACCCAAAGGCTTGTTACTGCATTCAGAATTTCCCTCCACCTGTTCCTGTACTGAGCGTGAACCAGAGAATCAGTCCAGGTCCAAGGCACCAGTTAGTGTTTTGTAACATGACACATTTTTACGGTGTGGAGTTGTTAGCAACTCACCCAACACCCAAGCTCTATTACCGCCCCTTGTCGGCTGTCTGCGTCTGCGTATTCAATATATACACAGCTACCCTCCATATTGGAGGCTGTTCTTCCATCCATAACCTGAGGACATGCCATGCAGTGGTGACAAGGACCCACTTATCTTGGCTATATTGCACGCTATGATGGATTTAGTATAGCAAGTAATTCGGAAAATGTATTGTCAGTATGTATGATAAAGACTACTGCATTCTTTCTTGATATATTTCAGTTCTAGGATAATTATGAAGGGAACACATCACACATTGCACTTGATGTTGCAAATTCTATGTTTTAAGAGCATTACAGTTGTCTCTGGGTTTAAAAGATATGTATAATTCTTGTTTCCAAGTGTATGGGATATATATGCATGTTAAGTTACCAGATTCTACTTAATGTTAACACAGTTTTTTGCCAGATAAATTCCCTGGTGTTTCTTTCACCACTTTTGTATACTATTCTGCATTGTTATTTTATTCTTTTTCTTATCTGATTGGGTGTAAGATTATCAGTGCAATTATGTAGTGTGTATAAGGTATTTTTACCTGTTTTAAAATTCCATGGTTTTGAATGCATTATTTCCTCATGTTTTATGCCTGGGTTTTATTATTATTATTATATTAATTATGTGGTAATACAATTACTTTTTGTGTTATATTTTGCCTATATAACATTTTTTGAACCAAATTCTAGTAAAAAAATCAGTGTTTAGTAAGCTTGAAATGATCAGGTTATTGTTTTTTGTGTTGACAAATGTTTTCCCTCCTTGTGTATAATTTGTATTTTTTTAGTTTAGAATATATTATTGTATTTGTGTTTGAAACTGTCTAACCATTATTATTAAATATTTAACCGGTGTTATATTTTGTGATTAGGACACACTTGCTGATTTTCACGTTATAGGTGACGTACATCATGTCTGTTCTAAATTAAGCAATAACATTAAGGAAAACCCATCATGAGCGTGAGACGTATTTCATCACGATTACAAAAGATACTTCATTCTCTTGCAACTAGAGTGCCAAAGATTGTACTGCATCGAGCCGAAGAAATATTTCCTGCCCTCAACACAAGTTTGGTGAGTAATCTGTGTTTGTGTTTCTAGCAAAGTACAGTGCGCTTTGTTTTTCATGCATTTGTCATGAAGAATTATTACATACAAAGCAAAATTCTGTTGTGAATTTTGGATCTTTTTTTCACTTGTTCATTTTCCTTTATTTTTGTATTAAAGTCTTGAGTATTTACCTGTAGTTTCTAAGCAGGCCTGTCAAATTGTGGAAATATATCTTGATACAAGGTAGATGTCTTATCTCTAAATATCAGCAATTTCTGCTCAGGTAATGTATTTCAGTTCTTGCAAAGGAAGTGGAATGTTTGTGTGGGTTGTATCTGCAATATATCGGAAGAGTGTCAGTGGGTAAGTTCAGGTAGGGAAGTGTAGTTGGGCTCACTCCTGAAGTTAAGAACAGGTGTTCCCAAAATATGCATCAGAGTGAATGGAATGTAAATGTTAGAATTCATTGTTTCTGTGAGTAACACTGTACTTTTGATATAAAGTACACTCATTGCACTCCATATTTCAGCTTTGTCGATTAAAGTCCGATTCACACATAGCATGCCGTAACCAAGCCGCGCCCATGCTGTCCCCCTGCCATGCCATGCCATGCCCCTGCCATGCTCTGACAGTGCCATGTCCATAGTGAAAGTCAGCGTGGTAGCCAGAAATATCCAAACTGCTAGTCCAACAGTTTAACAGATCGTCTTTTTCGTAGTGTGCTACTACCACTCTTAACAGTCATAGGTATGGATCATTGTGAGGAGGATTGGTATGCTTCTGATAACAACCTTCGTGGAACACTGCGTGGTAGCTGGAAGAAGCCGAACGCAGTCAGTTAGCCCACAGGCCATCTCTCAATGGCCGTGCTGTGCCATGGCCTTGATAAGAACGGCATGGTCAGAGCATGGCATGGGCATGGCATGGCAAGTGTGAATCATACATGGCCGCACTGTGTAAATCAAATGGGAAAGACACATTCCAAACCCTTAGCGGCATGGCGGGGAAACTATGGGCGTAGCATGGGTATGGCATGCTATGTGTGAATCAGCTTTAACCATTTTGTGGCTAAGTTAATAAAATGTCTGTGTTAGGCTGGCTGTGGTACTTTGTGTACCCCATAATAAAAATTAATGTTATATGTATCCCATAGCCACATAAAAAGTTTTAATAGCTATATGTGAGGAGCCAAGATTGTCTGGTCAGTATAGAGTCTAGGCTACGTCCCGAGCGTTTTGGAAGGGGCAAGGAATTTTCTCCTCTCACACAATATCCATACCCACTCTAGAGACCACCCAGCCCCCTGTTCAATGGGTAATGGTGCTCCTTACCTGGGGATGAAGTGTTCAGAGATAATGTAGAGCACTTTTCTCCATTTAATTCCAAAGTTAAGACTGAATGGAGCTATACAGCTGCTCCCCTTGTATGTCATAATGGAGTGATCAGAGGAATGGTCTTCCACCATTTTCTTACTGATAAATATTTGGACCACTTTTGAAATTGATATAATTTTTCCATCACTTTGAAAACTAGATTAGATGAAACTATGTTACAGGCTTTCTTTATCATAACAACAGATGCTTTGGACCTCCACTCTCTTTGAATTTTAGGTGAAAAATTCTGATTGATTGTACAAGAAGCAGCGGCAGCAACTTTCTGTTATTTCTTCCATCATCTTCCCCCTGAAGTGCATTTTCTTCAGTCTCATCAGCTTCATCCTCTATTTCTACATTACTTCCTTCCCTGTGTTTATCTTATATATTCTTCTTTGCTGCTTTTTTGCAAAATTTCATGCAGCTCTTCACCCATAAAATATGTTTCACCAACAATTATGTCAGTGGTGGAGCACTTTCACCCATGTTACACCATACATATTGCACTTAATACTCAAAAATGGGACTTTATATCCATACAGGATGAAGGACAGTGCTAAACTGTTAGTAGACGACCCACAAAGTCAACTGTTACGGGAAGCTGCTAATGTTGTATTGAATGATAGAGGTACTGGATGTGCCTCTTCTCCTTCTTATTTGCAGATATGTTCACTGCGCTGTGTTGCATATCTTCATTTCATTATTCAAGTGGCACTATGCTCATAATGTCACACCTAGTCCAAAACTGTTACACTTATAAAGGACGGAATTATTTCACTGTGTAATGAACTACTGTGTTATGAATTGACTAAACACAAACCCCCTATACTGTACCAATACTGATCCAGAAGTGTACATCAAAGAGGACACAAACACAGTGAAACCTGTTTTGTCAGTTATTTTTATTAGGACCTTTTCTACCGTCAGAACACACAACAGCACAGAACATTTTGGAACCTACCTGTTGTGTGGTGTTTTGGAAAGTGACATTGGAAACTGTCCAATTGTAACTGATAAAATGTATATGAAACCACTGTCGGTACAGCATGAGACTCTTATTCTGAGAGTCGTGGGTTAAAGCCCTACATTGGTTGACAAATTTATGTAGTAGCTGGTAGAAGTTGTGAGGGTTCGCTGCCACCAAATATTACTTATCCCTAGCAGGTCATGTGCAGGGACTGTAAATACCATGAGAGGGGGTAGGGTAATACTAGCTGATTAGGAATATGCTGTCCTAATTACAATACATATTTCAAATCTACAACTCAATTTAATAACATAAATATTACACTAACCACTTTCTGTTTTTCCAGCACTAATTCACCTTGGTTACAAGTTTTCTGTACAGTGCAATTACTAATTTCCCCTAGTAACACAGGCACCATTAAATAAACCTTGCAGTTATATAACATTCCACAACAATTTCAAAACCAGGCCAAAATTCAGCTCAGGTTCCATTTAAATAAAATAAATTTTATACAACTTATTAATTTCAACAATTCACATCAACACCTACCTGTCATGATGCAAGCAGCAGCAGCATTTCAAAAAATAAAACTTATTTTCAACACAAGTAAATTTCTTCTAGAGGTTCGCACAACCAAAATGTGTTCTCTAAACAATAGCCGGATCAAAAGAGAAGCTCTTCAGTACAAAGCAGGTTTTTTATCACCTCGTGTGACACTTGAACCTTGCTGCATGGCCTGACATCAGCATTCAACAGCTGTCTCTCACTATAGGACAGGAGGAAAGTTTGCATGGTGTAACATAATACAAAGTGCTGACAAACATTCACACGCTCTGTCTTATGACCAAGAGGGACTAGTGCATGTACCATACCCACAGAATTGCACCAAACAAAACGTAACAAAAAAATCAATAAAAAATTTTCACTACATCAGGCATTCATTACAGTGTCTCAACTCATGCTGTTGACCAAGCAGGGTATATCCTAGACACCGCAAGTAATTTAAACATACCTTTTCTGCACAAAGAGACATAGAGATATTATAGGTTACTTGAAACTTATTTAAGTTGTAAAGGCATTCTTGAAACAACCATCCGAACAAGCAAATATTAACAGAAAAACAACAAAAAATTCATGGTGCAGTACACATTTTCCTCATTTGGTCATGGAACAGTTAAGCCATACCTAATCCCAAAGCTACACATTTTCTTGGTTTATCTTTTTCCAGCACTAAACATGATATCCAGTATTTTTTCACTATTATTTATGTTCTTTTACAGAGTATTGTTGATGTAGTGTATATCATACAAAACTTTGAATATCATCTTTCCCATGATGCACACTTTGCAGACACTCTTTTTCATATTAATACATCTGTCACAGTGACTGTGATATCACCTACAGTCCAAGACGAATAACAGGTGATGAGTAATCATGTTATTTTCATTGCCACTAAGGAGGAAAATGTTTATGTTCATGCAAGATCCAACAGTATAGGATAATCAACTGCCCTTGCTACCATGACACTGACCACATCATGTATGAAATTCTTTACAAAGACAGTGCGGTCTGAATCACAACTTGTGTGTGACACAAAACTGAATAATTACAGAACTGAATATACAGCAAATGAAAGGACATTTGCCAGTTTTTCCTTAAAAGTATCAGTCCTTAATACATTGAATCTGCCTGAGTTGTTCTGCTAAAATAACTGCAGCCTTCTTGATTAAGAGTCTAATTACAGTGACATTATGTTCCTGTCTTGGACATTGATCTTCATTATTAAATGATGGAATATTTCTTTTAGTGTGAATGTGGTATAAATACATAAGTGTTAAAATACTTTGAAGTTTCACCTTCAAATATTTTTATATTAAAGTTCGTATATATGTGTCATATTTTGATACACTTCTGCAGTTCAAATTTCTGTAGTCCAAGGGATGATGAAGTTAAAGCTATTCCTGTTCATGCAATGACTGAAAATGCAGGAGTGAATGTATAGCTGCACTGTTTGCTGACCATGATCATAGGAGATGAGTGATGACACACACATACACACACAAGTGTACTTTTTAATAGGTAGTTTTCTAAAGTGTTTTGAATCAGTCCCTGCATTTTTTTGTGCCAGATATTCTAGTTGCTCTCTTGTTCTCCTGTCGCCACTGTTCACATAGTGCATCATCAATTTGTGTTGTGTAGTATGATGTGAACGTTGATTTGCATCCAATGGGTAACTTTTCTTTGTAAATGACATAACTATTCAAATACATTCTTTTAAAAAAATTGAAACTTCTCTATTTATTATTTTACTATTCGCAGTTTGTTAAGATATGAGTTTTACAGAGCATGACCACATAGAATCATTGTAGTTCTGTCCAGTGGAAGGCTTTAAGTGTTTTTATTGACAATGATTCAGCACACAAATATGCTGTGAAGCTTCTGTGTTGCTTTGTGTATGTGAGGAGGAGAAGTACAGGAAAACTTGTGAGTTTTATAGTGAAAGGCAGCAGCAAGAACTGTATCACTGTGAAAATATTTTTTTTCTTTCCTACTTCAGTCTTACTCTGAAAAGGGGAGGCAGAAATTTTCCTTTTGCTTATGATAGTGCATGTTAGAAGTGTACCAAATTTATGTCTTTTGCAGTTGGACAGTTTTGCATAAAAATGTGATTGTCCTCACAGATGTAATTTCCCATTTCCTGCCAGAGAAAATATATTTCTGTATAGCATCCTTATCTTCAGTACATATTGATCCCCAGTGCACAAAAAATGCCAAGCAGTGGTTCTGTACCGGATCACCAACATTGACAGTCTGATGCCCATAAGAGTGATGTTTTTTTGTGCAAAAATACTGCAACGACTGTGTGTGATTCTTTGTGCCTGCTATGCTATTCTCCAGACTGAGCTGTTGATGTAGTTTGTGATGATGCCAGAAAACGTTTTGGCATGTTTGACCTGTGTTCGGAGTTTGATACATGATTAATAACAAGCTGCGCCAGGTGCAGCTTTGTTTATTTGCCATATTGTGTGGAACCACATTAGGATGAATTGGGAACTGTCTCTGGGACATGTTATGGAACCAAGGACAATACTGTGATGGGGCTGTGTACCAGTACATTGCTCTGATTTGCCACCTGTGTACATCCAAGTTTATTCCACAGGCTATAAGTCCATTAGGCTCTTCATTGTTTAATTTTTTCCACTTTGTTGTCCTGGAGTTACGCCAATGTTGTTTATGAGCCAGAAGATCCATTTTAATATTATCCTCCCATATGGACCTTGGTTTTTCAAGTGGTCTGTATCCCTGAGAGTTTTCCACCAAATACCATTTGCACCTCTCCTATCCCCCATATGTGCTATGTGCTCCATCCATCTCATTCTTATGGTGAGGTAAATTCAGTCAAAAACACGACTATCTCATTCTTCTTGATTTCATCAAACAATATTTGGTGAGGAGTACAGATCATAAAGCTCCTTATTATGTAGTCTTCTTCACACTCTAGTCACTTCATCCCTCTTAGGCCGAAATATCTTTCTCAACACCCTATTCTCATAGAACCCAATATGTGTTCCTCCGTCAGTGAGAGAGACCAAATTTCACATCAAAACAAAAGAACAGGCAAAATTATATTTCTTTGTTTCTTAATCTTCATATTTTTGTACAGCGAATTTGAAGAAAAAAAATTCTGCTCTGAATGATAGCAGGCATTCCCCAATGTCAGTCTGCTCTTAATTTCTACATGAAAGGAACATGGATTTTTTGACCTTGTTCATCAGACTGTAACATTGCTTTTATTCTATTCCAGACAGTTTTTGTTCTTGAGGATGCAGATTTTGGTTCCAGGCAGCAGATGGGCCACGTGTTTGAACTACAGAATAGTTGTGCTCAGCATGAAATGTATAAGCATATATGCACTCATAGTGAGGAGCACCAGTTTACAAGTGATGCGCATAAACCATCTTCCATGAGGCGGTATGCCTCAAAGAAGCATCTTCAGTCACATCGTGAGGAACAGGCACATGCATGTGAGGTGTGTAAGAAGTTTATCAAGTGGCCCAGTGGGTTGAAGCGACATGTCTGCACTCATAATGGGAAGAAGCCTTTTACATGTGGTGTGTGTAACAAAACTTTTATATTGTCTGGTAACTTGAAGGCACATCTACGCACTCATGCCGGGCAGCAACGATTTACGTGTGTTGTATGTAAGAAATCATTCAATCGTGCCGCTGCATTGAGGGTTCATCTACGCATACATACTGGTGAGCGACCATATATATGTGATGTGTGCACGAAAAGTTTCACTTGCTCATCAAATTTGAAGAGACATTTACTCCGTCATACTGGGGAGCGACCATTTACTTGTGGTATGTGTAAGAAATCTTTCAGTCAGGCAGGTAGCTTGAAGATGCATCTATGCACTCATATTGGGGAGTGGCCATTTACATGTAATGCATGTAAGAAATCTTTCAGACATTCAAAGGCCTTGAAGTTGCATCTAGACACTCATATTGGTGAGAAACCATTTACCTGTGGTATATGTAAGATATCTTTCAATAATCCTTGTACATTGAAGGTGCATCTACTCACTCATAATGGTGAGCGACCATATATATGTGGTGTGTGCAAGAAAAGTTTCATGTGCTCAACAAAATTGAAGAGACATCTACGCTGTCACGCTGGGAAGCGGCCATTTACATGTGATGTATGTAAGAAATCCTTTATTCAGGCCAGTCACTTGAATGTGCATCTACGCACTCATACTGGGGAGCGACCATTTATGTGTGATATATGTAACAAATCTTTCACTCAGACAGGTCACAGGAATGCGCATCTACGCACTCATACTGGGGAACAGCAAGGAGTCTGATGCCCTGAAGATGCATTTACACTCTCATACTGCAGAGTGACCATTTACTTGTGGTAAAGATAAAGCAGTCCTGTTACAGGCCTGGAGTGGCGCAGAGGTTTCCAGGTACTTAAGGTTACCAGATTTCATGACAATGGCACAGGATGTTGGTAAGGTTGTCAGCCTTACGCACTGGCCATTTTAACCCCCAGGAAATGCTTCTGGTACTCGTTTCTGTTAGAGGCTGAGTCGACCCCAGGACCATAGTGTGATCGGGTGATTTTATATCAATGAAAAATTCCAATGACACCAGCTGGGATTAAACCAGCGACATTCCGATTTGTAGCACAGCACCTTAACGACAGTGCCACCACAGTCCCCTATTTACTTATGGTGTATGTAGGAAATCTTTCAAGCAGTTTGGTGCCTTGGAGATGCACCTACACTCATACTGTGCGGTGGCTGTTTATGTGTGATGTATGTAAGAATACGTTTATGATGTGCAGTACGTTGAAGGTTTGAAGAACTGAATTAAACAAAAAATCTGTAGCCATGTGTTGGTATGACCTAATATTTCTAACGCATGGGAAATGTAATCACTTTGCTAGGCAGTTCCAAATTAAATATTTGAAACCCATATTCCTTTAAACAGTGTGTTAGATTTTAAAGTTACCTGGTTGTGATGAACAGTCTGTGAATGCGTAGTGGTTCATGTCCGTTTTCATAGACTCTTGGTTACCCCATTATGCAATGTGATTGAAATGTCATGCAGCTGATACTTAAATATTTACTGATTACTGTAGGAACTGGAATAGCAGAAAGAAATAGAGAATAGACTGGGGTACTCTGTCAGAGTTTTGAATGCTGATAGGGGTAAGGTATTTTTCTCTTTTCTGAAGCATCCAAACTAGCTGTTCGGCCTACCCAGCCACCTATTCAGCAGATACAAGTGTTTTTTCTGGGATCATATTGACCAAGGTGTGATAAAACCGCTGACCTCCAACAAGCATTCAGGACAGTAGCAAAATACTTGTTGGCTACCATGTGAAAACATTTCAGGATTAATTTAGAAACTGACTCTGTGGTATGTTATGGAACCACGGACAATGCTGGGATGGCTTTGTGTACCAGCACATGGCTGTTGTTGGTTGTCTGTATAGACCTGTGACACAATATTCATCTATGTAATTACTGAGTGGTTAATTTTTTCCAGTTCATTTCCCTGTGGAGTTAGGGGAGTGGTCTGTATGAGACTGGAGAATTCTTTTGGTGTAATTATTAGTTTCTGTTATAAAAATATTTTGCAGAAAGTTATAGAATTAGGACATTGCAAGCTTCTTGACAGGAGGCATGCTTAGGTTTTTCCCAGGCATTGTACTGGACAATAATTTCCATCTAGGTGTTTTACAGGTGATGCTTGATGGTAGTAGAATGAGGAGCAAAGAGGTTTCAACTTTAATTAATGGTTATACACTGTGTATGTATATTTGTGTAACAATTATCAGTGTAGTTTGTTTTATTCCACATGAAATCGCTGTGAAAGTGTAGTGTGCTGTATTCATATTATCAGACTAATATAAGAAGGTGTGTATGTCTGTATGAGTTATAATCCATCCTGGATTCAAGGTAGGATCTTGAATTTTTGTCAGTAGATTTAGGATGCTAGTTTGATTGGCCTTGCCAAAAATATAAATGAGTTTATTAAAGGAAAGGTGCTAGACCATGGTAAAGGTGTTGGAAGACAGCCAAAGACTGCTGGTTTAGTTATACTTTATTGCCATGGTTACCACCATTGCGTCGTTCTGTGAAGTAGGAGCAAAAAAAAAAATGGTTTAGCATCAACAGATCAAAGAGCTGAGCAGGGAGCATAACGGTATGTTTTTCGAATGAAGTTGTTGCAAGCTGTTATAATGGCTGGGGTTGTATATGTGTGATGTACCATCAACAGATCACTGTTAAAATCAGGTAATTTTGTAATTGGTAATCAGGGGTTAGGACCATGTGGATTTGTTACATGCAGTTGTAGGGAAAGTGATTTGTTGTCTGCCCAGGTGACAGTCAGGCATATGGCTGTTCAGGGAGAGAATAATAATAAAAATTTTTTAATGCCTCAGTGATATGTTCAAAACTAGCCATGTCACCTGTTAGTTGCTCTGTTGGCATGGAAAAATTGTTGTAAGTTGGTGCATAAGCATTACGCTCCAGATGAAATCAGGCAGGAGTTTTTATGTGTAACTCTGACTTACATATTTGGGTAACTGGCATTTAAATATGTCATGAGAATTTGAAACTTTCATGCTTATTTGTACTGGTGCAATCTCTTGTGCTTATATGTGTCACACTGTAAGTAGTAGTTTTTATTCCAAAATAAACACCAACAAGATGACACTTCTGGACTATCCTTTATTTCACGGTTAGTCGTCCTTCACTCTACATGTTTCAAGCTTCAGGGAGCTCATCATCAGGAGTTCACTTTTTCTACACTGTACAGGCAGTCTCTGGCATACTGTATACTGTAACATGTAATGTTTATCTTTAGTTATCTCTAAAATATAATTTGACTATTACAATTTTTATAAAAGGTTTATTAAAAACTAAAAAGCTTCTGTGCTTAAAAGTTACAGTATAACTGTCTGTTAAAATTTTTATTAGGAGAATGCAATGTTTTTGTTTACTTACATCTTTTGCTGTATTCCACCCGTTCTCCTACGTGTTCTGTTACCGACTGTTTGTGTGTCACAGGTGGTTGACCTGATTATGTAACTTACTAGGCGGGTGAGTTTCTGTAGTTTTTCGTGTGTTGGTGATCGATTCTTACGTATGTCTGTGGTTGTACTCTGTTATTAACGTGAATAGTGGATTATGTTCTCCATGTTTTTGTTCCGGTATTGGGTTTCCTTCCTTATGGTTGGTTTGAATCGGTAGTTGTTCGTATGGTATTAGCAGGTTTGCGTTTCGGATTGGTTTTATCAGAGTCATTATGTCTTTAAGTGGGCCATATTCGTGTCTATTTTGCAGTATGTGGAGCGCGTATGCTGATTGTGGATCATTGTTTTTTATATACCGTATGTGTTCCTTATATCTGAGTGTTAGGTTCCTGCTGGTTTGTCCTATGTACCCTTTATTACATGTTTTGCATATTAGTTTATATATCCTGCTTTTGTCATGATCTTGTGTATTATCTTGTAATTTGGGTCTTATTATTTGCCGTATTGTATTTGTGTTCCTAAAGGCTATTTTTATGTCGGTTTGTTTAAACAGGTTAGTTATCTTTCTGAT
>Ga0131853_10010399_pt1 | contig 17004 bp, 13 predicted proteins | sample TergutLab28metaG_FD_92764 | JGI IMG/M metagenome (GOLD analysis project Ga0131853, IMG submission 92764) | Labiotermes labralis P1 segment gut microbial communities from Petit-Saut dam, French Guiana - Lab288 P1 (version 2) (version 2) | ecosystem: Host-associated > Arthropoda: Insects >... | reverse complement strand
TTTGGATATAGGTGTTTTGAGTTATATCGGTATACTTTAACATAAGGAACACCCTCCCGAAGTCTGGCACATTCCTCCTGGGACACCCTGTATATATATATATATTTATTTATTTATTTAGGCATGCTCCATTACAAGAATGTAATACTACATGCTTCATTGTACATTTTGGTAACTTTTTCATCATAGGGGATGCAGTGTCCTGGACGATCAGTGGATTCCCTATACATTTACATTTACAATACTTTGAACACCTGAGACCGGAGGTGTACAATTTGTAAAATCCTTGTAGTAGATCAATTGGTATACAGAATCAAAGACCCTTGCAGTAGATCAAAATCTATCGACTTTATAAACAGTAAGAATGATTTTAGATACTTTGATATTAAATCGTGCCGGCCAGTTCCCAGAATTTAAAAAACTGCGTTTAAGTATTTCTCTTTGTGTATGCAGTATCGAACACCGGTAAAGTAAATGATCTATGGTTTGATCTCCGTTGCCGCAGGGGCAGTTTGCGTGTTCCAGAATTTTAAAACGGTGGACATAGGCCGTGGTTTTTCCGTGGCCTGTCACCATCGCTGTGAAGATAGGGGTAATATTTATATTTTGTCTGTCATGCACCGTTGGAAAAAATTCTTTTGTTATACCGGTTGGTGTTATATATATATATATACTCGTATGCATAAATAAATATATATATATGGGTCTGACTATAACTTCGAAATGACATACTCTTAACAAATACGGCCACAAAAATATTTGTGCAATATACGTTTTTCCTGAAGTTTATGCATACGAGTAACTTATTTAAGATTTTGACAGAACAAAGAACATGCATATTACGTAACAACAAGGGCCGTTAGAATCTTTGAATACCGAACCCTTCTCAGGTGGTCATACCACTTAACATACTGGAGGGGTCACAATTTTTGTTACTGTTCATAATGTACACATATTACATAATGTTACTGCTATTAGGGTCAGCTATTATATTTCTTCGCAGACGAGTCTAAGTTTATTTTCGTAAAATTGTCGATAATAAATAACATCAAATTTTCACTCCGCTTAAATTTTTTTTAATGATTTATGACTTAAACAAACGTTTCGTGCACAGTTTTTGGGCATATTCATCGTCTATTAAATGCTGATTGCATATTTTACTTTACGTAGTTACGTATGACATAATCGCAAGAAGTAAGACAGATTATCATTATTATCGATTACTATCGGCGGCAACCAGGATGTTCGTAACCAAAGTAGGCATAAATGTATGTAGGTATTCATATAAGTTAAAGGTAAAGGTAAAGCAGTCCCGTTACAGGTCCGGAGGGGATCAGAGGGTTCTAGGAAGTTAAGGTTCCCAGATTTCGTGACAACGGCACACAGGATGGTGGTATGTTGTCAGTCTTATGTACCGGCCGCCTTTACTACCAGGAAATACTCCTGGTACTCATTTCTGTTAGAGGCTGAGTCGACCCCAGGGATATAGTGCGATCGGAAGGGTTTTATGTCAATGAAAAATCCACTGACACCAGCTGGGATCGAAACAGCGACCTTCCGATTTGTGGCACAGCACCTTGACCACTGTGCTACCGCGGTCCCATTCATGTAAGGGAGCCGTTATTTTTGTCCCATTTTAAACAAGCGTAATTTTTCCCCCCGACAGATTTTAGTGACCCCCTCAAAATGTTACGAATATCCGACCAGAGACGCTACATTGTAATACATAAGGGTGGGAGGACGGACATGTGAGAGCTGATGGTCCGTCTTAGCAACTATACAAACGCACCTAAAATGTATGGGGATGGAGTGAGATGCAACTCTGATCCAACACGTGAAAAAAATTCATTGTCCCTCTTTTATTTCTTTCTCCGTCTAACACACACTATCTCTGAAGCTCGTCTGCTCATTTAATTATTTTCCACAGTAATACAAGACGGCCGCCATTTTGGTTCGTTCCCGGTCGATCATTTGTAAGACAAACGTTACATAACGCAAGAATGCAGTGGCTGGGGATTGCAAATCCTTCTTGAAGTGCGTAAAATCTTCTCAAGCTGGGACTTTGGATCAGCTTTCAGAAGCGGAACTTTCCTCGATATAAACACACACGAAACGGTATATTTCGTCCCCACACTCCGTGGATCAATGCAACAAATTCAGAACGGAGTGCTTATTCAGGACCTAATCGACGCTTAGCCCATCACGAACTGCCCGCATTTTATGGATTCTTGATTTTTATTATCGCGCTCACAAGATCCCGTCACAGCATCGTATAAGGCAGATGATTCCACTTCACATTTTAGCAGATTATTCCTTTAACATTCATTTTAATATTATCATGCACTTATTCGTAGGTTTCTTACGTATTTTTTTCTTTTCCCAACTAAAATACTGTATTCACTTGTCATTTCTTCCTTGTCCACCCATGCTACAACACAAACAACTGCAGCTTAATGCCTCATCGTAAGTAGTTCGTCAAGATAGGCCTGCACCGTAACGGTAAATGACGGGCTAGTTAGAAACAAAGATAGGCGCATCAGAATGGTCCGTCAGATTACTGTTGGTTACGTGGCCCACCTGCAACCTGCATTTGGAGAGCATACACCATACTCACTGATAAAGTTAGCATACTAAGAAGCAAACTTACCTTATCCAATGAAGTCCCTCTGAAATGGGCCACGAACTCGTAAGCTACTTTGTTCACGAAAGTTCCTTTCCTCCAGTCCCTGCTACTTCTGACAGCGAACTCAGACACACGTGTCCTGCCGACTTAGACAAATTGTGCTACACTACACTCCGGTTGATGCATCACTGTAGCAAACTGTTTTAGACTTGGGGGCATTACCTGACACATTTGCTGTACAGCTCATAACTTTCGTTGTCCTTACCAAACACTGTCGGTTTTGTGTAGTGTTTATGAATAATTCATTTCACATGCTAACACTGTATATTCCACTAAAAGTAATCGGCAACTAAGAGTACGAGGTTCTAATTAAAAAATGACGATCCACGTAGTAGCCTGATCCTCAAAATGAAGAGTTTAATACTATCACTGGAACTAAAACCACCTTCTCTGCTCACTCACAGCAACACTGTAAATAGTTCCGGGCTTATTTTGTGGCCGATTCGATTACGGAGCGGTTCAAACACCATCTAGAGAAGAATATCAGGTGTTCAGGCAAGCAACGAAACAGGCGATATACCATAAACCACTAACCACCGAGTAAGCCCTGACAGTTGCCGCTGACTAGTGTATGAAAAAGTTACGATGCAAGCAGGATCTTGAAACTGCAGTATGGCACAATTTCGCCTCCAAAGTACGTGTATTTACATTACTTCGGAAACACAACGTCCACTCTAGCTCCAGCGAGTGCGACGCATTACGCATTTACGTAATTTTATTTCGTCTTCACTAAACCAACAACTAATGCTCAATCTTCCACATACCAAGTCACGTTATTTGACTAATACTCCGACGCGCTGCGGCCCTCGTTGTCGCCGTCTTCATGTTGTACCTTTGCAACTGTTAACTTCCCGACACATCAGCCCTCTGTCCGAGCATGTGTTGCAGAAATTCAGTTTTCACTCGCAGTATGCCATTTCTAAAGCTTCCTGGTGGTCGCCTCGACGGTTGGTCGTTAAAATTACGTTAACTCATCACTTGAAACACGTGGTTTGAAGTATTAATGAATTTATCACGATTCTTTTTTTTTAGGTGCGTCATCCCCGTTGTGTTCGTTCAATAAAGAAGAATTTTTGTGTATTAAACCTAAAGTCGAACACAACTATATTTCACCTAGTAATACAGTAGGAATACAACTATATGTTTCGGCCCTATATGTGGGCCATCTTCAGGTTGTGATTTAACTTACAGAGCAGCTATACAAGATGTGTGGGGTGTTCAAAGAACACCCCACACATCTTGTATAGCTAAGTTGAATCACAACCTGAAGATGGCACACATATAGGGGCGAAACATGTAGTTGTATTCCTACTGTACTACTAGGTGAAATATAGTTGTGTTCGACTGTATGTGTAATACACAAAAATTCTTTGTTATTACCACGATTCGTATTGTCGTAGTTCCTCTGTTGTGGTACTGCGCACCACAGTCGTTTAAATGATAAAATACATAAAATATTCAAATGCTGTTTTACAACCTGTCTACGTGCCCAGCTAACGACAACTTAATATGACGCGTATTTATGAGCCCCCACCCCCGGTAGAACTGGGCACCGCGGCTCATTCCCGGGGGTAAGGCGGCCAGGCCGTGGCGATGACCACCTTCCCCCATCTAGCAAAAGGGTTAATGAGTACTCCCCTTCTGTGCCTGCAAGACATGTTAGTGGAGACCTTTACAATTACACGTATTTAATGACTGCAATGTAAATTGGCACCACAAAGCCTGGTTTATACTACATTAAACCAAAACTTTACAACCCTTCCATCGCTCCGTCGGCAGAAAATGTTGAGCTAGTAATTCCTGGCGATTTCAGGCGGTCTATACAGTTCTTCGGTGCTCGATACACAGGACATGGCCAATCACTACAAGCACATCAGTTGACTAAGACCTTCATAATAGTAAATATCATTCCTAGCTCGTGTGTTTGTTTCGTTGTTTGAGAATAAAATGTGTACAGCCAATAATTGCTGTCCATCAAAATAACGTCGGACTTCGCCCTTCTTACCCAGATTTATCCCCTCCACCAATCCCGTATCTCCTATTTCCACAAACAGGGCTCTGTGTGACCGAATTATAGTGACATACCCCTTCCAGGCAGTGTTGAAACATGCTTCTTACAGTTGGTCGGCGCCCAAGAGGAATGCTTTGCAGGCTCCGTTCCCTTGCGTGCCAAAATCATGAACAAAATATTCACGCGTACCACCAGGTCCTGAATAAGTTAATAACATACCGTTAGTGCTTTTCTACTTTAATTTTATAAATGCTTCGAAAATATATATTTTTTTTACGTTTGCAAACAATTTCAGCAATGCGATTCGCATATTTAAAATTGCATTACAACAAACGGCAACTCCCAAATAACTTCGCATATAGAGAGACCCATCGCATGCTAGCGGTACACGGTACCACCGGTTGAAATACGTCGTTCTCGGAATTACTGGAAACTTGGCAGCAGCTAGTTTTCTCCGGGGTTCACTAGTTGCGTCCCGCAATCAATTTTCAGGCAACAAGAGTTGTGTAACAAACAGGCTGCTGAGGACAAACCGAACGGCTCTAGTGTCGAATCGGGTCCAAGGGTACCTTGGTTCGATGTCTGTCTGCGGCGCTGCCAAATGGGTCAAATTCAGCAACAGCTGACCAAAATTCAAAACCTTCATTCGACTTCCAAATTACGTTATTCCACATTGCATAACAAATTAATTTTCTGTACATAATATCAATATATGCTGTTATGTAAAATTAAAAGATTTTCTTTACACAATATCAGTATATGCTCAGTTATGTAAAATTAAAACATTAATTTTCTGTACATATCAATGTATGTTCAGTTATGTACAATTAACAACGCTAACACATTTGCAGTACGAGATCTCTTCGGATCACAAACATCCAGACAGATATTTGTATACTTAATCCATAACGAAAATTAATAGCTATGAACTTGTACCTGTAAAGGCTATTACATAGTTTTAATACCGCAACATTTTAATTTTATGCCTTTTAGAATTTTAGATTTTAATCATTCCAACGCGAGGGCGATGCTTGTATTCCTTTGATCTGAAAGAGTCCCTGAGGATGGCACCCCGGTGCCGAAACATGTAGGAGAAAAATACTTTTCACAAATTGTATTTTCTACATGTGTTGGTTGATGTATTAATTGAAACAGAACGTTGTTAGTAACAGCGGTTTGGAAAGGTACTTTGTACACGGTCTGTGGTAATGATTTTGTTAATTATTTTGAAGGATACAATTTAATTTATGTGAATTGATTACGGCGCATAAAGTACTGTGGGAACCAATTAAAAACGCAATATTTCATGAGAAATAATAATTTTTATATCAATTTATATTACGCTAACGTTTGATGCACAAAATTTGTAGCCCATTATTTACGTAGTGTTGCGAAACTCATTTCAGGCGATCCAGCTCTGTTTGTTGCTTTGTTGTGTAGCTTTGAACCTTATTCATATATAAAAAAAATAGCCGCTAATACGTGATACTCTGCAAGTTATTAACGACTGCATAAAATGGTGTCGTGGTGTACAGCGTGTGATCATGCGGTTTGACATGTAATCTACCATCTTGAAGCCCCCCCCCCCCCGTCAATTTTAATAAAACGTATACAGTGTGTGTGCATGACCAAACAAAAATACGGGTTATGTACGTTACCTTTATCAGTATATATATTCCTATACACACGTTCACGTATCTATTTATTCTTAAATATTTTATAATAAACTATGAACTCCTTGGGCACAGTTGTTAGCAGATGAATACAAAATTAAACCACACGTAGTTTTTTACGCTTTGGACACAAAGGAAAGGCGAGCACAGCAACATAAACTGTAAATACGTTCAAATTTGTAACATTTGGATGTAAAGATGTTGTTATGTTTAATTAGGAATCTAGATACCACTGGTAGATTTATTTTAGAGCAAGAAAGGCAATGTAACATTGGGGCGCTTTCGTGGGACTAATATTTCAGCGGAAAATCATTAAGTATCACATATTCTGAGTGTGTATTTGTACCTTAGTTAACCGGCATTAAATCCGCATGCGTCATATTATTGTCATCTGTGGCTTGTACGGCTCTACAATATTTTTCCACATTACCCCATAAACGGTACGATTTTTGAAGGAGACAAAAAAAGTTATTGGACAAAACATGTGTTTTGATTTTCTCTACAATTTTTGTATTACACATTTCTCATTCGAAGAACTGAGCGAGATATGATCCAAAATGTATATTGATCTCCATGTAAAATACCAGTCATACTTGCCCGATTTTAGTGAAACTTTAAATTTCTCGACATATTTTCAAAAAATAAATATAAAATTTCATGAAAATCCATCCAACAGGAGTCGAGTTGCTCCATGCAGAGAGACATGAAGAATGCAATAGTCACTTTTCGCAATTTTGCGAACCCGCCAAAAATTAAACCGTTATTAATTAAACAGTGATTAGCTTTATTTTAAAATTTCAATCCGTTTTTTATTTTGTGTTAATATAAACATAATTATCATTTTAGAGCTCGTTTTGGGCTGAAGAAAGGTCTCGGACTGCATAGAGCAACATTCGTCAAAACATGACTCCTGTTTGTAATGGATTTTTTAAAAAAAAATGTTTTTAAGTAACAAGAAACCATCAGTATTTAGTATCAAAGAAGGCAGAATGGATGGAGCAAGAAATAAATGGCACATTAAAGTTACTACCTTAACATATGAAAGAGATTACTAAGTGCCATGCACTGCAGGTATACGTGTTCGTCAAAAAAATGGAAAACGTAAGACATTGGGTGGGTTTCTTTGTACATGTGTGTGTGATGTCCCTCGCTGCACTGCGGATTCGCTTTCTTGTCTGTTTCAGAGGTTTGGTTGTGTCTCTGTGGGATACAAACGAAGCAGACATCTTGGGACGCAGCTGGTACGTTTTCTTGACTGCGGGTCGCAAATCGTGCGTCCCGCAGTTTCCTAATACTGATATCGCGGGCAGGGGGGAGCGGCAAGCTCCAACCAATGTAACTCCGCACGGACTAAACGACATTAACTCCCAAGGGTTTAATCATCGCCCACTCTTAGCCTTAGTTATTACTTACATAATTTTAACTGAAATTATACTTAGCTTTTATGGAGTAACAGCGACACAGCTAACCACATTTGTACCTTTGTGTTCTCGTAATATCACCCTGAAGATGGCCGCAATAGCGGCCGAAACATGTTGGTAAGAACATTGTGTATAAAATACAATATAAACATTGAAATGCATTTTGTTGGTTATTTATATGTTATGGGTTACTCAGGACATTACTTCGTATTGAAATGGTCCAACATAACACAGACACAGACAGGCTGTTCATCTGAAACACTCGTAGTATCAGCCGTGGACGTTGTGCTGTTCGATAAATCGATCAATTCGACAGCCAACATGACCATAAACGGTAAAGTTCACCCAGGAACATGAAGGCCCAAAGACACATTAGAAATATAGCTCTACTCTTTCTTAAACATAGGCGCTAGATGGAGGTGGGTGGCCAACGCCATGCCCCGGCCGTTTTACCCCCGGGAGTGACCCGGTACCAATTTACAAGTGGCTGAGTGGGCCCCAGGGCCGTTCTGGACGGGAGCGGAAAATCTCGCCCTCCCGGGATTCGATCCCCGGAGTCGTACCGAGTCGCTACACCGACTACGCTATGCCGGCACACATGACCATACCTTACAGAAATATGGGAATCGATTGATTCAAAGGTATACCAAAGTTTCACTTTTTTTGACGACTGTGAAATTTGTCAATTTGATTCATATCTGCTGTCATTAACATATAAGGTTTCGGTGCATTGTTTTATAGAATGCGGATACACGTTAGTCACTGGCGAACTACAAATTGTACACAAAATGAAACATAACATCATGCACTGCTTTGAATGTTACCTAACACCCAGAAAACACTCCATTATGTAAACTACGAGTTCATTTTACCACGCTGGGAGCATTACTGGAAGCACACTGTTCAGTTCCACGTGTAAACAAGACAGGCAATGTACGCATAAAAACAACATTGAGGCGCGTTCGCGTAACCACTGTTGCTGTGGAAAAGCAATACGTATTACATATCCCGAATATGTGACTGTGGACTTCGCCAGCATGCAAAGCGCATGCGCCATTATCCTCTATGCCCTGTGTGGCTCTACCATTTTTTTCCACATGATCTCATAAACGGCACGATTTTCGGAAACACGTTATTGAACATAACGTTTTGTCTACTAACTTCGAAATATTTCTCATTCTCACAAGAATTAAGCGAGATATCATAAACGTGCATAGTTCATGTGTGAAATGCCACTTATTGTTGTCAGATTGAAGTAAAATTTGTATATTCTCGAGTTTTTCGAAAAATACTCAAAAGTGTCAAAGTCCAAGAAAATCCGTCCAGTGGGAGCCGAGTTATTCCATGCGGACGGATAGAAGACATGAAGGTAGTAAGTCACTTTTCGCAATTTTGCGAACAAGTCTGAAAGTGGTCAGAAAGTACACACCAATACCAGGATCTTATGAGAGTCGCAGTAACCAATAGGGGACAGTTACAAAGGGGTGAAGGTAAAACTGTCCCTGTGCAAACTAGGAAGGCATATGAAGGTGTGGAGGAAAAGCTTCATGCATTCTTAATCTCCTCACTACAAATGAATTGTCAGCTTCACGCCCCAGATGCTTCAACCCAGTACCCATCGACCACGAGGTTGAATGCGCCCCACGAAGCACAGTTCTGTATAGTGTATATATCTGTGTATGGTTTTCGTTTCACACACACATCCCTGATGGCTTCATTTTTCCATACTAACAGCTCGTTTAACACAGCAGCATGCTATGTGCACGAAATCTAGAAAATCGCTGCCACAAGAAATGTCTATGAAGAGATGTGTGATTAAACGACACACCACCTTGAAACTGTCAAAGACACACATCTGCTTCGATCTGCTTCTCTCTTAATTTGAGTGCTGGGGAAAACAGTCTGCCCAATTACTGGATTTTGGTTATGTTCCATATAGATTCAATAAAAAACAGTATGTTCTCTTTAAAAAAATGGGATGGTATATTTACCATATATATTTATAAACAAACTACAATACAAAATGTACACGTTATTATTTAACTATAATATTTATATATGAATTATGATACATGGGTTGTTTTACAAAATGCCATTAAGGGAAACTCTTTTTTACACGGTAACTGGCAGTTATGAGCGGCCTTTATCACTCCTTTCCCCTTTCGGTATATACAGGCGCGGACAGTCGATCGGTGGACAGTGGATGCTGGCGTCACTGTGCACGGAGCAGGCACGGCAATCTGAAGAAGGCGAGATGAATTTAGGCCTCGGCTTGGTGTAATAGCGAGATTTTGTGTTCTGGCGTGTCAGTAGTTGATGGCGGTTTGGTTTGGGGCTACTGTACGTGGTAGTAGCAGTGCTGGTTTGATGTTGGATGACGAAATATATATCAAAGCTCCTTTCGCTTAGATTGGCTTGCCTCCTCCATGAACAATCACGCCTGGTCGCCACTCTGCGCCGATCAGTTGTCCGCACCCGTTTATGTGTAACGGTTAAAGTAGGGATACAGGCCGCTCATAGCTACCGCTACAACACTATTTTATCTTATATGCAAAAATATTGCTAATTTGTTTCATAAATTATCTTCTTCCTTGTAAAATCTTTTTATCGTGAGGTTGTACAAAATATTAACATAACAAAAGCACAGAAGGTATTTCTCTTTAACAAAGCATACAATCAAAAAAAAAAAAAAACAAAATTATAGAAATGGAATAATAAATAGGCCATAACTATTACACTACAACTACAAATTGTGCTTGTGGCATGGAGGATACAGAAACTGACTTAGAAATCAATGGGGGGGGGTGGGGGCATGGCTGTTATGGGGATTTGAGCCTACGGCTGCCAGGCTTGACATCACAACCTGTCAATAAACAAAGTGCCTTCACAATTCAGGTGAAACGTGTGTTGAAACATCAGACACTTATCTTTGACAAGTTAACTAGTGGATACTCTAACAAGCTAGAGCAACCTACTCATGGTATAGATCATTTACAGCAGCCTGAATTGATTGCACACTTAAAAAGAACGGAAGCTTCGAGTGAATACACAAGTACTTAAATGTCACCACAAAAAATGTATGGAAATGCGTTATGTGGTGTTTCCTTCCACATCATCAAAGACTGTGAACACTGATTACAGTATCTGCAATCAATCTGAGGTTGCAGCCATCCTGAGCCACACCACACCACACACTGGCAGGAAAAGGGGTGTTGGAGGAAACAAGGTGACTATGTGGGCCTGTAAGTTTGCAGCAAATCAGTTGAAATACTAAACACAATGTCTTATACCTCACCAAATATAAGGTTATATGTATGTATATATATTTAATATAATATAACAATAAAAACAAAAAAGAATATAATATACAAAAGGTGAGCAAAAGGGTTATCATAACCCATTTAACATGGCTGCAAACTCAAGTGAAATTCCACCCCATCCCCTGGCCAAACTGCACAGCTCTCTTCCAAAACACTACCTGATGATGTAACTACAAACACAGCAGCTAACCTTCCACAAGGTGGTGGACAGCCATAACTGCACACACAGTTGTACAACCCATGTTTTGAGGAACACACAGCAAGAATCCTATACACTCCAATGAGACAGCACTTGAGTGCTCAGAACATACAAATACATCTTATAATTGAACTTCCATTAGCGAAAGCACATATAAGGAGACAGGACCTATAAATGTGTGTGTATATGTATATATATAATATAATATAATATATATATTATATATATACATCACATCTGTCATCATTATAAAAAATTATCTCCCACACAACAGTACCCATAAAGTGATTGTGTATGGTTACAATAATTGTTATTTGTGCTTTTATCTGCCTACCTCTCTATCTTACAAGTGACTATACTGAATGTATATTTAAAGGTTGTACATAAGCGTATAATGACCCACCAATGCATTCAAAAATTGATAATGCTTCGGTTGGGATTCAGAAAAGGGACATCTCCTCTCACAGTTTACAAAATTAAAACTGAGAAAAACCAAGGACCCAAAACACCACTACTGGAATCATTCTTGAAAAGTCTTAAAAGGGGTACTACTAAGAGTAAAAGACATATCAACATGTGTGGCTCCAATTATACATCTTAAAATGCACTAATATTTTTTAGAACTTTTTTCCCCTTGTCCTAATGAAATTTTGTGGACTAAGTTGAAAATTACGAATAATGAAGCCAACTGTGTATCTTAGCACGTACAATCTGATACTGCAGCAACAATGAAGATGCCATACTTAAAAGCCTTATACAAAGGTTCCATAACTGGCTCCATATTTGCCCTCTAGAACAATTTTTTTTTTAAAGTTTCATATTAATGTTAAGATTTTATTAAGTGTAATACAGAGTTAAATGAAAGTCAAGAAATCTAGGGTAATCACGTATTAATCTCCTATCCCTAATTTAAACAAATTTCTCACATCATTATGCTAAGCAGTGTTAACAGACGCTTTGTTAATTTTTAAAAATGACTGGTAGGTCATTTCAAAATCTGTTTTTCTACACCATAATTTCTTACTTTATACAGCTCAATTACTGGAAACACACAGATTACATGGGAGAGATGAGAGTCCAACTGTGCTTTCTTGATTTTGTACATACCTCAAAGCATTTTTATCATTTCAGTTTTCATAGTCTAATTAAGTACAAACGTTTGATTTATTTTTTTTAATATTATACCGAATTTCAGATTCTAGTCTTCTGGGTTACAATCACTGCATACTGGCCACCGGTCATAATGTTTCAGTGTAATCTGCTGCCTCCATCTTCAATTATACCCTGAAAACGAGGGCAGAAGGTTCCTCCTATAGTTACCACCCATCACATTATACAGTGCCATAACCCAGATGACGACAATCCAAATTTTCACTGCTGTGAAAACTTCAAATTTTGTATTTTATTATAATGGTTACAACAAGTAAATTTAAAAGCATGTTAAATTCTGTGCACATGTTAAATTCCATGCACTGTCAAAGAAAATACAAATATGATGAATTTGACAATAATATTGACAAAAAGAATGAACTGCGTGATATGTGAGGGTAGTTCCCGATAAGTATAGCTTTGATGATCCAGTGCAATGAACTGAATTTCAGTTAGGCCCTACTGAAGGGGTATACAGTTAAGACATCAGCCACCATGAGATAAATGGTGAATGAACACAAATATGCTATTGGGGTAATTTCCAGTATTGTATGTAGCAACACAAGCACCTACAGGTCAGTTTTCAGAAAAACGCAAGTTTGGTCACCAGAGTTCAGTAATCACAGCCTGATATAGTTTTCCCTGGAGTCAGCAATAATGAGGTTAATGATTTTTGTGGCCCTGTGCAATTTCCCTCAACCATATTTGTACGAAAGACCCATGCAGCGGATCCCTAGGCACTATTGAGTGGTAGAAATTGCCTGTTGTGGAACTAGGCTCAACATATGATAATAACATACAATGACACAATCATTGTACAAGAGATCAAACCTTACTGAGTACACAAGTAGGGCCCATCACGGATGTCAGATTACAGTATATAAATGGAAACATCCAAGATCATGCACACCTTGCAATGCATTACAAGTGATGTCAGGCAGACAACTTTGGGCACTGCAATGACAGTAAGTGATTTGTCACTTACAACAGTGGACACCTGACCTTTATGTGACTGTAACTGTCACAATGGTCATTTTAAATTTCCTCCTTTCAAAAATTTTAAAACCTCAAACAAATACGTGAAAAATGTCAATGACTCAGAACTGTTATGCATATACTAAATTTGAAGATATGAACAGAATAATAAGAATATGATTAAAACAAAGTTACAAGAAGCACTATTAACAGTATGTGACCACTACTGATTCTGACTGCAAGGACAAAACTGAAAATGACTAAAGTGACCACGACTACAATCAACTCATCACCACGTATCTCACATTGTACAGTGCCCTACTAGCACCAATAGCTCAGTTCACTCTCAGTTGTTTTAACAGTTGATCAGACTGGCAAAACTTGTATCAACCCAGTCATTGTTCACACCAATATCAGATAGCATGTCAGACACATCAGGCGTGCATGAGAATTCGAAGTGGGATCCCGAGCTGGAACTGGCTGTATCGAATGAGTCCAGATCTGTGGTGAGTGTGTCAAGATCCACTCTGAAGTCGGACGGGATCTGGAGGAGATCAGTAAGGGAATCTAAATCTGCAAGGCTTGGATTCTCTCCTGGCCGTGATGAACCAGTGGCAGCCGTCTCAGACTCACACTCAATTGGTTCTTCCTTGATAGTCACGCTGTCATAATCCATGGGCTCCATCTTGATGGATTTTACACTGGCTCCAGGATCAAGCCTGTTTAAAGTGAATGGCTGACTGCCATAGTCTCTTGCTAAGCGATTCTGAACAGATGTTGTTGTGGTTGTTGTGGTGGTGGTTGCAGTTAGGCCAGAGGGGCAAGTGACTGTTGCTGGATTAAATTTCACATCAAGGAGCATGGACGTGTCATCATAAAAGGATGCACTTTCAGGAGAATCAGGAGTATCGCAGGAGGGACTGGACGGCACCTTGGCAGTTGCGGTGGGAGGAGGCGGAGCATACTGTTGGTGAGTTGGAGAAGTCTGTCGGTTACTTCGGATACTGTCTTTGAACTTACGGTCAATGGTGAGGCGTACTTTCAGCCTACTGTGATTCACTGAACTCAGTGTATTGGTAACACGTGCACGAGCAGACCCTCCTGAATGGATCAGTGACTGCTGTTGAGTTTGTGATACACTTCTGTCCTTGTTTGCTGCGCTTAGAGTCTGAGGATGGTGGTTATTATTGGTATCATTCCGCTGTAGGTGATGATTTGGTGTGGACTTCCTTGCTTTCTTAGCCACAGGAGCAGACACTTTGGGGACTGGTTTGACAGCTTTCTTCCTGGGCCTGTATTTGTAATCTGGATACTCCTGCATGTGCAACTGTCTCAGACGCTCTGCCTCATCAATGAAGGGTTGTCGCTCCTCTTCTGACAGCATCTTCCACCGACGTCCCAACCGCTTGGATATCTCTGCATTGTGCATATCTGGCTGCTGTTCGCAGATCTTGCGCCGCTCTATCTGGGACCAAACCATAAAGGCGTTCATTGGTCGTTTGATGTGATTGGGATTATTCTTCTTGGTCTGAAAAGACAGAAATTGGCCAAATATTACAATTTGAGTACTAAGAGAAAAAAAATTACACAATCCAACAGATCATGTGTGAAACAGTTCCAAAGAGTTTTTGATGCACCATGGCTCTCCTGAAGCCTATACATATAGAAATCAATATGCACACAAAATGTTCACCTGACAACATGCTTAATCACTTCCATACAGACACTGCAAAATTTCTGGCCTGCTAAATAATACACTCAACTGTAAGGAAGGTTAAATTTATATTTAACAACCTGACAGGGGAGTGGGATCCTTCAACATAACTGAGATAACAATTACAAATATTCTTTTTAAGTCATGAAAAGAGTTTCAATAACAACTGGTTTATTGGTATCAGCTGTGAACACAGGAGACAGTACTTTCTACTGAAAATCTGCAAGGACCCTCTGAAATTTTTATTAATCATGTTTATGTGGGAACACTGTCCTACACACACACGCGCGCGGGCGCGCGTGCGCCTGCGCGCACATTCTGTGGGTTATATATATGTACACATAACAGCCGGCTTTGTTCTTATTATTAATAAAAATTCGATATTACTACCGAACATATTAAAATGTCACAATGACATAATGTCTTGATATTCATGGACTTCAAACACATGTAGAACAATAGTAAGAGCTGAGTAGTTTGACAACAATGGTGCTCCATAAGACAAAACAACTGATATCAATGACAGAGTTATGGGATGGCTGTGTGTGCACACATACTGCAAATCTTATGTATGAAGCGCACATGCAAGGCCAGACACAACTTATATGGCAACATTAATGACAGCAGTATTCACTGCACCATCACCTGTGCCCAGGACTGGCGTCACATACAGAATCAGGGTAAGAATATACCGACATATACATTACAGGCAAGCAACAGTGACTGTAAACCAATGACTTATGCTGAAAAATAATGGAATTACTTTTTCTACATGGCATCTAGCAAACGCAATGTGATTCGCTCGTAAGTCTGCCGAACAAGACATTAAACGCTGCTAGTGTTCATCTGCGTTTAATCTCTTAGAATATCAAACTTGGACATCAGGGAAAAAAAATACATCTTTTAAAATACTACATTAAGCAGTTTGCTTCCATTTGAGTGAGCAGGACATTAAAATTTTGCAAGTTAATACCATATATCAAATACAGCACTGTCATGCATAAACAATCTGCATAGTTAGCAGTGCTATTTTTTGCCCATACTCGGGCATCATCATTATCGCCCTAAACTGTCAACAGAAACGGTAATCCGTGGGTTAATATCGATCGCAAGCAAATCAAATAATCTCTATGCAGTGTGTCGCCTCACATTAGAACCTTTTATTCACAATACGCAAATCAAATTATTTCTTGACCCTGTTTTGGCGAACGCAGTTACATTTCCTCGCCTATACCCAACACCAATGCCTATTTTCACATTGTGTACCGACCGTTTCAGAAAATTAAAGTTCTGTTAACATTTAGTTACTACGATATCCTGTCATCTTCTTTTAACACAGATCACTAATTACATTCAAACACAATTAGGGCGATGCTCTATGTGCAGATCGTTATGTACTGCGTCTGTAGGATGCAAGAACGCTGCAGCTGCACTGACAGCTGCGGACAGCGGGTTCAGGCCCCGACTAAAAAAATTGTTTCGGGCGCACCAGCAAGGTGGAAAAGTAAGGAAACAACAAAACGAACGTAGTACGCAAGATGACCGCAAGTTCTGTCAACACAACACATCACTACCTAATTACTTCTCATACTACAGAACTCCGTGGCCTTAGTCCGCATGCGAACTATACCGACAGAGCGGCCGCCGCCGGTCGGCGAAGTTAGGGGTGTCACGTGGTCAGCGCAACGGGTCCCCACAGCCGTTAATCTCTGTTTTCTAGACCTAGAGCCGCTACTTTTCTTCATTCAAGTAGCTCCTCAATTGACCTCAAGAGGCTGAGTGGACCCCATTCCAGACCCACTACTACTCAGAAAATCTGGTAGCGCCGGGGATCGAACCCGGGACCTCTGTATCTGTAG
>Ga0131853_10010398_pt1 | contig 17006 bp, 9 predicted proteins | sample TergutLab28metaG_FD_92764 | JGI IMG/M metagenome (GOLD analysis project Ga0131853, IMG submission 92764) | Labiotermes labralis P1 segment gut microbial communities from Petit-Saut dam, French Guiana - Lab288 P1 (version 2) (version 2) | ecosystem: Host-associated > Arthropoda: Insects >... | reverse complement strand
TTTTTTCTCTTCAAAATGCAGTTTGTTTCATAATTCTAACGTATTTGGTTCCTGTATTATTCACATTTTATATACAGAGTGTGCTAAAATTAAAAAAATAATTCCGGCGCCAAAAGGTTAAACATTTCAAGAAGAGGCCAGAAAACAGTCGTCGCGTTCTGCGATCCGAATGGAAATTTAAGTGAATGTACATTTTTTCCCTCATAAAATTCTCCAGTGTCATATATATTAAAAATCTTTTTATATATTCTCGAGTTGAAAAATTCGTTACCCTCTGGGTTGTGTCTTAATGTCGATTGGTAGATACTGGTCACTATTTCACTGCAGCTTGCTGCCTTTAAACTTCAGGGACGAAACAGTCCATGAAGGGTATCGGTAACCTCTTACCAATATACACGGTATCACACACCAGGTAACTTGAGTGTGTGTATACTCCTTTGTCAGAACGTTTTAATACGTTCTCTACTATGAGTGGGTTAAACTCACAAGGACGGAGCAGTTTTAATATGCGTTTGGCAGGGATATGGACGCCCATGGAAGTTACTTATAATTTATTATGCAAATTACGAGCCATATGGGTTAATTGGTAGACATAGCCTGCGGTATAAACACTCCGTTGACATATGCGGTAAAGGAGCTGTGTTTACTTGAGTGACGACTTCTGTTAGAACGCGGTGAAGTTGGGTTTTGTAGGCTACTTGTGTACACGCAGTAGGCATTTCTCTTTACACGGTATTATTCTTAGATGCGTTTGGCAGGGATATGGACGCCCATGGAAGTTACTTATCATTTATTATGCAAAGTACGAACCATATGGGTTAATTGGTAGACATAGCCTGCGGTATAAACACTCCGCTGCCATATGCGGTAAAGGAGCTGTGTTTACTTGAGTGACGACTTCTGTTAGAACGCGGTGAAGATGGGTTTTGTAGGCTACTTGTGTACACGCAGTAGGCATTTCTCTTTACACGGTATTATTCTTAGTAGGAGGAGCAGTCAGCCCACGCAAGAGGTGAACAGACGATGCATGCAAACACTATAATAGGTAAGGGATGAGAAGCCGCAACAAGTGGATCCTGTCTTATTTTGCTGCCAATTCCAGTCACGAAAATAAACATGAAATGTACGTAAAACTGACGTTGAGACCAGGTGATTGTGTGATCGGACCGTAAGCTCCAGACTTAGTGACAGAATATATAATAATTTGCTGCCTGTTCTGGGCTTTGTCTGATTATAAAGCAGTGGTTTCTAAAACGTGTTTCACGGTTTCCAAGGGATACACGAACAGTTGCCAGGGCATCCGTGGGTATATTTCTGTAATGATGACTTTTGTTTGTTTTTTAATTAAAGGAATGATGTTTGTTAAAAATAATCGCTGAGCTTCTTTAATCGGCGGTGTGCTTTGTTTCGTATGATCGTTAGAATATGTAAGAAACGCCCTGTACCTACAGAGGCAGCGAAAGTCATTTTAATTAAGATCAAATCATAGAATGCATTGTGACAAATGTTACTAGGATGTGTTCGTAGCTACCTAAAATCAGTTATGAGTTATAAATTTTTAATTTCGGTTACCTATCATCCGACCATAATACACTTACGTGAGCAAGGACGTGAGGATCCGTGGGCACACTTCGAAGCCAAAAGGAATACGCGAGCAAACAAGTTTGGGGAAACACTGGTATAGAGCAATGGTAGAATGCTGATTAGCAGGGGGAAGCGGAAGGAACTCGTAAAAACCGCGATCATATTTTTTCTTTTAAGAAATTGTGTTAGAGTTTTCCCGTGTTAAGTGGGTCCCTGTCACCACGGCATGGTGCATCCTCAGGTTGCGGATGGAGGATCGGCCTCCAGTATGGAGGGTAGCTGCGAATATATTGAATAAACAGTCGCGGACAGCCGACAAGGTGTGGTCCTTCAACGTGGAGATTGAGCGAGGTGCTAACAACTCCTCACCGTAAAAAAAGTATCATATTACGAAACATAAACTGGTGCCTCGGATCTGGACTGATCCTTTGGTACGACCTAGGCGATGGAAAAGGGATATGAAGATGAATCTTCAGGAAGTGGGATGTAGGGGCATGGACTGGATGGAGCTGGCTCAGGGTAGGGACAGGTGGCGGGCACTTGTGAATGAGGTAATGTACCTTTGGGTTTCATAAAATGTGGGGTATTTCTTGACTGGCTCAGAACCGGTTAACTTCTCAAGAAGTACTCTGCTGCATGGAGTAAGTCAGTAGTAAGTAAGTAAGTAATTAAGTATTAGGATAATCACTTCAAGTGTGTGGGGACGAGCGGGACACGTAGAACACGTATGTGAGAGAGAAAGATAAAGCGGAAGACAGAGATATGAAATTCATACAAAGATTTTGTCTAAAGACCACAGGGAATCGACCGTATATGAAAAGCAACGGTGTTGACGGAAGTACTGTTCTTAAAGAAACAGAACGTTTGCGGACTGACCTGTCTGGCTGAGGACAGGGACCAGTGGCGCGCTCGGATGAACAACGCAGTGAAGTCTTCATGTGTAAGACAGGAGGTACCCACATTTTAAAAAATTTAGGTTTCACTTCAAAATCCTTGGTCCCAAAAGAGTGAAAAGAGGCGACAAGAGGCAAGCCTCTTGTCACCCTTCTTTAAGTTATTAGTGGATCTGTATTTTACATGATGCAGTTAGTATGTGAACTATGTGATATGGCAGGTTCTTAGGGTGGTGGCTATGAAGATTGATGTTATTTTGGATTTGGCGCCGTGTAGCTTGGTGTATTACCAGCATTTTGGAAGACACACTTCTGTCTCCACTTTTAGATTGCAGAAATGCAGGGGGCTGGATATAAAGATGGAAGGTTGCTACAAAACTGTGATATGTATCACAGCACACTGCGTCACATCACAGTAGAGAGTAATGCCGGCCTGAATCAAGTAGACAAATCCTGTTATTTCCTCTATGCGTAAGCTCTGCACGAAAAAGTTAATATTACCCTAGTAAAGGTAAAGGTAAAAGTAAAGGATAAGTTAAGATAAAGGTAAATTTCACCCTAGAACAAACCACAAAGGCCCAGAGGGAAGTAGAGTTATAGCTCTACTCTTTCTTTAACTTCGGCGCTAGATGGGGTGGGTGGTCAACGCCACACTCTGTCGCTTTACCCCCGGGAAAAAGATCCGGTACCCATTGTATAGGAGGCTGGGTGGGCCTCAGGACCGGTCTGGACAGGTGCGAAAAATCTTGCCCACACAGGGATTTGGTCGTCGGAATGTCCAGCCCGTAACGAGTCGCTATACCGACTACGCTATCCCAGCCCACAATATTACCCTACTTCAAAATTCAAAATCTCTTAATTTGAAGTCCCTAATTTGATAAATCTTGTGGCATTGCATCGTGACTAGCCCTTTTGTCCCCCCCCCCCTGCTCGTCGCCAAACAAGATATCCAATAGAATACAGAAATGGGTCATAATATATTCCTCCGGGCATCTCACTAATTTACAATTAATTATGGTCCTAGCATCAGTCACACACTGCATACGCCCCGCAATAAAGCTTTTTGTGTTAAACCAAAGAAACAAATAAATGAAGGCATTCGTTGCCATGGCAATCAAGTTCTGAACCACTCGGTCTGCTGCCTGCACATTCGAGACGTGTTAGAAGGTAATTAACACTGGCCTCAGGATAGAAGCCGCCTACGTTAGCATTACCAAACATCCTCTGAGTAGCCATCTCTTTGTTCAGGCGTAATCCTTTCAAGTACAGTGGTGACTATATACAGCTTTCTTTGACATTAAAAATTATGCATTTCAACCACACAGCGTCTCATATGTAGGTTACTTATGACTCTACAAACAGACTGATATTATTTAAAACAGCATTAAATATTTGCTTTTTGTGATGGAGAAACGTAATGTTTTCTGTGAGTACGGAACTGACTTTTTAAATAATATTTACGTAGCCTTCATGCTTCAAAGTGGTCGTTGTATTTTATACACAACGCTTTAAAAGACACAAGTATATTTTTATGTCTTACTTTACTGCTAGGTGTGGCATATAACACCCCCCTCCCCCCTCCCCCAAATTCGCAGTGTATTAATCAACAGTCTATGTTCCTATTCTTAACACTGCAAGATCGCAACACGACCGCGGAAGATGGCTACTTTTTTAGGTGACCCTAGTACTGCTCAGTCTCTCTCAGAACAAATGATATATATATATATAACGTTAGTAGTGCCTACGATTGCTTTCCCTTTATTTATCATTCCTAATATTTAATCTTGCCGAAATCAGTGGCCGCGCAGTCTAAGACGTGGGTCTAAAGCTGCTCGCTTGCAGGGATTGTGGGTTCGAATCCCGCCGGGTGCATGGATGTATGTCTTGTGAATGTTGTGTGTTGTCAGATAGAGGTCTCTGCGACGAGCTGATCACTCGCCCAGAGGAGTCCTACCGCGTGTGGTGTGTCTGAGTGTGATCATGAATCCTCGATAATGAGGAGGCCTTGGTCCACTGGGGGCTGTTACGCCATGGTAAAAAAAAATTAATCTTCCTTTCGTTTGAAATGATATAAATTATGCAGATGTTACAGCGATTATAAAGAAATGTTGGAAATATAGCCAAAGAATAATTCAAACAACACAACTATATTTTTATCATAAAAAATTCTGTTTGAATTGATCGCTACAATTTCAAGGTCAGCATCAGGCCTATAGTGTAATATATTTAACAGGATCCAACCCCACTGGTTGCGCGGTCTAAGGTGTTGGTCTGCGATCGCTCGCTTGTTGGGTTTACGGGTTCGAATCACGCCTGCGGCATGGATGTCTATCTATTGTGAGTGTTGTGTGTTGTCAGGTAGACTTCTCTGCTTTGAGCTGATGGCTTATCACTCGTCCAGAGGGGTTCTACCGAGTGTGGTGTGTCTAAGTGTCACGTTGAAGCTTCGATAAAGAGGGGGCCCTGGCCCAAAGGGGATTGTTGCGCCATGAAAATAATATACATAAAAGGAAGTTTATCTTCCTTTTAGTCTTCTTCTTCTTCCTGTGACTCTGCTGCCCCAGGCGACCCACGGCCGCCTCATTCATGATGTTTCTAGATCACACACAATGACGCACCACAGTCGGTAGGACTCCTCTGTACGAGTGATCAGCCCGTCGCAGAGACCTCTACCTGACAACACACAACACTCACAAGAGACAGATATCCATGCCACTGTCGTGATTCGAACCCAGAATCTCAACAATCGATCGGGCGCACACCTACGCCGTCCGGCCACTGGCATCGGACCGCTATATTTATATACAGTACAAGTTTCGCGTGACGATGAATTCTTAGGTTGAAATGTGTAGCGAATTTAAAAAAAACAGACAGTTGTGTGGACTGAATTATTCTCCGATATACAGGGTTATTCGAAATGATTGTCGGGGTTTTAACAACTGCCACCTCGTTCTCCAGATGCAGCCACATGTGATATATACTCCTATCTCAAGTGTATTGTGTATGACAAGTTGTTAAAACCCTGACAATCGTTTCGAATAACCCTGTATTAAGTTGAAAAACCACAGCGTTTTGTTGTCTGCTGAAATGAGGGAAAATCCAATTTCAGAATTTTTACTTCATCCTTGCGATCAAAGCATTGTGACTACAGTTAACCGGTGTCAGTGTTGTTCCGCGCGCACGGTAGAATTGCTAGTGGGGTAACTTTCAAAAACTGAACTGGACAACTGCACATCCCACACACACATTCCTGCCACTGCGCTACTGTTATATATTACAGCCCAATAGGGCCAGGACAGCTCAGTCGGTATAGCGACTTGCTGTGGGCTGGACGGTCCGGGAATCGAATTCCAGTGGGAGCGAGGTTTTTCGGACCCGTCCAGACCGGCCCTGGGGCACACCTATACAATAGGTACCGGGTCTTTCCCGAGGGCAAAGTGCCCGGGGCGTGGCATTGACGACCTACCGCATCTGGCGCTGAGGTTGAAGAAAGAGTAGAGCTATACCTCTTTTCCCCTCTGGGGCATCGTAGCTTCTTCTAGGGTGACCGTTACATTTACCGTACCCATAAGAGAAAATGTGATGGCACGACGCCCTAACTATGCGCGTATACGAATATCCTACAACTTGAAACAATAAATATCGTTATAACAGTCTCTATAGACACTTTTTTCTCGGCCGACAAACACTACCGTTCTGTTGATTACTCTTTAATACGAGTATTTTTTTTCGTTTTTTATTAAAATTAAAAGACTTGGTTGGGAGGGACATGTCATAAGAGTGGAAGATAAAAGGATTCCAGAAGAGGTTCTGAGTAGGAAATTTCATGACACAAGACCAGTGGGAAAACCAAGAACAAGATGGAAGGACGTCGTCCGGAGGGTCACAGCACAGATCGTAGGAATAACAGGGTTGAAGACAGAAAAGAATGGAGGCGTCTTTTGAAGGAGATCAGGGTCCAGAAGGGGGCTGTAGCGCCATGGATGGACTGGAATAGAATATTTTCGTTCTGTCCTACACATTCACAACAGACAGTTGGTAACACGGCAGGTTGTTTCCTCCGCATGGTGTCAAGACGGCTGAATAAGGGAAGCTGCTGTTATTTCTAGCACAGTTCGACACAGCAGCACGTACAAGTTGAAGTATGCGTGCAGTTGCAATTCATTTCCGACATCTAGTGGTGCTGTTGTAACCAAGAGAGATAGATATTTGTTTGCTTTCCACTGGTACGAACATCGAACCTACAAATAAACCAACAACGCCATACATGTGTTTTTCCGAAAAAGTTGCAAGTTGCTCTTCAAAACGTCCATACCGCCTGTATCAACCACCTAGCCTCCTATGGGTACCGGGGTAAAGTAGGCGGCGCGTGAAGCTGACAAGAAATGAGAGGAATTATACTTCTATTCACTCTGTATGCCTGCGTGGTTTGGGCAGGGACAACTTTACCTTTAAGGAGTGGCAAGGGACTTGGTCGTGACTAAATCATGGTACTGTGCTATCATTTAGCTGGATTGATCAGGGAAGGGCGCGGTAAACTGCTCTGAATGCTGTGGGTCCTCAAGCTTATTCCTACCGCGGTGTAAACCTATATATTGGCCCCTCGCTATGCAAAGCATCTTTTATACATCTTAAATGCAAATTAATTACATAAAATCCCAAGTCCTTTGACTCTTCCACACCTGCTTAGAAAAAGAAGAATAAAAGTTAAAAGAAGTCTTAGGGATTTAGTGAAACACTACATTTATTTTACTGACTACGGGCTGGAAGGTCCTGGATCGAATCCCGGTGGGGACGAGATTTTCCGTCCGTCCAGACCGGCCCTGAGGCCCACCAAGCCTCCTGTAAAATGGGTACCGGGTCTTTCCCGGGAGTAAAGTGCGGCCGGGGCGTGCTGCTGTCCACTCACCCCCTTCTAGTGCCGCGGTCATGGAAGAGTAGAGTTCTACCTCTATCCACCCTCTAGGCCATACCGGACCTGTAACGGGATCGCTTTACCTTTACCTTTTATTGCATTTATTATAGGGGAGGGGAAGAGAAAAATCGACGGTTTTGAAAAATTCCTTGGCACTTCCCGCTCGTCCTTGTTGGAAAGGCAGGCAGGAGATATGGTAGAGGGCTGGGAAGTGAGGAAAGTGAAACAATGGGATGTGTACTGAGCATGCAGCAGGGTGGAGAGAACTGGGGGTGAATGCTGAATTTTGTATTTGAAGGGTTGCTTTATGAAAAATATTGATAATAATATTACTGCCTCTGGACGAAAATTTTGAAGGTTTTTTTTTTTCTGGGGGAGGGGGTGTTGTGTGAGAAGCATGCAGTGAAAAGTGGAATTTGGATAGAAACTCAGTATTTCCTTAAGGTCTAAGGAAAACCGCAGAACGCCTTGATGGAGTTGGGTGGCCTTACAACCTTCCGGATGTCCACTGACTTCTAGCCAGCAGTCCGCCGCTCAAATACGCGAATCCTAAATGCCGTCCCTACCTGCAAAATCGCTGAGCTTTCAAAGATACACGCTCATGCGCGTTTTACCTACGCTTTAAAGCCTACTCCAGCGAATGAGTAACAAACAGTGTAACATGAAGCCTGATACTCTAAATATTCTTCATATAAGTTCAGTTCCTACCTCACAGTAAATACTCTGTGTTTCCGTTACAAAAGACCAAGCATACGAGTCACGCAAATACGTACAGTCTGTGGGCAAAAACCAGGGTTTGTGGAATGTAACGCAGGCAGTACGCGCTTTAAATACTGTGCTTTGAACACACATTTCACGAAAACCCAATTTTATATCAGTGACTCGTAATTCATACAAACTGGCCGCTCACCATATTTGCTGTACAGAAAAGCCATGTGAATTTATCTAAACTCTGAATTATTTTGCTTCTAACCGGGCCTTTACTGGAGGGTTCTTAGTAATGTTCGCTACTGTTCAATTCTGCCACGAGTAGGAGTCCACGAGTCATATTTCAAAGTATTGAATTTAAAACTAGAACTTTACTCTCGATATTTAAAGAAGGCGAGTCAGCCAAAATCTGTACGATGAGGTAGCGGACAGGAAGTGACCGACGTTAAAGGCCAGATAAACTGAAGACACTCTCTAACATTGCGTTTAGAGAGGAAATCACCGTCGTCAATTTTTATTGTACAGGGATAGAGCAGTTGCAAGAGAGACGACAGTACGGGTTCTGAAAATCGGCAAATTTTGCCCCACTATGAAATAAATTAGTTAACAGAAAAGGTGTGCTTAAGCTGCATTTTAGGGGCGCGTTTCAAATATTGTCTTGGTTACCGCCTATTATGAGAGAATTGTCGTAGTTTTCTTCAGTCCTTAAAGCCAACTCATATTTTATGACTTAGTCTGCGATCGGCGATATATCATAATATGAGACACTGAGCTCTTGTGAACTAATTACTTTTAATGTTTTGCTGACCGTGCATCTCAGTATATTTATCTCAGTAATTAACCAACTTGATGCACAAAATGTTTGTTTTACAATAAGTTTATTTCATGCCTCTACATGTTTCGAGCACCATGTGCATTTTGTGCACCAATTTGGTTAATTACTAAGATAAATAATTAATTTAAGTTTTGCAATGAATCTTTTAATGCATATATTCTGCAAATGGGGCACTTGAAGTATCATGGGGGACCCCGTGATATATGTTTCACGTGTTGGCAGACACAATTCGAAGTGCGAAAAAAACTTTTTTTTTTGTGCATAGAATAAGTGGAGTTTGTTAATTTTGTGTCCGTAATGTACGGTAGTGCGTAGTTGGGAGTAAACCCCTTCTAATGTGAAAAGTATTACTCTGACTCCGAGAAGTACGCACTTCAAAAAAAGGTTGTTTTAAAGTGACCTAACTAGACAGGAATTTCGGGGCGGAGTTTTGTGTGTGCTTGTCTACAGACACATTCGCGGCAGCTGGTGAATTTTTGTGTGAGGTTGGAAACAGAACTTATAAAGCGCCACATGTGGCAGGCAGGCAGGCAGTTCCGGAACATCTTAGCGACTGGGACACACCGTCGCAGGATTTCGACGAATATTTCATGTATTGGTGTAGGCTGGTGTGTTCCAGAATACGGGAATTATTGAATACGAAATTTCAGTATACATTTTTTCATGTTTTAACCGTGCAATAATTCAATTTTATTAAAATATAACCAACCAATTGCACCAATATATGATTCTAAAGTCTTATTTACACATTAAAACACGTCACTTGGTTAAGATACTTCCTACGGACTGAAACATGTAGGAGTTGTAGGAAGTATCTTAACCAAGTGACGTGTTTTAATGTGTAAATAAGACTTTAGAATCATATATTGGTGCAATTAGTTGGTTATATTTTAATAAAATTCTGTGTACATCTTTAGTTTCAGAAAAAGCTGAAAACGCTGTATAAAATAAGCCTGGTGTGACCTGACATCACATGACCTTGAATAATACTTTTTTGGGCAGGAGAAGCATTGTAACCTCATAACAGATGGGGTAGCTCCGTCATTATAGTGACTAGGTTAGGGACTGGAAGACACAGGAATCGGAGTTTATCTTCCTCGAAACGTCTATGCCGGTTCTGGGCTCTGCCCAGCCTCTTTATCCGATGTGTGGCAGGGTGTCTTTTGCTGGGGGTAGAATGAGCGAGGCGACCTGACTATTCACCTCTACCTTGTGCTGAGTTTAGAATGAGTGGATCTACCTCTTGACCCAACCGCATGTTGTCATATCTTTGTGTTTAAAGGACAACAGTGATAACTTCACCTTTATAATTAGGTATGATGTTGGTAAGCCTGCCTTCCCAACACACTGGAGCGCGTGTGTAACTTAGAAGCTTTTAGGCTAAATGTCCCGGATCCTTCAGCACATAAACGTAGGTTTGCATACTTTTCTTTTTTAACTCAGAATGTAAAAATAATGTATATGTGTCTTCACCTAATCAGCTTTATGTTAGAGTGGTTGTTACTAACGTCTGTATTTCACGATATAAGACAATTTAAGATATGTTCGTGCGAGCTTTATCAAGCCAGTAATTTATTATCAAGCAGCGCGTTCTGACCGAAAAATCAGCAATGAGCATTTTGTTTACTTCGTATATTACCGACAGCGTTGTAATGAATTTTCAGTTTTCTATTTCCTTGTCGAAATTGTCTGTGTGGGGTTTCCTTGTATCCTAGCCAACGGCTCTATTTTGTTCCCCCCCCCCGGATTACTGTGCCGTATTTTAAAAGAAATTGATGTGGACTCGAACTGATGCGTAGAAGAACTTGTTTCTTTACATATCCTTCACAAAAAAAACTAGTCACAATTTTTCGCTATCATTCAATTGCCTAGTTTGGGTTTTTCCCGACTGTGACTGGAAATATCTATAAGGGCTCGAGTTGCGATTTGTTGGCACTTGTCGAAGTAGAAGAAGCCACTGATTTTTCAACCTTGTCTGTCCGCAAGGGGATGTTATTCTGCATGTACCGTTATTTTTCTTACGAACTCCTGTTTCGGAGGAAGTCGGTGGGACACATGCGCAGTCGACTGTACGTTTACTGCAGTTGAACAACATATCGAGAGTTTTTTTTATTTTGCACAATAAACCAAAAAATGCACAATCAAATGACAATTTATTATGCTGTTCCTACATGTTTCGACACTATTGTGTCATCCTCAGGGAGCTCGTAGTTAATACCTTGCCAAGTAACATCAGTATGTCAGTGTAACTTAGCAAGCTGTTACCTACGAGCTCACTGAGGATGACACAATAGTGTCGAAACATGTAGGAGCAGCATAATAAATTGTCAAAAAATTGTGAATTTGTTGGTTTATTGTGCAAAATAATAAAATATGCACGGTACAACTGTTAAAATGGAAAAAATCGATAGTTTGTTGCGGATAACGATCGATTACTTGTGTTAAAAAAAACACAGAAAATCTGAACACTTCCAACAATTTTTGTATATAACAATTCGATATCGTTGACAGCTTGGGGCTAGTGTTGCGTCCTTTTCAAGCGTTCGCCTGATATCGTAATCGGACCTACTTTAACTTCTTGTGCAGCCTAACGACTCATATATGTGTCGCAGGTTGCTGGGTTCAATTTCAAAATGATGTAACACTTGTATCGGCCAATCACGGCCTTTATTACACAGACCTGTTGAGTTTTCCCCCCGTTGGGTTTGCTTATTTTTTAAAATATAAGATTGCATAAAAATAAAATCCTCTAATTTCAAAACGGAACTTTGCAGATTGCACCGGGAGTTTAATGCTGGCGCCAAAATGGAGAGGTTTTAAAAACATATAAATATAGCTTGACTTTCACACCGAGCTTCGACACTGTCTATTTTCCCTCCCTCACCCCCCGCCCCACGTCCTACCGAACAGAATTAGAAATTGCATGGAGAGACATCAACCTCTGAACTATAAAAAAGGCTAAAGATGCAATGCCTTTTGAGCCTGAAACTAATCTAAATATTTAAAAATTCAGTTCGTACCGCGCAGTAAACACTCAAGTCTCCATTACAAGACCAGGCGTTTGGCGCTGTTTGTGGAAAAGTCGACCGTTAATTGTGAGAAACGTACAAAGTACATAAATAAACTGTGTGATCAAGAGTTTTGGGGGGTACAGTGTGTGGTGCGTATAATTACCACTAACCATGTGGAGTACAGTCCTACTAGACAAGCTGACAGCCTCTCAGATTGTCAAGGAATTCTCCTTCTTTAATGGAACCCCGTAGGTTTGTTACCACTCTCACTAGAACCGTCTCTTATTCTGAGCCAGTTGAAGCCTATTTACACCCTCACCCTTTAAGACCCACGGATGTGGTAAGTGCACTATGTACTACACTACCAACAAAACGCCACCATATTATCTGACGTCCCTCTGTGAGTCGCCATTGCAACACATGATGCACGGAGCAGTGGCACCAATCACTTTTGTCGTTTGTTTCATCCGTAAGAATTCTGCGTCCTTAAAACGGTGACCAGTCACGTGATTACGTGCCCTACATTACGTCATACAGTATTTGTTTCTATAAATAAGGGAAATCCTTGTACTTACCATTGAGATAAAATCCATATTCAGACGAAGTGAAATGGCGGAAATCTCACGGATTTACACGTTAGAAGTCAGAACTTTTTTCGACTCTGCATTACGACATAATGTAATTCATGTTGAAGTGTTAAAAACTGCACACTTACGATGAATGTTCAAATGTGTCTAACATCACAAATTGTAGTGAAAAAGATGTCTTGTACGTAGCCATGTTTAAAACTGAAGAAAAACAGTTACATTGTCAAATATTTGCTTTTGACAGTTTCTTGATTGAGAAATAAAGGGTTATGTATGTTTTCTTCGGAAACATTCAGGGATTTCCCTTAACTTTACTTCTTTGAGTACTGTATTTTTTTAATATAATATGTCTTCCGAATTTGGTACCTAATACTGTTACATCACTTTAGCAAAAACTTCAGGCGTCTGTATTATCGGCGTGATATTTAAATCGCATATCCTAACGTCATAACACGGTTGATCTGCATCATTTCCGCTTTAAAGTTACCAAGTCGCGTAATTTTTATACTTTAATTTTGCTTAACAAAGACGTTGATAATACTTCAAAACTCCACATCAGTTAAAACGTGTAATTCTATTGTTATTACAACCAGAACCGCAGCGCCACCAAACTGTAACAATCACAGAACACGTTCCATTGAAAACAACAATTGTAACATGTAACAAACGGCTGAGACACATGCCGCAAGCCTGCGCGCTGGTGACTGACGAAGGAAGACAGACCAAGGGAAAGAAAGAAGAATAATGCGATGTAGAACACGAGAGTAAAGATTATGAGAAAGAAGGCGGAGTTCTTTTTCCGACATAAAGCTTGTGTGGGGGCTGGATGGGGAAGTAGAAGGTGGGGGGATGTCATTCAGAATGTGTAGGCGCGAAAAATATCCCTTTCCCCTACTTCACTTATAAAGAGAGAGGGAAAACAAGCTGTCCAGGAATGTCGTTCATGAGATGGAGATATAACTGGCACGCCACGCGTAGCAGCTGCTTATGATGGTAATAAAAAGTTAGCCATATTGGGAGTAACACATCCACTCTGAATATCACGCCCTCAGCAGGGGCGCCTCGGGTTTTCAGGGGTGAGATATGTGCACACTGTTGCCGTCATGTCGGATGTGTGTGGAACTGAAATGTCAGGAACGTTGCACGGAATATCTGAGGTTCTCAATACGGTGACGTCGAGAACGTGACTCGGTGTAGTTTGGTAGAAATTAACCGACGTCCCGGAGGAAAGCTCTGGTTACCTTGAAGGTGGGGGGGGGGGCAGCACGTTAATACAAAAGTTATTAAATTTCTACCAGTTTACACGGCGTCATGACCCGAAAGACGGAAATCTTCAGTTTTGTAGGATCTCAATACATAAGCATTGAAATACATAAGACACCCAGTTCCATGTTCTATGTTGTTGTAGACATTTACAATATAGAGATCAAGGAATGTAGAAGCTAAGGTTGTAAAGCAGTACACACACCGTGGCAGGGCATTCTTTTCTGACGGTATCACGGTACACGCGTGAACGTAATTTTATATACGCCCATGGTAAAAGAACGGTTTTTCTTGCGGCGACTTTCATGAAAGTCACCAGCGTTCAACAGCATTATGTGTAGATCTGAATTTCACCTAAATGTGTAAAGCGTTGATAGAAATGGTTGTATGCCTTTCAGTAACGTATGGCTTATCGCGTGTATTTTCACGAAAACTCGTTACTCGATAAGTTTTCGTGAAATTATCCTATACTGAATTCTATCTACATCGGACGAACAATGTAGAAAATGGCCAAGACTTTATTTAACCCTTAAGTAACATATGGCTTTCACTGCACGATTTTTAAGAAACTCTTCCTCTACAGCCTTTAGTAAAGAACTTCTTTACCGCATTTCACGAAAACCCAACAAACAGTGTAGTCGCTGATACCGAGTCACAAACGAATGGACGCACGCAGTCTCCACATACAAGGTTCTTTTTAGGCCATTTCGCAAAGTCGTGAATAGCGCGTATTATCTTCGTCATGTCCGTCCGCCCGCATGAATAGCGTGGCGCCCATTGGACGGATTTGTTCGAAATTTGATACTGGTGAAATTTATGAAAATTTGTTCAGAACTTTAAATTTGGTTGACATTGGACTAAAATATAGGACGCACTGCAAGAAGACATCAGTGCGTTTTATTGTTGCCAGTGGCATAAAATCACCATAAAAGGGACATCTTCGAATGAACGGATATTCAGGCTGTTAGGAATGCCGAGGAAGTAAACATATTACGCGAACGCGCCCCGATATTACGTCATATGTACATTGTCTAGCTTGTTTAGTGAGTGAAGAACGTCACTGGAGTTTTACGGATTCTTAACCCTGGCGGTTAGAGGAGTGTTCAACTTCCAGCTTGCACCCTGCGAAAGGAACTGCCGATGTCCATTGTATGGAGGCAGGGTTGGATAGAGAGCTGGTCTGGCCACTGGGAAGAGCAGAGGGATCTTTGTCCCTTGCCGGATATCAAACTCCTGTCGTCCAGCCCGCAGCCAGTAATGGTTAAATAAAGCAAGAAGCAGGTCTGTTGCATGCAGGAGGGCCGAGGTGCGGACTGGGTCGTCTTACCAGCCGCTCGTAAAGGAAGCTGCGCCGTCTGCCACATCCGTCCACTGGCTACGGTTCTGGTGCCGAGTTGACTGGAACGAGTGACATCCAGTGTCGAAAGATAAGGAATGATGGAGCCGTAATTCTCCTACCTGGTTACTTCCTGCTCGCTTAAGCAAAGGGACAATTTTGCATTTGATTTAGATTAGCAGTTGAATACACAGTGATTATACCGAACGGCTGGCAGCTAATGTTACTCTGTTGAAGTGTAAATTCCCGTAATTCGAATAGAGATTTCAACAGTTAAGAGAATGCGCGAATTTTTTTTTGTTTATTTAACAATGCCTTTTCTGTAGTATATTTAGGGACAAGTAGATGGCTCCCGTGAGCAGGGCAAAGGACTTTCTGATTTCATAATTCGGACAATTTTTTTTTGAACATCTAAGCGCCTAGCACATTCTCAAATATTCTTCTGCATGTATGTAGTTATAACTGGGTGACTATTAATTGATTAATTAATTAAGTAGCTAACTAAGCAACCAACCAACTTAATGGAACAGAGTCCTTCTTGACAATCAAAATTTTCCTTAGCTAGTGAAGAAATTCCCCGCATTTTATGGAATCCGATGGCTCATTACCGTAGTGACAACAGCCGCTTGTCCATATCCTCAGTCATGTGAATCCAGTTCACGACATCCTTTACTATTTCTTTGAGATAAATTTTAATATTAACCTTCTATCCAAGCCTAGGTCTTCCGGAAGGTATCTTTCTTTCAGAGTTCCGTACCAAAATCCTGTATGTGTTTATCTTCTCCCTAATACGTGCCACTTGCACCGCCCATCCTCCTTGCCGTGCATACAGTTACAGGTTATATAAACCTCAAAGATGACCACTCATCTGCATCTCGTGTCAAAGTTAAGAATGCGTGGAGCTACACCTCCACTTATATTTCGTCATAGCATCGTGCTTAATTAAACAAACACAAGAAGAAATTTACCTTACCTTAAAGAAATAAGGGGCACGCGGTGGAGCAGTTGGTTGAGGCACTGCGCTACAATCCGGAAGGTCGCGGGTTCAGTTCACATTGGTATAACTGGAATTTTTCGTTGACATAATCCTTCCGGCCGCACAATGGCTCTGGGGTCGACTCATTCTTTAACAGAAATGGGTACCAGGAGTATTTCCCGGTGGGTGAAGGCGGACGGTGTGTAAGGCTGATTGACGATTGCCTAGAAATTCTGGGAGCCTCAACATCCTGGAACCCTCAGGGCCTGTCCAGGTCTCTACAGGGATTACTGCATTTAAAAATATAAGATGTGAAGATGTGGAGTAGATTGATCTGGTTGAGGATCCGCCCAGTTTTGGGCTCTAAATGGAAGTTGCGGAAATTTTGTTTAATATTAGCCACTGCACGAATGCTACCTGCATTACCGATGCATCAGACGTTGAATGAGGTTGGATAGGAACCAGCAAGGTGTCGTGTCATAGATGTGAAGTCAAGTGGCAGTGGGAGAGATCAGGGTCAATTATGTGCCGAGCCGTAAGTATTGACATTACCTACATTCTTTCAGCTCCGAAAGGAAGGGGTAGCACCCAGATAAGAAAAAATCTTTAAAGCTTAATGAAGAACATAAATATTTGCTGAAACACCAACTGTAATATATTTTCGGGATGACGGGCCTCGTACATTGGACCCTTTACTTTTGATGGATGGAATTGTGAACCCTCCAGTTTTGCGATATTTCTGTTGGTGTCCGACAGTAAAAGGGCTGCCAAAGTAACGACCAAAATTCCCATTTAAGAACAGAATATTCCGAAAAGCTCCCCCCCCCCCCCCCAACCCCACACGCCCAAAACACAAAACACCAACCCCCCACCTACAACAACACCCCCCCACACCAAC
>Ga0131853_10010395_pt1:12500-17008 | contig 17008 bp, 9 predicted proteins | sample TergutLab28metaG_FD_92764 | JGI IMG/M metagenome (GOLD analysis project Ga0131853, IMG submission 92764) | Labiotermes labralis P1 segment gut microbial communities from Petit-Saut dam, French Guiana - Lab288 P1 (version 2) (version 2) | ecosystem: Host-associated > Arthropoda... | reverse complement strand
GCCCACATCCCAACAACAACGAACCGCCCACATCCCAACAACAACGAACCGCCCACATCCCAACAACAACGAACCGCCCACATCCCAACAACAACGAACCGCCCACATCCCAACAACAAACTTATTTTTATTAACGAACCCAAACAAAAAAAAAAACTTATAAAGAATATAAAACACTTAAATGTTTTCATCTTCTTCACTTCTCCTTCTACTCCGCAAACTCTTCTAAATCTAATCTCAAATCAGTACAGTTAAGTTTATAATAATCAAATACGATACCATCTAATGTACCACAATTTTTTTTGTTTAAGTTTCCTTGTGTAGCCGAATATTTCTGGTAAATTTGTTTATTAGGTAGAGCGATTGTTGGCTTCAGTTGCGTGCGGTTCATATCCATCTGTTGTATGTTTAAACTACCAATGTAAATTCAAAAACCGTTGGTAATATGTAGGAGGGGTTACCTACAGAGAGATTTAACAAGAAAACGGTTAGCAGCGATTAACGGAATTGGGTGACTGACGTTGGCAGTCGAGTACGAGAGAGGTCTGTGTGAGGGTGTGGATAGTGTGACTGTTGGTCTTCCTTTAGTTACAACACGATTTTTATTTGGTTAACTGAACAAGCTCAGACATTGTACCTTAGATAAAAATAAACAAACAAGAAGGAAATTGTGAAGATTATGTGTGGACTGATGAACCCCCCCCCCCCCCGTCTCCCGCAAGAAGTTCTCCTACCAGACTTAGCACGTCTGGACATGCAAGGTACAAAGTGCGATCGTGTACATATGAGAAGACGGAAAATAAACGTTCAACAACGCTAAAAATACCAACCCAAAACCACATTCCCTAGTGACGACTATAAGAAATATTTTGAGATTCAACATTGTGTAGAGATGTAAGCACGAACGCTATCCGACCTCTCGTCACCGTCAAAGATAGTAAAATGATGTTTGTGTTACCGTGCATCACTGATACAATAATATAAACAGCCAACTAGATGCAACAACGATTTTATTAATAATTTCAATCAGCTCAACATGTTTCGGGCAATAATTTCGCCCATCCTCAGGAGCACTAGACTGTGTTTACAACTTGTAGTGTAACGCACGGATGATGCTGCCTGCTGGTCACCCACCAGCCGGTAGCATCATCCGTGCTTTAAACCATAAGCTGTAAACACAGTCTAGTGCTCCTGAGGATGGACGAAATTATCGCCCGAAACATGTTGAGCTGATTGAAATTATTAATAAAATTATTATTGTCGCATCTACTTTGTTGTTTATATTACTGGATATAAAAAGTCAGAAGTTCTATTATTGGAGACGCCGAACATGCTGGAATTTCAAATGTTCTTGATGTACACGGCAGAGGGCTCTAGTGTTCGCGGTAACGTTATTCGATTCATACGGGCAGAAGAAGTACATCTGCGGCACTTCAGAATGGTGACCCACTTGGAAAATAGTCTTCCTTGGAATTACGAAAATTGAGACGTTTTCTGCAGGCACGGAAATTGTCGGCGCAAGATATCCATCTACGTCTCATGACCGTGTAGCCAATGACGTGATGTCCAGGCAACAGGTTGGCATGTGGGGCCGCAAGTTTGTATCTGATGTGTCCAATATATCAGACGGCAATCGAAGTGGAAGACAAAGCTCTTTAACAACAGAAGTCAACAGTTCGCGCTTCGAGGAACCTCTTCAGACGGACTGCAGTGTAACATTTTCGGTGTATGGCATCTTATTGTTGGTTTATCGTATGGCACTGTGCAGCAGTTCGTGGTGCATGTGTTACAGTACCGTAACGCCAGTGCTAAATGGCTGCTTCGTGCGTTTACATACAATACAGCCGTAGAACAGATGGCCTATCTAAGATTCTTGCAACGTTATACACTAGGGGGACACACCTGACTGCGTCGAGTGATTACCGGTGGTGAGACATGGCATTTTACTCCCACAAGTAAGCGATCAGCCACAGAGCAGAAAACCCCCGGCTTGCCCCCACCCGTCCCCATCCTCCCTCAAAAAAAAAAAAAGATATTTTAAATGACGCTATCTGCTGTCAAAGTGCTGGCTAGAGTTTTGTGAGACATGTCGGGGTGTGGTTGATGGACTTCCTGCAACAAGGACGCGCAGTTGTGACAAGTTATACGCCACGATGATAAGCTTGAGACATGGCATCAGTTGGAAACGTCCCGATCTTCTTACTGACTGACTGATTCCCCTCCAAGACAATGCTCAACAGTATAAGGCACATGAGACTCGGAACTTGCGTGATTTCAGGCTTCCGCCGCGAAGTAGGTGAGATCTGTGCTCTTCTGGGATGTTACGCAGTATGTAGTGGTAAATTCTTACCGACGTTTCGGGACAAAATCTTGGTCCCATCTCCAAGGGTCAAGAAATCCAGATCTCAGACGCTGAACTTGTTGCAAATTATATATTTATTAAATATACCGTGATGAATAATTACCATCAGTAATTTCCATTTGTTACTAGGTTCGGCTTTCTGTTCGGGCCATCATCGGACCGTGCATCTTTTCGAATTAAAGAAAACCCATACATATTTTATTTGGCGTTACTTTAACTTGAAAGTTTGCATGGTCTGATGATGGACTGAACAGAATGCCGAAATTAGTAAACATAGTAAATTACTGATGATGCTGCTGCATGACGGTATATTTAATAAATACATGAATTGACTTGCACAACGGGGTTCGTCAATTTGAAAGGGTGGAGCAGTTTAAATATATGAGAACATCCTTAACGAATCATAAATCGCTCATTTGCGACAAGAGTGTCACAAATCAAAATTCGGCATTTTTGTTTTATTGGTATAGAAAGAAACTTTTGCAGCTCCACTTTTAACATGTGTAGTGTCATAATGCAGTTTGCAAAACTCGCCGCTGGAGAGCAGTTGTGTCATCATTGAATCCACAGAAAATTATAGCACTTCAAAACCTTTAAAAGCTTCTTCTGAAAAATCACAGATTTTGTGTTGTGACACTGTTGTTGTGACACTGTTGTTGTGACACTGTTGTTGTGACACTGTTGTTGTGACACTGTTGTTGTGACACTGTTGTAGCAAATGAGCGAATTCTATTCAGGAAGAAATTAAAAGCGGATTGAAGTCAGGGAAATCTTGCTATCATCCAGTGCAGAATCTTTTGTCTTTCAGTTCGCTAGCTAAAAGTATAAAGATTAAGATATACAGAACTATAATTTTTTGTTTTGTGTAAGGGTGTGAAACTTGGTCGCTCTCACTGAGGGAGGAACGCAGTTGATGGTGTTTAAAAATAGGGTGCTGAGGAGGATATTTGGACCTAAGAGGGACGAGGCAACAGGGGAGTGGAGTAGACTACATAATGAGGAGCTTAGTGATCTGTACTCTTCACCAAATACAATTCGGGTGATAAAAACAAGAAGAATGGAATGGGCTGGGCATGTAGCAGGTTACGGGGGACAGAAAAGGTGCATGCAGGGTTTTGGTAGGGAAACCTGAGAGAAAGAGACGACTTGGGAGACATAGGAGTAGATGGGAGGATAATATTAAGACTGATCTTTAGGAAGTTGGATGGGGAACACGGACTGTAGGTAGAGCTATAAGCTGTAAACAGTCGGTAGTTCTGTAACATGTAAATTGTAGGTAGGGCCGTGAGCTGTAAACCGTTGTTAGAGTTGTAAGTTTCAAATGTAGGTAGTGCTGTAAAGTGTAAACTGTAGGTAGTGGTGTCAGCTGTAAATATTGTTCAATTACGCCTCAAGAACCCTAGAAAACACGAAAATATTCGGCTTGATGACTGATGTATGGGGACAGTGCAACATTCATCTTCCTAATCATGAGTTAATATTGATGATGCCACCCGAAACAAGTAGGCTAGGTGTTAGGTGAAAACGGTCGCCATCTTGTAGCTGCTGTTAACACCTCAACGAGGAGGGTTTTGAATCACAGAATATAATTAGATTTCTGTAAATGTAGCAATTCTTGTTGAATCTGTTGCGGCGCTACTCTCCTGATAGCCAGATAACAAGGGCACTAAACGTGGCAGTAAATGTTAAGTTATTAAGACGGTATTCAGGGAGCCGTTAGTTAAATTGTAAGTGGCGGAAAGGAAAAAGAGAGAAGTCTCATAATCTGTTTTCTTATGTAAGAGTAAACATACTTATACTTGACTTGTCTTAACCCTCTAAAGAATAAGCGCAGACTGCTTTATTTAAAGACCCAGTTCGTACCGCGCTGTAAACACTTTTCGTCTCGGTTATAAAAACCAACCAGTTTATGACATAAGTGGCACAAGTCGCTGGTTATTCTCAGATAATTACGAAACACATGAATACCGTGTGGGCAGAGGGTACAGTTGTTGAATGTTAAACTTGTTTGTGCATCACGTAACCAGTAGGCTTTAAAAGGTTAACTGAGATTCCTCTTCCATTCATTCCATGCCAGACGAGTTGTAGGCGTCAAGTTTCATTAGGTATGTAGGATAAAGTTAAATGTTATCCCATTACATGTAAA
>Ga0131853_10010395_pt1:0-10000 | contig 17008 bp, 9 predicted proteins | sample TergutLab28metaG_FD_92764 | JGI IMG/M metagenome (GOLD analysis project Ga0131853, IMG submission 92764) | Labiotermes labralis P1 segment gut microbial communities from Petit-Saut dam, French Guiana - Lab288 P1 (version 2) (version 2) | ecosystem: Host-associated > Arthropoda: Insects >... | reverse complement strand
ACAACATCAGCTTTAGCAAGAACAATTCAGTACAACACAAATACAGTTTTATTACAAAATTCCTTGCATATTGTGCGACCTGTAAGGTCTTATCATCAGATGAAGCTGTTAAAAAAGGTAAAAAAAAACAGAACTAATATTTAAAGGTATCTATCTTTTACGTATCATTGTCATACTAATGAAATTAACAACAATCATTAACTGGCCTGAAGCTGTAAACGTTTCATTAGTATGACGGCGTTATGAAAGAAAGACGGTACTCCATCAATATTAGTTCAGCCTTTCATCATATATTTTTGTAACAGCTTCGCCTGAAGATGGCCTTTTAAGACGAAACAAGTAAGGAATTTTTAAAAAAGAAAGCTTTTTCTATAACGAAATTTGTATTAGTGTTGGACTGTATTATTTTTGTAAAAAGTTGAGTCAGAATAACAAAGCTGCATGTCATATCCGAAGATTTACCAAATCAGGCCTAGATTGATTAGATTTAGATTAATAGGTGGGCTCGAGCACTTGCGGTCCCGATGCACCTAGATATTTAAACGGGCTCTTTGTGCCCCAAAGTTAGGTCTGCTCTGCCGAACGATTTTAAGAGGCGCTGGAATCGATTTTGTAAGCCGTGATTTTTAACATGTGGCTCGAACCACATTGAAGGCCACACAGTCTATTCGCAAAACAGTGCACCTCAGCGACCGAGTAGGATTCTGCGTGTCGTCGGCAAATACTCGTATATACCAAATACCAGGAAGCCATATTCCAGAATATAATATTCTTCACAGTTACCGCAATATGAAACTAATAACAAAAAATGCTTCAGATTCTGCAGAAAGGATTGTATCCTAAATATTTCTTTCTGAGCACCTTGTTCTTAAAAGAGTGTAACCTTCCCTCAAGGCAACATCAGTCCCTCCTCCGTGAAACGCCAGGGGTTATCAAAAGAGGAAGGGTGTGATGTGGTGTATTAGTGAATGGAGAGGGTGAACACACATCTCTGTCCACCATCTGACGTGAATATTATACATAAGGAGGAACCTGCTTGACAGATGTGACGTAATATATTCATGTAATAAACGGCCGGGAACAAGGGAGAGGCAGAACTCATGGTTAACCTAAATTCATAGTTTACGTCAACGACTTTCTATCAATCGCGCAAATTACGGTATCCTTATATTTCGTGTAATTAAGAAATGGTAGTAACTGTGTTGTGGGACAGAATGTCCGTTCCTAACATATGGAGGAACCTGTAACCAACATAATCAGAGTGTACTGTCTTGACAGCACAACAGTCACGCTATGGTCTCTTCCTTCCTTACCACTTCCGACTCATCATTCACATACATCCCACTACTGCAGGAATAACTAATTATCTAACTAACTAACTTACTAAGTAGATGGAGAAGATTCCAACCTGAAAGGCTAACAGGTCTTCAGCCAGTCAAGAAATTCCCACTGTTTGGAACCTGGAGATCCATTACCGCACTTACAATCGCCCGCCAACTGTCCCTACACTGAACCAGATCAATCCAGTCCACGTCTCTCCGTCCTAGTTCTTTAAGAAGTATTTTCATATTATTCTCCCATCCACCCCTAGATCTCTATTCCAAGCATGTAGCCTCTACATCCTAAGTACGTCGCCAAATAAATCACACAAAAATAAACAAAATCGACTTTCACGCTGCTTTTCGTAGAAAAACAAAAAAAAAAGATGTAACAGAAGAAGAAATTGGGGAAGATATGGATCACCATTCACACAAAAAATTTGTTTCAGTGTGTAATTAAACATGAAGCTAAGGAAGCATATTTGGGATTAGACGGTGAGGTCCATACGTTTTCAGCCTCAGTACTACTAGCTGGATGTGACTGTGCAGTGATTTGAAGCTTCAACCTTGATGTAAATAAGATCTTCGCTCTTCTGAGATGTTACGCAGCGTAGATTGGTAGAGATTTACCGACGTTTCGGGAAAGTATATCACTACCAATCTACGATGTGTAACATACCTGAAGAGCGAAGATCTCTGGAACGATCAGCTGAACACACCGGCACCCATGCAAAGCAATTGTGGGTGAACTCCAGGTCTAGACTGGCCACTGGAGATGAAAAATTCATATAATATTTTTAGTTAAAAACCTCTAAGGAAAGAGATCAAGTGAAAAACCTAAGCAAAGGCAGGAGATAATATTAACTCTACTGCATTAAAATATTTACTTAGTTCATCCAGCTTATAAAATTAGATTCAGAGCGCTGACACAATGGGTGGGATGATGAAGAGTTTTGATTTTCATTGTAATTAAAGCGCGTCCACTCTAATACCCTCACGCGTAAATTGGCTGCGTCTGTAAAAGAGAGACAGAAACTGCAGGAATTTTGGCATGTCTTCATTAATTGTTATTGTTATTAAAACTGGTGGGCACTAAACCTCTATAATGGAGGACGTGAAATCCCACTGAATGCAAACAAGGGGTTTGCATACCCACAACACACAATTCGTGACTTACAGTACCATTGTTCCACCGCATAAAGCGTGCAGCAAAGCCTGTAGATGCCTGTCCCAGGACAGATTTGTTCACTTCCGATTCACTACTGAACAGAAATAGGGATATACTGTGGCGAAGTTGGTTGAGGCTCTGCGCTTCAAGCCGGAAGTTCGATGGGTTCGTTCCGAGTAAGTTCATCGAGACCCTTTATTGAATTTTTCCTCTAAGCCTCAAACACAAATGAGCAACCAGGATGTCTCCTTGAAGTAAAGGCGTTCGGTGCAAAAGGCTGATAGCCCCACCACCTTTATGTACCAACTGTCTAGAAATTCTGTGAGCCTCAAACTCTTGGAGTCCTAACAGCATGCCCAGGCCTGTAAGGGGGTAGTTTCAAGTTTTCGCTGACAGAGATGAAGATATTCCGGAACTCAATTAGGCACCGCGTCGTAAGGGAATGTGGGAGATGAAGGTATGTCTCCACGAATCCTCACCCTCAGCACTAGATAGAGGAGAGCTGTTACCTTCACATTCCGGCCGTTTTACTCCAGTTATAAAGTGTTTGGCTGCCTATAAGCAGTGAAGTGAAGCAATACTATCCCGGTTCCTCAGCTGTCCTGCTCTTAACGGTGTACCCGGGCTTTCTAGTAAGTCTCCTTCTTCACAGGGAATATCGGGGGGGGGGGTGATGGAGACTACAGGGATGATACGTCAAATCGAAGTTACAGAAAACATCCTCTTTTATTGTAGTCGAATCACTTGATGATTCACCAGAACACACATCCTGCCCACTGCCTTGATACCTCCGAAGAAGTCGCGTGGTTAAGGGTTAAGGTTTTATTTCCTCTCTTTAATCACGCGTTTTCAAAATTCAAAGTCAGGCCGGTATCGCCTGACTGCAGGGTCGAAGCTGATGGGCTAAAATGCGCCCCGCCACAAACGTCAGTTACTCTGTTGGCCAGCCGACATCCATTCTGTAATACGATCCCCGCACACTTGCAACAACGGTTGCCAAGCGGTCATCCCAAGGCAGGACTTTGCAGAGTGAGCAGAACGGACGTTGACTTGCCGATGCACACTTCCATTTAAGAAAAATTATAATAGTTTTAAATAAAACCGTTACATCTCAGGGAAGCCTGTTCCCGGGATCGAACCTGGAACGGGCGGCTTCGACCGTCTCACTATACCGAACGAGCCCTCTTCGGTTCCTAACAACTTGGTCAAAGGTACAGATTACGTCAGCCTGTAAGTACTTTCTTTCTTTCTTTTTTACCTATAAGCAGAGTCAAATAAATCCATAAGCTTGGGACTCATAGTGAAACTACTTTTTCCACCCCTATCACAACGAAACCCCTCGAATTATTCTATCCTTCAATTCCTCTTCTTCCGTAACTCCGCCTCGCACCCTTTTATGTTCACGCCTCCGAGAAGAGGAGGAGGCGTCCTGATGACCCGTCCATCTATCACCAAAGGTTATAGAGCTATAACTAACTCTCGTCCACTGTATCTAAATCCCACACACAACGATCATTTCTTCCTTTCAGTTCGTAATTAATATTTCCTTCCTTTCTATTTCCATACTCATGAAACGTTGCATGGTAGATGGTGATGATGTCAGAAAATTTGTTTCCATAATGTCGCTTTTTTTTTCGAAGAAAATATTTTCCTTGAATTCAACGCCTTGCGACTTGGTGTCGAAAAATATCCTAACATTTCCTGTTTGTCGCTAAACTCTCCTAGCTTTTATTAAAATATTATTATAAGATAACAGACGTTTTGTTGGCTAGAACCTTGTAATTAAGGACCAGCGTTCAGTCCTTTGTTGTTTGGAATTGAGAGCTTCTTTTTGGTTGCAGGCGTGTGGTGAGGAAGGGTGCGCGGGAACTGCGGCCCAGCCTAAGCGCTTTTGATGTTAGGTGAAGGTGGAATTTTGGTAGAATGATAAATGTGCTGCGACTGAACGGTTCGGAGAGGCGGCCGCTGAAACTCAAGACTCATGTTCAAGAGATGCGTGGTTCGAATCTCGTCTGGACTAGGAGGTTCTTGTACGCTATGTATGACCCTGTAAGTAAATGATAAGAAAGCCGCTCGATTAACCCAACACCGTTTCCTTTCGAATTCTTTGCAATTCATCATTGCACAATCATTTAAGTTTATCTGGCTTGCGATGACTTTTTTCCAATGGCGCAACAGCCCAAAGTAAGCTAGGACCTCCTCATTATCGAGGCTTCGCGATTACACTCAGACACACCACACTCGGTAGGAATTCTCTGGATGAGTGATCAGCCCGATTGATAGAACTCTACCTGACAACACACAACAAACTCCAGAGACAGACATCAATGTCCCCGGCGGGATTCGAACCCAAAATCATAGAAAGCGAGCGGTCACACTCCCACACCTTAGATGGCGAGACCACTTTGCTCGGCTGAGTTACTGATAGACGCGAAAAATAAGCACAAAAAGCAAATAACTTATGCAGCAAGAGAGCAGAGTTCGAAGAGAAACCTGCCGCATTACCAACTCGCAGTGGACCACAAATGCGCTGTACTGTGTGGCTGACCTTGGTCTCCGTTTTAGTGTGCTGGATGTTTGCACGTTCCAGGGACCAGATGCTGAGCCAGTCTTGAATGTGGGATGGCGAGGTTTTTTTTCTCTCCCAGAAGGCAGATTGGATTAATCTCAGGCTCGTTACGGGAAACAATGGTTTCGGTGCAAAGCCGTGGAAGCGTATGACGTAAGGTGGAAGACACCGATGGAGGATCCGTGTAGCTTTCAGCGTGGACTAGTCCCTAAAATCCCACAACACAATGGTTTTTTTTCTTCCGCTCTGCAGTCAGTAACACGGCAGTCCGGAGAAAGACACCTTCCGCGCATAGTGTTTCGTTATCAAAAAGCTCGCTCCCTTCTCTGTTGACATTCCCTCGTGACCAGAAAGGAGTCTTCTTCTCGCGTGATTACGCTAATATTACTTAATATCATGCTTAAAACACGAGTGTCTAGAAGACAACAATGCACATGGCTTTAGGCAATAATAACAGCAGTACAACTGAGGCCAAAATTTGCAAAGCAGAACCGACATGACTTCTCAGATGTTGACAGAGTCAATATGAACTCCGTACCTCAGAGTTGTAGATCAGTTAGACCGACCTTGTGAAATATCAAGAAGTATTGACTGGATTCGAGGAAGAAAAGAACATCGTACATGAAATAAGAGAGACCAAGTATTATAACGTAAGCTTCTGGCGCGTTCGTAAACGATTTTTCAGTAGAAAAGCATTATGTATTACATATTCTGAGAGTGTGTTTGTAGCCTTAGATTTCTAGCATGAAATCCGCATGCGCCATATTGCCATCTCTGGTGCACCCGGCTCTACACTATTTTTCCACGTAGTCTCAAAAAACGCAGGATTTTCGAAGAAAAAAGTTATTGAACTTGAATGAAATATTATTTTTACTTTCTCTACAATTTTCTTCCGAAACATTTTACTTTCTAAGATGAATTGAGCGAGATACTTTCGAGAATGTATATATATATATATATATATATATATATCTGTGTGTGTGTGTGTGTGACTGTGTGTGTGTGTGTGTGAGTGTGTGTGAGTGTGTGTTTGTGAGTGTGAGTGTGTGAGATTGCGTGTGTGTTTGTGAGTGTGTGTGTGAGTGTGTGGTGTGTGTATGAGAGTGTGTGTGTGAGTGTGTGTATGTGTGAATGTCTGTGTGTGTGTGGTGTGTGTATGAGTGTGTGTGTGAGTGTGTGTGTGTGTGTGTGAGTGTGTGTGAATGTGTGTGTGTGTGTGTATGTGTGTGTCCATGTAAAATACCCGTTATTCTTGTCGGCTTTCAAAGAAACTAGAAATTCCTCCGCAGATTTTCGAAAAATAATCAAATATCACGTTTAATGAAAATCCGTTCAGTGGGAGCAGAGTTGCTCCATGCGGACGGACGGCCAAAAGAAGAGACAGACATGATGAAGCCAATACTCTTAGTCACTTTTCGCAATTTTGGGAATGCGCATAATTGAACGAAGGAACTGGACTGATCACTTCGTGTGTAGACATGGACCCCAAAACACAACACTGAAGGAAGGGACGAGAAGACGAGGAAGGAGATTTAACAGTTACTGGATCATCTGAAGAAATACAGAAGATGCTGGAATTCGAAAAGGGCAAGCCCTAGGTCTCACTGTCTGAAGACACTCTTGTGGAAGAAGATCCATATCCGTGCCAATAAATGTCCAAATAGATGCAACTATACACAGTTTATTTTATCTGTAAACTTCTCTCTATGTTGCGGGTGGTCTCTCTCCCCATCATCAGAAGCACAAACAACTGTATCCACAGCATCTGATACTAGTCAACTGTAATAGATAAAATTAATTATTCACCTCACATTTATATGTAAAACGTAAGAAATTAAATTTGGTTGGCCCTGACGTTTAAAGTATGTTCGAAAAAAAGGTTAAAATTTTATAGTTGTTGTTGGACATTTATTGACATAGAATTGCGATGCACGGACCCATGAACATAAAAACATATCTGTCGCAAGACACACTACGTCATGAATAAACTTCAGAGAAGGTCAAGTATCAAGAATCAATAAAGGGATCAATAGAAAAATTAAAAACTTTCTCATACTTTTAAATCGAAAATGATCTTGGTTCAAATTTTTGTAATATTTTATGTACCGTCAATACACAACATACATCAAGACCAGAAGCAATAATTACAATTAGGTTATATTTGGCTACATGTTTCGGCTCTAACCGGCCATCTTCAGGCCAACTAAGAACAGTATTAAAGTACAGCAAAAATTGTAATATTTTTACTGTACCTTAATAATGTTCTTAGTTGGCCTGAAGATGGCCGTTTACGGCCGAAACATGTAGCCAAACGTAACCTAATTGTAATTATTGCGTCTTGATTTGATTATGTTGTGTATTGACGTTACATAATATATTACAAAAATTTAATATACACAACGCGATGGCCCCTCTCAAATTGAAAGATCTTGAGTCAGTTACATAAAAGTAAGAAAACAAAATGAATATTGTAGAAAATGACAGCTTCATAATCGCAACTATGCTACGCGTAATATCGGGGTCTGTACTGAGATATGTAGCAACCACTGGACAAAAAGCAACACAAAATTTAGTGATGGTCCAATTTGTAAGTTTCTTGCGATATACGAAGTCTTTTGGGGCCTGATATAGGCGGACCAACAGACGTAAGGCTTTCTTCTAATCATTTTCCTTAACAGCTCTACCTGCTTAATAAATATACTTACCCACACAAAAAGAAGAATCAGTCCTTCATGCACAGAGCATTTAACGTCTATATTCTACATTCGTGATCAAGCGTTTTAGTTTAAGCCCCACATGTAATGCCACAGCCAACCCTCAGGCATTTGGATGTTGAGTTCTCCATATCAGTCGATGGCAGTTTTATGCATATATTAAAGGGGGTGAGAAGTCACACTGGTTGCGTGCGTACGTGAATGCGTGCCAGTCGGACGCAGGGTGTTTATTATCTCCCCTGTTTTCAAATGCGTTTTACTGCCATTTACCCTCTGCTGATTACTGCAGAATCCCTACAAACACTGGCCACAGAATTTTGTGTCTCCATACCTGAGATTCTACCGTGGTTTCACTTCATTGTCAATAAATTGCGTCATCAACAATCCAACCTCAGCAATGCACGCCCTTAAAACACTATAAACCCTCTTTAGTATACCGCTTACAAGCAGTCGTGTGTTAGCTATGCTATATATTCCTTACAGCTACGGTAAGTGGCTACATTTTCCTCTATTGTAGTTACGCACGTTAGCAAGTAGACACGACAACATGGAAAGAATATACAGTGGAAGATAAACTACAGTAGGTAAAGAAGTGTTAAAAATTGAAGAAAAAATTTAAACTAGTTAGTAACATTGCTTCCCATCATGCCTGGTATATTAAAGTGTAGCCGTGTATACAGACATTTAGAAGCTGATAGGTTTAGAAATTTTTTTGTGCAATTTCAAAGCGTTTTATGCTAATTTACTCTTCTCCTGTCCTATCCTTAATAACTTTTTTTAAAGTATATAAAACCTCCATATGACTGCTTAACACAAACTCTGTCACATTTATGACACCTCTGTTTGAATAAGTGTCCACTGGAAAGAGTTTCTAATCGCAACCGTTAGTGTCGTCAGGCGAATGACAGGAACCTACCCCAAATTGGTTAGGATAAACTTCTTCAATATCCGTTCTAATTCACTAATCATTAATCACAGTATAATACAGCACTACCTGACCTGTGTCACTGCCATTGTCGGTGAATGAATCGTGAGTATAAAAATACATCGCTTTCCGAAACGGCAGACACAACTTTGTATCTACCAAGACAGGCAATATACGTATAAAGTGGCACTGAGGTGCGTTCGTGCAACCATTCTTGCAGCAGAAAAGCCGTAGGTATTACATATTCTGAGTGTGCGTTTGTAGTCTGAGTATCCAGCATGGAATTCGCATTCGCCATATTTTCATCTACAATACTTTTCAGCAATATCTCATAAAAGTCACAATTAAAAAAAAATTATTGAACATAAAATGTGTTGTGTTTTTATTTTCTCTGCAAGGTTCGTCTGAAACATTTTTTATTCTAAGGAGAATTGAGCGAGATGTTAAAAAATACACCGTTCTTCGTGTAAAGAACCCTCTATTCTTGTTCGATTTGAATGAAACTTGAGTTTTTTTCGACAACTTTTTGGAAAATAATAGAATGCAAAATTTCATGAACATCAATTCAGTGGGATCCGAGTTATTCCATACAGCCAGACGGACAGACAGACATGACGAAACTAATAGTCACTTCTCGCAATATTGTGGAAACGTCTCAAAAAGCTCAAGCCAATAATTATAACATATGATCGGACTCACAGCGTATTTCGAGGGCGTATTGTTCAGCTTAAAGCCTACGGGTTCCCTATCAAACTATTGAATTTACCGTGGAATCTCGAAGTTCGTAAACCTGAACATTCGGGATTAAAAATCCGTCGTGATTACTTATTTCAATATCGTGTTCCGACCCTCCTTGACCGTTTCCGACGAATCCTAATGGGATAAATGGTCGAGTCAGTTTCGTTCATTCTCGCCATTGTGCAGATCAGTCACGTTTTCCATTAAGTGAAGTTAAACGCATCCTGCTTTATGGAATGAGATTCTTCTTCAAAAGTGTAATGTGTTTTATGATAAAAAATTATTTGCCTTTTATTAAAAATAAGTGTTGATCTGCTTCTTCTTTCCGAGTTTGCTTTTAGTTTCGTTGCTGAAATTTCATAAACTAATGGAACGAAATAAGCGCTTTACAATGAAAATGGTATCCGATATTCGTGACTCCAATATTCGTCTTAGTAACTGACCAACTTAATGCACAAATTCTTGTTCTATAGTATTTTTTTTACATTCCTCTACATTTTTCGAGCACTGTTGTGCTCATCATCAGGAGGTCAAATTGTATTATACAGCATCTGGTATCGTCACACT
>Ga0131853_10010393_pt1 | contig 17011 bp, 32 predicted proteins | sample TergutLab28metaG_FD_92764 | JGI IMG/M metagenome (GOLD analysis project Ga0131853, IMG submission 92764) | Labiotermes labralis P1 segment gut microbial communities from Petit-Saut dam, French Guiana - Lab288 P1 (version 2) (version 2) | ecosystem: Host-associated > Arthropoda: Insects >... | reverse complement strand
CCGTAACCGTCCAAAATCGGACACATGTTTATATGAACTTTTTTGATCATGAAAACCTCGGAAATCACCTCCTGCACTTATGCCCTAAAGTCGTGAAACACCCTGTATATGTATGTATGTATGGGTGTATGTATATATCTATGTATGTGGGTATCTATGTTTGTATGTATGTGTGTATGTATGTGTTTATTTACTTAAGTATGTATGTGTGTGTACGTACGTATGTATGTATGTATGCGTGCATATGGGTATATATGTATGTGTGTATGTATATATGTGTGAATGTAAATATGTATGTATGTAGGTATGTTTGTGTGTATGTCTGGGTGTAGGTATGTATGTATATATGTATGCATGTATGTATGTGTGTATGTATGTATGTGTAGGTATGTGTATTAATTATGTATGTGTGTATGTATGTATGTATGTACGTATGTATGAATAATTTTTTTAAATTATGATTTATTGAGCATGTTCCACTAACCTCGGTAGTACTACATGCCTTTTAAACAGCTATGTACATTGATTTCAAACTTTCAGAGTGTCAAAATCTGTTGAATCAAGGAACGCACAAAACTCTTTCCTGTGCCTGGTTATGAGATCTTCCTCGCTTGCTGGCCAGTTTCCAATTTGTTGTTTCAGGACCTCACGTTGAGCGCCGTTCTTTGCGCACTGAAACAAAATATGATCCTTGGTCTAGTATTCATTGCCGCATGTGCACGTCACTTCCTTACTCACGTGAAACCGATGTAGGTACGCCTTCGTCATCCCATGCCCAGTCAGCACTGAAGAAACTTTTGGTGTGAGCTTTATTTTGGATCTTAGTTTAACTTGGACTGTGGGAAACTGTTATCTGGTTGACGAAATATTTTGGCTCGTTGTCCACTCTCTCTGCAATTTGTGCCTGGCTTCTTCTCTGCCTTCTTGATATAGTGTGCTGTTTGGAATCCTGGTGAACACGTTCCGCGTGCATCCACATCGTGCCGTTTTTTGCTAGACTATAAGCCAAGGGTCCCAGCGTGGGCTTTGACCCAGGAAAATTTTTACTTCATTCCTTTTTCTCTAGACTGGCTACTTGTTTTCTAATCACCTCTACGAAGATTCAATGGTATTTCGCGTTGCGAAGCGAATTAAGGGAGATCCGGCTGTCAGTGTATATTATGGCAGCTAGTGGGCTGATTTTTCTCTGTTCAGCAGCACTATATTTCTAGCGTTTGTGTGTAGATACTAGTACCGCTTGATGGTTCAAGCATCTGTGTTTTAGTTTCAACTTCTGTCTGGATATTTTGTCACATCCTTTGAATAATACTACACCCAACACAACGCACCTTTGATAACTCCTTCCATCGGTGTATGCGCAAATTGCTGGTTCTTCGTGAGCTCAAAACTCTATGATTAATATAACTTTAGCCGGGTGAGGCCAGAGACTGTATTCTAATTCCTAATAAGGTTTACCGCTTTCTGTTGATGCTTATATTGAAATGTGTATTGTCTGACAAATTCCTAAAGTTGTATGTATGTATGAATGGATGTATGTGTATATGTACGTATGTGTGTGTATGCATGTATGTATGTATGTATGTATGTATGTGTGTAAGTATGTGTGTAAGTATGTGTGTATTTCTGTATGTACGCACATATGTATTTAGGTATGAATGTGTGTATATATGTATGTATGTATGTATGTATATGTAGGTTGTATGTATAAATGTATGTTTGTGTGTACGTATGCATGTATGTATGTGTGTGTAATTATGTATGTATGTATGAATGTATGTGTGTATGTATGTACGTATGCATGTGTGTATGTATGCACATATATGTATGTACGAGTGTGTGTATGTATGTGTATTTGTACACATATGTGTAAGTGTGTATGAATATATGTACGTATTTTTGTACGTATGTTTGCAGTGTGAATTTACATATGAATGTGTGTATATGTATTTGTGTATGTGTGTAAGTAAATAATTGTGTATGTATATACTATGTATGTACGTATGGTTATATGTAAGTATGTATATATGCTTTCATGTATGTATGTGTATATGTGAACGTGTAAAAATATGTGTGTATGTATATGCGTATGTAGGTTTGTGTATGTATGTGTGTATGTATATATAATGCATGTGTGAACGCCTAAGAACGTATGTGTGGGTATGTATTTATGTATGCATGTGTGTATGTATGTGTATGTGTGTAAGTATTTACGTATGTATGTGTGCATGTATGTATATATGTGTATATGTATGTATATATGCATGTATTTATGTAGATATGTATGTACGTATGGGTTTGTGAGATGGTATGTCTGTATGCATGAATAAATATAAGTATATATGTGTATGTATATGTATATTTGTATGTATGTATATATGTATGTTTTTTGTAGATATGTATGTATGTGTGTATGTATGTATGTATATATGTGTATGTGTGCATATACGTTTGTATCTATTTATGTATGTTTATACGTACGCATATATTTTGTATGTATGTATTTAAGTATGATTGTATATACCATTGCATGTATATATATATAAAAGTATGTATGTATGTTTCTGTTTATATATGTGTGTGTATGCGTGTATGCATGTATATGTGCATGTGTGAATGTATTTGTGATTGTATGTATGTGTGAATGTATGATTGTATGTATTTGTGTATGTATTTTTTATGTATGTATATATATGAATGTACGTGAGTATGTATCTGGGTATGCGTGTATTTATGTATGTATATATGTATGTATAAATGTTTGTTTGTATGTGATTACTTATGTATGTATGTATGTATGCATACAAATAAGCGTAAGGGAATGTATATATATTTACACATATATATGTATGTTTGTAAGTATATGTACGTATGTATGAATATAATTATGTGTGTATAGTGTGTGTATGTGTATATGTATGTACGGATGTACGTGTGTATGTAATTGCCAAAGAATATTTATATATATATGTATGTATGTGTGTACGTATGTATGTATATGTATGTATATAGGTGTGTATGTATTTGTTTGAATATATGTACTATGTATTAGTGTATTTATATATGAATGTATGTGTGTATGAATGTATATGTGCGTGTATGTGTATGTATTATGTATGTGTGTATGTATGCAAGTATGTATGGACGTATGTATGTTAGTGTGATTGTATTTATGTTTGTATGTATGTATGTGTTTAAGTGTTTATGTATGTGTGTAAGGGTGTGAATACATGTATATGTATATGTTTGTATGTATGTGTGTGCGTATTTATACATGTATGTGTGTATGTAGTTATATGTCAATGTTTATATTTGTGTATGTGTATATGTATGTTTCCATTATGTATTTGTATGAGTATGTATGTATGTATGTGTGTTTGTTTATATGTACTTGTGTGTATTTATGTACGGATGTATGTGGGTTTAAGTCTGTTGTTATTAGTGTATATATATGTATGAAGTTCTGTGTTTATGTATGTATGTAGGTTAGATGAACATTTGAAAGATGGTATGTAGATATGTATTTATATACGTACGGATGTTTTTATGTATATATGTTTTTACATAAATGTTTGGTGTTAATGTATCATTGTTTGTATGGTTGTATGCATGAATGTAAATATGTATATTTGTATGTATATGTTTGTGTATGTATGTATGGATTTGTATGTAAAAATGTGTGTGTGTATGTATGTATTTATGCATATGTGTATGAATGTATATGTGTCTGTATATTGGTACGTTTTTATACATTTATGCACGTATGTAATTTTTTTGTATTTATATATGTTTCTATGTACATATATGTGTATGTGTGTGCGTATGTGTGTACGTGTGTATGCATGTATATGATTAGGTGCGTAAATAAATATTTATATACGTATGTACGTATTTATATACGTGTGTAAGTAAGTATCTATATATGCAATTATGTTTGTATGTGTATGTGTGAAAGTTTTTGAATGTGGTGTGTATGTATGTATGTATGTATGTACGTATGTTTTATGTATATATGTAGGTGTGTATGTTTATGAATGTTTGTGTGTGTATATATATATGTATGTGTATGTGTGAACGCGCATTTATGTATGTTTGTGTGTGTATTTATATATGAATGTGTGTATCTATATTCGTATATATATTTATTTGTACGTATGTATATATTTCTGTGTATGTATGTGTATGTGTGTATGTATGTCTTTATGTACATTCGTACGTATATATGTATGAATGTACGTATGGGTTTGTATGTGTTTATGTCTGTATGCATGCATATGTGCATGTAGTTATGTGTATATTTGTATATGTATGTATGTGTGTTTGTATATATGTATGAATGTGTAGGTTGATATGTATGTATGTTTATATGTATCTGTGTGTATATGTATGTTTATGTGTATGTGTGCATGTATGTACGTATTTATATATTATATAAGTATGTATATATTATGTATGTATGTAAGTATGTTTGTATATATTTATGGATGAATGTATGTATGTATGTGTGTGTATATATATTGTGTTTTATTTATGTATGTGTTGTGTTTGCTTGTATTCATGTTTATGTGTATGTGTGAAAGTATGTATGATTGTATATATGTGTGTGTTTGTGCGAATGTATGATTGTATGTATTAGTGTATATTATGTATGTATATATGCGTGCATGTCTAAATGTTTGTGTGTAAGTGATTGTCAATGTATGTATGTGTGTATGCGATTATGCATGTCTGAATATATATATTTACTTATTTATATATCTTTGTGTGTAAGTGTGTATGTATGTATGTATGTATATATGGTTACATATATGTGAATATGTATGTATAATGTGTATGTATGTATATAGTTATGTATGTGTGTATATAATTGCCAAAGTATGTGTGTATGTATATATATATATATACAGGGTGTTTCACGACTTTAGGGCATAGCTGCGGGAGGTGATTTCCTAGGTCTTTGTGATAAAAAAGTTCATATAAACATGTGTCCGATTTTGGACAGTTACGGAGTTATGACCGTTTTTTAATTCCCGCACACGCCCTCGTTTGAACCGCGTCTTTCAGCTGGCGGGTCGCTAGCTTTAGCCAGCTACAGACACTTTGGACGGTACCTAAGGCGTGCGGGGAAAGGTGTAGTGCTAAGTGCTACCCGCGCGGTTCACAACCGAGCAGCAGCCTGTGTTACGGCCGGCGGTGGCATTTTCGAAAATCAGCTTTAAACACCGATAAATTCAAATTAATGTAATTTCACTACGTTAACTTTAAATTCGTACTTTAAATGTATCATGTATTATGCTAGTTTATTATTTTATTCCGTTTATTGTCAGTAATCGATACTTTCTATTCCGAGATTCAAACGGTCATAACTCCGTAACCGTCCAAAATCGGACACATGTTTATATGATCTTTTTTGATCACAAAGATCTAGGAAGTCACCTCCTGTAGTTATGCCCATAAGTCGTGAAACATCCTATATATATGTGAGTACTTATATACGAATGGATATGTATATAAGTGTGTGTATATGTTTGAATATATGTAGGTGTCTATTAATGTATTTATATATGAATATATTTTTGAATATATGTATGTAGTTACATTTTTGATAAATTTTTTGTTATGCACCTTTACATTATATTTCTAATAATACGTGCTTTCAACTTTAAATATTGCAGTGATAATCTATCTTCAGTGATATTTACAATACATTTTTTTTATGTATATATGTTGTTAACAATTATTGATCTTCCTTTACCGTTTTAATTTCATCTAATTTTTCCGCCGTTTTTGTGCAATCTTGCGAATGTTTGTAGTGCCTTTTGATGAGCGTATCTTTTTTTATGGATCAGTCGTCCGTCTCCGCCACTGCCGCTATTAGGCGTTCCCTTTCTTCTTGTAGAATTCCGCATTCGAATAATGTGTCCTACTGTTTGATTTCCGTTTGCGCATGGGCAGTCTGGTGCTTCTATAATTCTAAACCTGTGTAGATATGATTTTCTGTTTCCGAGGCCGGTTACTATTGTCGTTAGGTTTTGTGTGAAGTTTATTTTCGTTTCTAGTCTCTCTGCTACTGTCGGGGAGTATTCTTTTGTTGTACTCCCCTTCTTCGTTGTCTTCCATTCCTTCTGCCAAGTCACATTGCTATTTTCCTCGAGTTCCCGTTCTATGGCACATTTTGGTATTCTATTGTAGCTGATGGGTATTTCTGTTTTACTTGATACTTCTTTCGCTAGCTTGTCAGCCAGTTCGTTACCAGTGGTTCCCATATGGGCTTTTATCCACCTGAATCTGGTTGTCCACCCCCTGCTTCCCCTCTCTTGCACTTTTCGTCTTATTTCTTCGGTTAGGAATGTGTGTTTATTCATGTTGTGTAGTGATTCCAGTGTCGTCCTGCTATCTGTATACACTGTTGTTACTTGGTCTACGTCGTGTTCCAAGTCGGTTTGTACGTATTCCAGCGCCTTGAGTATTGCGAATGCCTCCGCCTGATTTTTAGTAGGCCTTGTGTACATTTTGTACATTAGAATGTTTGTAGGTATATGTGCGTGTATGTGTATGTGTATGTATGTATGGATTATGTATGTGTGTATGTAGGTATGTGTTTACGTATGGACGTATGTATGTATGTTTATTTATGTATGCATATAGGTATGTATATGTGTATATGTGAATGTAGGTGTGTATGTGTGTGAATATATGTATATGTGTATGCTTTTATGTACGTATGCATGTGTATATGTATGTGTCTATGTTTATACATATGTGTGTATATTTATGTGTGCAAAAATGTATTTGTGTGTGTATGTATGTATGTGTGTACGTATGTATATATATATATATTTGTTGTGTGTGCATGTATGTATGTACGAATATATGTGTGTTTATGTCTGTACGTATGCGTGTATGTATATTTATAGATATGTATTATGTGTGTTTGTATGTATGTATGTATGTATGTATGTGTGCGAGTGTGTGTGTGTGTATGTATGTAGGTATAAATGTGTATTTGTTTGTGTGTATGTATATATGCTATTATGTATGTACGTATGTGTTTATGTACATATGCAGTTATGTAAGTGTTTATGTGTTAATGTATGTAATCAAATATGTATGTATGCGTGTGTATGTATATATGTATGGATATGAATGTATGTGTTTATATATATGTATGTATGCATGTATGTGTGTATGTAAGTATACATGTATGTAAATATGTTTGTATGAATGTGTGTATTTTTGTATATTTATTTATGTGTGCATGTGTATGTATATATGTGGTTGTGTATATAATTTGTGTATGTATGTACGTATGTATTTATGTATATATAAGTATTTACGTGATTATATGTATGTAACTATATACGTATGTTTTTATGTATCTATATTTGTATGTAAATATATATGTATGTTTGTATATATACGTGTGTGTGTGTATGCGTGTGTGTTATATTATGTATGTATGTGTGTTTGAATATGTGTATTTAAATATGTATACTTATATGCCTGTATTTATATTTGTATGCATGCACGAGTGTGTATGTATGTGTGTGTTTATGTACGTATGTGTACGTTTGTGTATGTATGTGCGTATGTATTTCTGTATTAATTTTGTAAACATTCTCCATTACCTCTAATAGTAATAAATATTCGATTTACATTTCTTTTTATAACTAGGATGTGAAGATGTTAATATTTTTGTTTTTACGGCATGTCCTTTAGAGTATAAGAATTGCTATTACCTATCAATAATACGTGTATAACATATCTCGTTGACTCTACTCCATAGAAATATAAATGTAAGATTTAAATTGAAATTCTTTTAACTAATATTACAAGTCCATTTGTTTGGTGAATATGAGGAATGTTTTCGAATATTTACTTGCTGAATCCTCGTTCCTAACTGGCCAGCTCCCTGTTTTTAGAATCTCCTGCTTAAATATATTTCTTTGTTTTTATGACTTGTGCATTTGTTGAGTATGTGGTCTAGAGTTTGATCCTACGTTTTGCAGGTTCACGTTGTGTTATCCGTTATTTTATATCTGTAGAAGTAAGACTTGATTTTACCATGAGCAGTTACTTTTGCTGTGGAGTTCGCTTTTATTGTTATTCTGCGGTGAATGCCATCCCGTAAATTTGCGAAGAACTGTTTAGTCACGCCAGCCCTATTTCACCGTTCCAATTCTTTTTGCCATTTCGGTGTGGATTTTTCTTCGAGTTCACTGTATATTGTGGTCTTTGAAATTCTGTCGAAGTCGACTGGAATATCTTTGTCGCTATCTGCGTGTTTAGCTAAACGGTCAGCTAGTTTGTTACCATGTTACCTGTTTGGACCTTGATCCACGAGAACTCAATCAACTATTTAGCACTTCTGAGGTTAATTTACATATTCCTGATTTCTTCAATAAAATAATTACGGTTGCTTGCATTCTTCAGAGAGTTAATTGTATTTCTGCTGTCGGTGTATACTCCTATCGTGTGGGGTTTATTGCCTGCGATTTCTAAGCATTTTATTAAATCGAGCGCCTTAACAATGGAGAGTTTCTCTGCCTGATTTTTAAATCTAAATTTGTGACGTGCTATGAGTTCGTTGTTGACGAATATCACCACCCCGCCTCCCACCTCTCGCTCGCCCTTACTAAAGTCTGTGTAGTTCTGAATCGTTTGGTCGTCGCATCCTTTGGTTTCTGGGATGTTGATGAAGTCAGAAGGTTGCGGCCATTGGTTGAGTCCAAGTTCTTGGTCAATCTTCTGTACGTTAGCTATGTGTCTGTTCCAGATGTCGTAGCGCTTGGCTGCTTCCTCAGCTTTGATAATATTTGGTGTCGTTCCCTCCAGAATGCGTAAAGCTTCGTTGGACGTAGTGTGATATGCTTTGGCAATCAGTAAGTTCATGAGCCTTTGCACCCTGATTTACTTGCGTCTGTTGTATACATGCCTGAGGGTGTCTATCCAACCTGGTGCACCGTATAGTAAGAGCTATAGGATCGTTTCTTTGTAAATTGTTATTAAGTCTTCGTGTTTAAGTCCCCAATGGATTTATGCAGATTTGGATATGCTGAAAATTAGGTTAGCACATTTATCCGCAGCGTGGCTGATATGTTGGCTAAATTTAAACTTGTCAATAATTATTCCTAAATACTTCATTGATGTAAATTGTTTAATGGGTTTGTTGTTTAGATAAATTTTAATTTCTTTTTCTTCCTTCCTTTTCCACCTTGAAATTAGCATGGTTTTTGGATTTAGCTTCGTTGAAACCTATCTTGTTCCTCTTTGACCATGCGCTTATCTTCCTCATTTCTATCTTAGCGAAGTTTTGGGTTTTCCTGACTCATTCTCCTCTAATGTTTAACAGGAGTTTATCTGCAAATGCTACTACTGTTGTACGCTTTTTGAAGTTGAGGTTTTGTATTGTGTTATACTGTAAGTTCCAGAGACCCGGACCGCAACACGAGACTTGTGGGCGCCCTTTACGTACCTCTCTCTGGATCCGGTAGTTGTTGTAAGTCAGTTAGGCTAAACGTGGTGTAAAGTAGCTTCTGGCTAAGTTGAACAAATTGTTGTGGCATTCGTAAGCTCTGAGGCCGTTCAAAATGGCGGACCACCGGGCGGCATCGAAGGCACCTTTGACATCAAGGCTCACAATCACTAATCCTGCTGTCAGTCCGTCTGTTACAACGTTCTTAACCGTCATGGCCGCATCGGTCGTGGTCTTTTGCGGCGTAAATCCGTATTGGTTTTTGTTCTTACAGTTGTGAGGGAATACATGGTGGTTAATTCTGATTATAAATAATTTTTCTAGGACCTTCCCACCTGTGTTTATAAGAGTTATGGGGCGAAACGTGGTTACGTTTTCGCTGTTGTCCTTTCGGGCTTACTAATTGGAACCACCATTGTTCTTTTCCACCTCATTGGGAAGACTCCTCTATTGAGACAACCGTTGTATATTGCTGTTATGTATCTAGGGAAAATTTCTAATTCGCTTTTGTACATATAGCCCGTAATAACATCTTCACCTGGGGTTTTATGTTCCCCAAACTTCCCATTACGTTTCTAATTTCTACTGCAGTGAACTCTTTAACAACAGCCGTGCTTGTGGATATTTGTGATTGTAGTCTGGCTCGTCGATGATCGTCGTCGTCGTCGTCATTGTTGTTGTTTTATGGTGAAAAGCGTTCAAGTATGTGCCATAGTGTGTCAGCTGTGTCCTTCGTTTGAGGTCCGTCGGGTTTCCTCAGCGTAGTTAAGTGTCTTTAGTTTCTCCCTGCCTGCTGATAGCTTGTGTACCTCGTTTCAGAGTTTGTTAGCTGGTGTTAAGTTACAGAATACTTTCCAAGAGACGAATTTTTCGTTCTTTTTTGTCGGTGCATACCTCGCTTTACCTTCTAAATATTGTGCTTTACGATGGGTTCTCAAATTCTCATTGTTTGTTGTTCTTTGGTATCTTCGACTTAAAGCGTTCAATCTTTTGCGCATAATAGTTAGCTCATCGGTCCATCAGGGCACTGACCTATTCGTCGTCGCCTTCTTTGGTGCCAGCTGTGTCCTGAAGGATTCGATGAACGCAGTCGTCAAGTCTTCATAAATTTCGTCTATTGTGTTCTCAATGTCGCTTGGTGGTGTCAGCAGCTTCGCCCGTGTTGAGTCCAGGTCGCCTGCACCCCCCTGTTTCTGCGCCGTGCAGATTCTTACCTTTGCCAGTCGACTAATTTTGACTTAAAAATTGTTTATGTTATGCCTTTGGACATTGTACCTGGGTTCTAGGGTGCGTGGTGCTGAGTTATCACCACGGGCTTGGCCTATGGTGTATCAGATGATGTTGTGGTCCAAGCAACTCTCCTGATACCATATTTCCCATACATTCACTGTTCTGAGCAGTTTGGTGTTAAGGATTCTTAGATCGATATTGCTGATGCCTCTAGTGCTACTGAACGTACTGTAGTCACTATCGTCGATTAGTGTGTAGTTGATTGCTGGTTAGGAATTCTTCAAGAATTCAGCCTTTTGTTTTGTCTGCTTGTCGTGCCATATGTTGGATCTTGAGTTGCAATCCATCGCTAGTATTGTACCCTAACGAATAGCGTGTTGTATTATAGCATCGATCTTCAGCAAATTAACGCATAAGAGCTGGTTTATTTTCAGTTACATGCTGGCAAGAACTATTCTAACGTTGTCCATAGTCATTTCAAACACTATTCTATAACCGTCCGAAAGTTGTTTTATAAGCAGGGTGTCAATTTGATTGTTGGTAACTACAAGGGCTGCCCTTGGTCTACTAACCCCATGGGTAAAGGTATTATATTTTTTTTAGGAATACCGACTACATTATTTTGTACTGCGTATTGCTCTTGGAAAGGTAGTATGTCTGTTTCTTGCTCAGCTGTTATTTAATACAAGATTGCCTGTTTCAAGTCTGGAATGCTGCAAGTAAAGTTGGAAGAATTTAGTATAGGTATGTGGGTTGTTTTGTATGTTGCGTGTGACTGTGCTGGTATAATTATTCCAGTTGGCAGCCACATCAGTAATTTGTGTTTTGTCTGTACTTCTACATAAGTGCCTGCAGGCTGGATCATTACTTGTCTAGTGAGGAGTGGTTGGTGCAGACGTGTTTAGTCGCGTTGTATTTGGTAAACGTTAAAGAATTGACGCATTTATATTCCTGTGGGAGGATGTAAAGTCTCTCAATCTGTGCCACCCTGCACAGAGGAGGCACGTTTCCTCTCCACTTCAGTCTCGAGCCCTGTGCTTGAACCTTGAGCACTTAAATAATCTGTTTATGAATATGTAGTCCTCTATTTTGCAAATGATACACCCCAGTTTTAACTTATTTAGCAGAAGCGACTTTCTAACCTGAGCTCCTACCTCCAGTACTACGTCCCTAGTGTGTTTCTTGTCACATAAAATTACATAGCATTGACGTCTCCATTGGCCAGATTGAGTCTTTGGTTCAGCGCAATTAAAGTTTCTTCGATATTATTGGTGGTGATGTCATCAGGTATGTTTAAATTAAGTAGTCTGTGTTTTCTCAGTTTGTGTGTGTGCGTTTCCAGCCTGTCTCCGCAATTGTCGTTTATGTCTTTTCCTAATGTCTCTGCTTCTTCTTTGGTGTTTGATTCTATTAAGACACTCCAGGTCCAGAGAGTTTTGAGTGCATTAATTCCACTTTGATTGGTGTTGGGTTTATGTTGGTTTTAAAGATTTCCTTAATCTTCCCGAGGTCTGATTGCCCTTGGACGAGACTGTCATTGTAAATCTCTTCGCATTACTTCCGTTCGCCAGGACTTAGGAGAATAATTTTGTCCCGCCCCCCAGGTGGATTCAATGCATTAGCGTTGACAATACCTGGTCCCTGTGTCGCGCTACTAGATGTCTCGCTGTGTACATTAAACGTAAAGCCTTCGGATGCTTCAAGATCTGGTTTCATTGAATCGACTCGTGCCTCTAGGTCACTTAATGATTGTGATTTGCTGTACCTATTAATAAAAGTCATTTAGTGTACCTACGCTGTCGATGATGGTCTGCTTCAATTCTTTCTTCAAGTTGCCACTCCGTTCAATTGTGCTCTATATGAGGTCCAGAGCGTTTTTTATCCTTTCACACACGGCTTCCGGCAACTTGGCATATGAATGTATGTACGTATGTATGTGTATGCATGTATGTATATATGAATGCATGTAAGTACGTATGTACTATATATGTATGCAGGTGTATATGTATATATGTGTATACGTATATATGTATGTAGTATGTATATATACATATTAATATGTGAATCGATATATGTATGTACGAATGTGTGTATGTGTGTATGAATGTATATATATATGTTTATGTATTTATGTATGATTATAACTATGTATGTGTCTATGCATATACGTATGCATGTGTATGTATATATATGTGTATATGAGTGTATGTGCTTATGTATGTATGTGTATATGTACATATGTATTTACGTATATATATGTATATATATATGTAAGTACGAATAAATTTGTTGTGTGTACATATTTATGCGAGTATGTATGTATGTGTGTGTATGTATATATGTATGTTTGTATATATGTATTTATGTATGTGTGTAAGTCTATGTGTGTATCAACATGTGTATATATTTATGTATTATGCTTATAAGAATGTGTGCATGCATGTATATATGTATGTATGTATACGTGTATGTATGCATTTATGTATGTGTATATTTATAGAAGTATGTATTTATGTATGTATGTATATGTATGTATGTACGTATGCATGTGGTTATATACAGGGTGTACGGGAGGAATGTGGCAGATTTCGGGAGAGTGTTCCTTATGTTAAGGTATACCGATATAACCCAAAACACCTGTATCCAAATTTGAACCTTACGGAGATAATGGCCTGAGAAATGTGGGGTTACGTGCTATTCCAAATACTCCAATCTGCACAGCAGATGCTTCGCGCGACAGCGTCGAAGACCTTGAGAGAGAAATGCAGTGGTAATCGTGCCTGCGCGAGTGTTAGTTGCTTGTACGGAAGTTTGAAGAGCAATGTAATGTGCTTGGAGTCTAAGAACGACTTCGCCGTTAATGCGGTTGTTTACTATTTCAATTTAATGTCTTTATATCACTCATACGTTAATTAAATAATAAGTACAGATATTAATATTATAGAAACCATATATTTCTGCCAGATTTAATGTATATTTCATAACCAATTAATGTGTGACAGCTGCCAAAGTTTCAAAGATCTTTGGCCATTATCTCTGTAAACGTTCAATTTTTGATATAGATGTTTTGGGTTATATCGGTATGTTTAACATATGGAACACTCTCCGGAAGTCTGGCACATTCCTCCTGTGACACCCTGTGTATATTTATGTGTATGTATATATGTATGTGTTTTTGTATATATGTACGATGTATATGTTTGTATTTATTTGTGTATGTATTTATATATGTGCGTATGTATATATGTACTTTTGTGTATATGTATGTATGTGAATATGTATATATGTAAGTATGTATATATTTATATATGTGTATATATATGTAGGTATGCATGTAAGTATGAATGTGCGTATGTATATATGATTATAATTCTGTATGTGTGTGTGTAGGTATGTATGAATGTATGTATGTATGTATGTGTATATAGAAGTACGTATGTACGAAACTATGTAAGTATTTATGTATATGCATGCGTGTGTGTATGTATGTATATTTCTATGTAGGAATGTATATGTATGTATAAATGTTTTATATGTATGTATGTGTGTGTACGTATGTGTATATACATATATGTATGTGAATGTATGCACGATTATTTGTTTGTATGTATTTATATATGTATGTGATTTTGTATGTTTGTATGAATATTACATATATATATGTATATTTGTATACGTGTACGTGGATATGTGTGTATGTAAATGTGTGTGTGTGTATGTATGTTAATATGTATGAATGTACGTTTGTATGTATTGGTGTATGTATGTATATTTTTTTGAGATTATGTATGTACGTATCTATGTGTATATGTATATATGTGTGAATGTATGTGTGTATTATGTATGAATGACTGTATGTGTATATATGTATGGATGTGAATGTCTATGTATGTGTGTGAGAAATTATATGTGTATGTATATTTGTGCTTATGTATTTATGTACGAATATATGTATTTATATATGTATGTGTGTATATATATGTGGTTGAGTTTATGCATGTGTACGTATGAATGTATGTGTAAATATGTGTGTATATATATGTTATGTACTTACGTATGTATGTACGTATGTATGTATGTGTGTATGAGTGCTTTTATGTATTTATATGTGTAGGTGCTTATGTATGTAATTATGTATATATTTTTCTATATATTTATTGGCATGCTCCCTTACATTATGTAGTATTTTACATGCTTTTTTAATTGAATAATTCAGTGATATTTACAAACAGTTTTGTACGAATGCATATACTATGTTAATAATTATCGTTCTTCCTTTACTTTGTTATTTCATTTATTTTGTCCATCATTTTGTATATCTTACGAAGGCTTTATATTTGCTTTTGATGAACGTGTATTTTTTTATGGGCCAGTTGTCCGTCTCCGCCACTGCCGCTATTAGGCGTTCCCTTTCTTCTTGTAGAATTCCGCATTCGAATAATATGAGTTCTGCTGTTTGATTTCCGTTTGCACATGGGGAGTTTCGGTGCTTCTATAATTCTAAACCTGGGTAAATATAGTTTTATATTCCCGTGGCCGGTTACTATTTTTCGTTAGTTTTTGTGTTAAGTTTATATTCGTTTGTAGTCTCCCCGCTACTGTCGGGAAGTATTCTTTTGCTGTACTCCCCTTCTTTGTTGTCTCCCATTCCTTCTGCCAGGTCACATTGCTATTTTCCTTGATTTCGCATTTTATGGCACTTTTGGTATTATATTTTAGCTGATGGATATTTCTGTTTTACTAGACGCTTCTTTCGCTAGCTTGTCAGCCAGTTCGTTACCAGTGGTTCCCATATGGGATTGTGTCCACCTGAATCTGGTTGTCCACCCCCTGCTTCCCATCTCTTGCACTTTTCGTCTTATTTGTTCGGTAAGGAATGTGTGTTTATTCATGGTGTGTAGTGATTCCAGTGTCGTCCAGCTATCTGTGTGCACTGTTGTTACTTGGTCTACGTCGTTTTCCAAGTTAGTTTGTACGTATTCCAGCGCCATGATTATTGCGAAATCCTCCGCCTGGTTGTTAGTGCACCTGGTGTCCATTTTCTACATTAGTACTACGGTTGTTGTTCCTGGTCTTATTATGTCTATACCCGCTCCTACGCCCTGTTCCGACTTGCTTCCATCTGTGTAAATATTTATGTGGGTGGGGCCTTCTTGTGTATTATCCGCGTCGATGATAATCTCCCTGTCTGTTGGGTGAAGCCTTTTTTTGGGTGGTTTGTCATGGTCGATTTGTAAGTTCATGAGACTGTTTCCTTTGACCATTTTGTAGAGTTCGGCCGTTTCTTTTATTTTGATGTGAATGAGTTTTAATCCTGTGATTATACACAATGCCTCGTTTGACACCGTTCTGTGAGCTTTTGCTATCTTTATGTTTATTAGCCTTTGTACTGCAGTTAGAAATTTCCTTTATCGCGCCTTTTTTACTGTTTCTGCCCAAACTGGTGCTCCGAATAGAAGGAGCGGCTGTATTCCCCCCGTGTAAAGTGTTTTTAAGGCTTTGTGACTTAAGCACCAGTTTAATTTTGCTGATCTTTTACTGTCGCCTGTGTTATATTTTCTCTGAATGTTATTTTTTTTATCTATTATAGTACCCAATTATTTCATGGTTTTTACTTGTCGGAGTAATTTGTTGTTTAGGTGGACTTCCACTTTCCCTCCTTCTTTCCTTTTTCTCCGCGTCATCAGCATTGCCTTCGCCTTCTTTTCGTTGAATCGGACCTTGTTTTCTCTTGCCCTGGTTGAGATTTTTGTCAACTCTAAGTTTGATGTGTTTTCTATTTCGCTAACTGTTTCCCCTGTTGTTAGAAATAAGATATCTTCAGCAAATGCTATTATTTTTGTAGGACTCGAGAACTTTAGTTCTAGTAGCGAATTGTAGAAGATGTTCCACATTCACGGCCCTAAAGATGAGTCCTTCAGGCACCCTTTACTCACTGCTCTCTCCAGTTTGGTGTTGTTTGTTGCCATGGTTGCTCTTCTTTTGTTGAAGTAGATTTTTGTGAGATTGTATACATTTCGTTGGCATCCGCTTTCTTGTAATTTTTTAGCACGCTTGGTGCCCATGCAGATTTGAACGACCCTTCCACGCCCAAAGTTACAATTGGTGTGATTTCACATTTGCTAAATCCTTCCTGAACAAATTCTTTTAAATCCTTAATCGCGCCTGTTCTGCTCGTTTGCGGAATGAATCCACACTGGTTCTTGTTGAGGAACTGAATTGAATACATGTAATGGTTTATTCTGTTTATAAGTGCCCTTTCCAATATTTTCCCTCCCACATTTAGAAGGCTTATGGGGTGATATTTGG
>Ga0131853_10010392_pt1 | contig 17011 bp, 12 predicted proteins | sample TergutLab28metaG_FD_92764 | JGI IMG/M metagenome (GOLD analysis project Ga0131853, IMG submission 92764) | Labiotermes labralis P1 segment gut microbial communities from Petit-Saut dam, French Guiana - Lab288 P1 (version 2) (version 2) | ecosystem: Host-associated > Arthropoda: Insects >... | reverse complement strand
TTAAAAAGAAAAAAAATAAAAAAAAAAAAAAAAAAAAAAAATTCAAGAAAAAAACAAAGCTAGAAATTTTTTGTTCTTTCCCCCCCCCCCCCCCCCCCACCAAAAAAAAACACTGGAATGGACCATTGCTGCATGAGCAAGCCCGATCCTGTGCACAATCCCAGTGGTGAATTTTCCAGTATGGTACAACACTCTTATGCCATTGAGACAACTGACTCTATTAAAGTATTCCATTGGCTCTACACAGTGCCTGGAGACTTTTAGGTTGTGGCTACTGACTTTAAATGCTTCTTTACAAACACTGCAGTATTAATTACCTCAAGTACAATGCTGACAAATTCAAGCACTGTGAATATACCTTTCCACTGTCTTTATACAGCATATACTATTATGTTTCCCTCATATCCTAGCAACACACCTACAACTGATTATATCCATCCATACTACTGCCATTCCACCATATTTACTCAAATGCAAGATGAAATTTTTTTACCTAAATTTGGTGCTTAAATATGTGAGTTTATCTTACATTTGTGTATGAAGCACCGATCTGACCCGCACTGCACCAAACTGATCACTCTGTCCTGGAATAAGCAGGGCCAAACTATGGCCTGCATCACCATACAATCATGTGTAGACAAGCAGGAGCACAGAGCAGGAATAAATTTAACTGACACAATCTTTTTTTTCTTTTGTTTTAACATCAGCTGTTTAAAAAGGCATGTTTTGGAAACTGGCTGTTTTAGTCTTCACCTGAAAAAGCATCTAAACTGGCGGGCCCCTTAGATTGAGCTGTTCTGACACTGGGCACTATAGAAACAGTAAAACTGTTAAGATATGCAACTGAGAACAGATCTAGTCCATGTGCAATAACAGGAAACTGGCTACTGAAAAAAACAAAACCTACGCCAATCCACAAACTAAAAACCATAAAAAGAACCATTAACTCAGGACAGATCAGGCCATAGACATAACACAAAAATACAGAACACACATATTTAGAATTCTTAATACCAGTAACACCATCTGCAGAGAAAGAATATTCTTCATGGTTTCAAAATTTATAAACCAAGAAATATAGACTGGGGCACAGAAGTGTATTATTTAGTCACCATGGATCACAACAGCATGGCAGTGCATCTCACCAGAAGTAAATGTGAAGGGTTTTAAGAAATGCTGAATATCCCAAGCAGTGGGAGAGACTGATGATATGTTATGGGATGGCAGTGAAGAGGATGGGAATATTAGGAGTGAGTGTGAGGAACATATGGCACCGACTGTGAAGATGTAAACAGACACACTGACTGGAAAGATGGATAGAGTCTGACAAATTTTGTGGCTTAAGTGTATGAAATTAATAGTAAAATATATCTTCTTAGCAGACGTTTTAGGTTTTTTTTTGTTGGGGGGGGGGGGTCATCTAAGATGAGAGTAGTCTTGCTTTTGGATAGATATGGTATGAGGGAAATCTACAGCTTCTGCAGTAACACTGAAGAGTTGAGTTTCGAAATAACATTTTAATACAGCAACATATTAAATGCAAGAAGACAATAAAAGAAACCTCCTTTCAATGCATTCTAAATGCAATCACAGCCTGTTGTTCCTTTTTGCTGTATTATTGAATGTAACACCATGTAGTCTGACAGTTCTTTTTCAGCATTTCAGTGTCTACTGTCTCCAATCTTCTGCATGGATGCAACAGGTTCCTCCAAAACAATGAGAACAACCAGCTTACATGGCATCATGTCCCAAAACACAACAGTCTTCAAGACTTCCTTAGTGCAATAAACTGAATTTGGAATTAGTTTTTTTTTAATCAAATCCAAAAGAATAATCTGAAGTTAATGCTAGACACATTCATTAGTGAGTCACATTTGCAGTCCTCATGGCAGTAGTAGTTAATTGTAGAGAGAGAGGAGAGACAGAGACAGAGGAAGAAATCCACACACCAGAAGCAATGGATAATAAATTTACAGATCAGATAAGTCTTACAATGGGAACAGCACATCCATTGCAGATGAAATATCCCTGTCAGGTTGCGAAAGGGCCAGTTCAAGTTGCCGTTTCAGATGCTTCACTCGGCCAAGAATGTTCTGAATCTCTGATGAACCAAGGTGGCTGATTAGATTACAGCGTTCATCCCAGAAGAATGGGATTTTTTTAACTTGCAGATATTCCTCCAGTCTGCCAAGCATCTGAAATAGAAGCATGAGTTTATGATTATTTGTTTCAGATATAGTGATTAAAGGTTTGAGGGTCTTACTGTAGTGGCCATGAAGCTTACTTACGATCCAGTGTATGACATGTAATACGGTGAACATGCTGGCTCCCACCTTGCAAGCAGAAAATAAATGTGGAAGGAGCAATTTCCTCAGAAACATCAGTAAATTACTACCAGACAGGTGGTATTACATCCAAGAAGACAGTAATCTTCACAATGCTTGATTCTTACTCTTTTTCCAACACTATGTCCATTCCACAATTACACAATGACAAATGAGACAGGACCATGAAAGTTGGTGATATGCAAGGACTGGCACAGACGTAAGTCTATTTCTAGTTACTACCCTGGCACTGACTTAGACAGTAAGGAAAACTAATAAAATGAGCACTTTCCTCCTCTCTACATCTAGGTGTCACTAGTGCTCTTCCCTTCAGATTTTCCAGGCATAATTTTCTATATTCCCTGGTTGTCCTTTCAAGTGAACCTGACATATATATAGGTTCCTAACATTCCATGTACCAAATCTCATGTCCCTTTTACTTTGCTTAGGTTGTACCAAAGTATCAGTCCAGGTTCAAGGCACATGTTTATGATTCTTAACTATGCCAGCTTTTACAGTGAGGAGTTGTCAGCACCTCCAACCACTAAGATGGAAGAACACCCCTTGTCAGCTGTCCACCTATCCAATATATTCACAGCTACCCTCCATATTGGAGGCCATTCTTCCATCCATAGATGGGAGGATAATATTAAGATGGATCTTCAGGAAGTGGGGTGGGGTGGGGGGTATGGACTGGATTGATTTGGCTCAGGATATGGAAGGTGACAGAAACTTGTAAATGCGGTAATGAACATTCGGGTTCCATGAAATTCAGGAAATTTCTTGACTAGCTGAAAACCAGTTAGCTTCTCAAGGACGACTCTGCTCCATGGAGTGAGTGAGTTAGACAGTGAGTGAGAGAGTGACTAAGGCATGAGTGAGTAAGTAAGTAAGTGAAAAAGTAAAGTGATCCTGTTACAGGCCGGGTGTGGCCCAGAGGGTGGGTAGAGGTATAGCTCTACTCTTCCACGACCGCGGCACTAGAAGGGGTAAGTGGTCAGCAGCATGCCCTGGCCGCACTTTACCCCAGGAAACACCTGGTACACATTTTACAGTGGGAAGGGTGGGCCCCAGGACTGGTCTGGACAGGCGGAAAATCTCGTCCCCACTGGAATTTGATCCTGGACCATCCACCCCCTAGTCAGTCGCTATACCGAATGAGCTACCTTGCCCACAAGTAAGTAAGTAATTAAGTAATTTTCTATATACATATTTCTCAACTCTTCTATGTCTGCTGCCATGTTCCACTGGTCTCAACTTCCATTACATACAGCAAAGATAACAATTTATGAAGCTCACTTTGGTCCTTTTTCCCTGGAACTTCTTTTGCCACAGTTCCCAACATGCCTATCAACAACTTTTCTCCAACTCTTTGTATTACAATCTCACTCCTCTACACCAATTAAAGCAGTACTTGCATGCATAAAGAGGTGGCCAAGGCCTTTGCGCCAGAAACCAGTACCAGGATCATGTATAACCTGCTCCAACATAAACATAGTCTTGATATAATAGCTGGATAGATTCGCCCAGTTTTGCTTGTCTCGAAGAAGCTACAAAAAGAACGCAACATTGTAAGTTTATTCTTGTAGTCTCACAAGTTCTCAATATTAATCAACACTGTCACCAAAAAACACAAATAATACAAGATCTCAAGAAAGATGAACTGATGTTAGTGCTTGAATTCCATGCTAACATACAGGCTATGGAGGGCTCCAAGAACATACCTACCCCCCTCACCAAAGTGAGAAAACACAAACCATACAGCTTGTATGGTGTAAGTTACCTGCATAACAGACGCAATTTAGTTTCTGTGGGTGGTAAGCTCTGCAAAGATGTTTACCATTTCCCATAATTAAAGTGCTACATAAACCAACAAACACAGCCGTACATAACTCATATATTGGTCCTTTATTCAGTGTTACATGTTTCAGCTGTTTACATCAGCCACCATAAGGTACACATCAGGACACAAAAAGAATAAAAAGGGGTGTGGACTCTTCGAACAAATAGTGGTATAAACTCATATAAAATAGTAATAACAGCAAATGGTATAGCAACATTAAAAACTGTGTAACAGTCTTCTTTAGTACAATCCAATTTATCAGATTTAACATAAAACTGTAAGTGAAGACAAAATAAGGTAAAAGATGGAAACATGAATGGACCATCTGTACAGCGCACAATATATAACTGCCACCCACTATGATATGCAGTCTATTACATAGTTCACAGTTAAGCAAATTAATCCCACCAGTGCACCTGACATCACTGGAACATACAAACTGGTTTTTCTAAACTGAACTGTGTCCTGAAGGTCAACACAAAAACAGGCAACTTTGTTCAACACTATTCATATGTTAAGACACAATATTCATATCAATCCATATACTACATCTGATTATGCAGTGGCATGCATAGAATGCTATGGCTTTCCTACTACTCATTTTATTCATCTTTTATCTCATCTTACGTTACATTATATTATAGTTTTATGTTTAATATTGATACACTGGATTATATCCAAAAAGTCACAAATGCATTTTTTAACGTTAATAATCCATTTTTGAAGTAATACTTATTACTATTCTATATGGTTTTACACCGTTTGTTAGGAGATGCCTCTCCCGTATTTATTCTTTTTGTGACCTGATGCCTAATGATGGTAGCCGAGGTGAACAGCCAAAACATGTAGTATAACTGAATAAGGGATCAGTATATTAGATCTGCACAGTTCTGTTTGTCAGTTAACTTAACACCTTAATTATAAGCAATACACAATGGGACGACATCACCTAAAATAATTTCCTATGTACTGGAGACTGTCTCCATCTTCATGGAATGGTGTAATGAACAATGGTCATTTATGTTCTCTTGAAGCCACCAAGTATATACATGTGACTGCTGCTTTTCACACCAACCCTTGATGACGGACAGAGTCACCAAATTGTGGGAAATAAAGCTAATCTCCATACAGCAGTTCACCTGAAAGACTTTTGTCCCCAAGAGATAGAGGACATAAAAATTCATTATAAAATGTAACATGTACATTAAACATTTGCATTAGAGACTTTCTGAATGCAACACACAAGGGAGGAACTAACAATACCAAGATGTAAAGGACTGAACACAAAATATGAGACATAATTATCAAATACTCTAAGGTTCATTCATACCTTCATAAGCTTAATAACTGGCTTCATGTTGTGCAGATTGTTCATCATTTCTTTTTCATACATGTAGAATGACATTCTCCACTGGTATCTGAAGCCTGAATTCTGCCATGTAGAATCTTGCCTTGGTGACTTTGGAACAACACACCATTTCTATAGAGAGTAGAGGCAAACAAATTGCTCAGACTAAAAATATATAATCTTTCCAAACATCACTTCATGACCTACAGCTGCAAATAACACAGTTTCACTGATACAGGTGATGAAGTGTGAGCTTGCAGAAGAAAACATACCACATTACTGACTTTAAAAAGAAAAAGGTGATCCCATGAATTCTTCCATGAATGAAGATCACAGATGACTATAAAGAAAAGCATTTCATACATTACAATTACTACAAATATTTAATTGCAACTGCCATTAGCTAGACAATTATGCAACAATTAAAATATACTGGTGAAAATTGGTAGGAAACACAATGTAGGATGTAAATATTATCTATATGCTGAATACCACAACAATAAAGGTAAATTCAAATCTATCACAGGCCTAACTCTCATGCTCATGGTACTTCTGTAGTCAATACCCCATTTATCAAAATATGGGCATGCTGCCCTGATAATATATACGTATATCTGTGAAGTTTATATGCGAAACACTGTTTAGTAACTGCTTTGCACCAAATATGAAAAAAAACAGTCCTCCAAAGTTAATGACAGTAAGCAGAAGCAAAATACCAGTGCACCACTTCTCAGGTCATTGTCTCACATGTCTTCTAACAGACATCATAGAATGTGTATGTAGGAATGTTACTTCACAATTTTCCCTGTGAAAAAAATGCATGATTCACTGTTCCAATCATACTAAAAAAATCAGCATGCACTTCACACTGCAAAGAACTTGTCTGGCCTCCTGCAGATGCAGATATGATGACCCTTTCCACTAAGAAGGCTGTCAGTTTGGTTGTCGGACCATTGCCAGTTGCAGCAGTCATTCTTCACCACAGATGTTGCTAAGGGTATTTAAACCCACAACTACAGTCACACTCAAGCAACTTGGTCAACAATAATGTATGCTTCAATGGAGAGAGAATATATCTGGTATCTGGTCACACAACAATTCCTTCCCCCACTGCAAAAAAATAATGCTAGACTTTCATATGTGTTTCAATTTTGCTCTTGGCCTTCATAGCAAACAGTTAACTGGCTCAACTCCATGAATATCTGATCAAGACTAAAGATGCACTGTCTCTGGTATGCCTAATGATTTCCATCTTTATGTCATCACATTAAGTTTACACGACTTTATGCTTTGTATCACTAGCATCAGCTCATTCATTATTCACATTTCCTGCTTTACTGGCAGAATGTAAGTAACTGCACAACCACTCCTGTGCAGACTAAAATAGTGATGCTTGTGAAACTGAACTGCTGGTTAGCATGCAAGTTGATCAGCTGAGGTACAACCTGGCCTCACCACACAAATGGCAGTTTACTGGTAGCAGTATGTAATGTACAGAAGTAAAACATACAGAAGTCAAGGGCTGCCCCTAATCACATAAGTGTAAAAGTCATATGTGCATAAAAGCAGAGAATGAAATGGCACAAAGTCAGTAATTTCTTTCTTATATGAGTGTTACAGTAACTTTATAAAGACTGCTATGAGATAGAACAAGTTTCAGATTCATAAGTGAAACAATACTGATTCTGGTATGGTGACTAATAAAATCCACAGACCTACTCAGAAAGCCTCATGTAATACCAAGTTTCACACAACACAGTTCACAAATAACTTCATGTGGTCTTTTCTTATATAACATTTAGTTTTAAGTAAGTTGCACTAATAGAAGCTACATTAATCTTCAATATACATGACAAATGGTGATGATTTGCTCTTGGATGGCATTGTAACTACATTACCAGATATGGACTGAACTGCCAAGGAACGCCACTCAATTGACGTGTTGGCCGTGGTGGCCATCTGTTTGTTCCAAAACAGAACACAGGAACAAGGTCCACTGCAATCACCTTGGTATTTTCTTGAACATTCAGGGTAACAGCAGGTCCAGACATGATTCGCCTCACCTGGAACAATGAATCTACCTGCACACAAGTCAGAATATACAACCTTTATCAATGCACATACCAGCCTTATTTCCTTTTTACCATCCTACATATTTCCAGACAGCCCCCTGTAAAATGGATACCTAGTATATTTCATGGGTGTAGAGTGACTGAAATGTTGTGCTTACCACCCACCTCATTTTAGTGCCAGGGTTGAGTACAGGTAGAGCTATACCTGTACCTCCCCTATGTGCCCATTTGGCATACTACAGGACAGCCTTTAACTTTGATCTGTTACATGCTTCACAGATACTACCCACTCACCAATACAGTATGACAGACAACACGCATCACAAGCAAGCCATGTCACATGACATGCACCATGCTGTTTAGGCAGAAAATCTCTGTAAATGGAAAATGTTGGTACTCAATTATTATAACATTTAAGGTGGGGAAAACATCTTACACATTGCATTGTATTTATAAATATAAATACTGTCACAAAGTCACAAGCAAATCAGAAAGCAATGTTGACCCTGTGTCAAAGAACCAGCCCAATGAAGATATGAAAAATAAACTGATGTTTAAAAAGCACCATACATTCTTAACTAACATGCAGATTTGAGAAGTAAGCTTTGTGCTCTGGGCAATTTGGCTTTGGGAAAAGCCTCCCAATACACTAGCAAGCATAAGTTCCAAAAATTAATGAAGGTCAGAGGATTATTGTAGTGAAGTGACACAATTCTTACTGTTATATTCGAAGGCCAATTCACAGTCATTAGCACCTTGTCCACAATCCCCTGAAGCCACTGAATGATTCTGTCTCTACAAAGGTAACCATGTTCAAGCCAGGACTCAATTTTCCTGTTGAAAAAATCCAATTTCATTCATAAGCCAGGAAAATATATAATTTTAGTTATAAAACACACACTAATTTCATAGAAACTTCACATTATGGCAGGAGACCCAAACTTTTACTCATCCATGAAGAAATTCTGTTTCTTGGCAAACACCTAAAGATGTGATACAAAGGAAATGCAAAAGAATTAAAAATTCAAAATTTTCGAATCTGTACACACTAAAACTAAAAACAAAAAATCAGAACTCACCCCTCACACCCCACTGTACTAAAGAGTTACGAGAGTTTTAAATAGTCACAATTAACAGTGACATGATTCAAGGTTTCTTTGGTGAGCAGAGAATATGAATGATTCAACTGAGCAAAATCTTAAAATGAGCCAGTATGAACACTGACATAGCTTAGTTGGGATAACTAAAGCTGACCATTATACAAAAGAAACTTCAAATCAAAAACATTAAATGGGAGTTTCACTACACACTGCATGTACTACTGTTACATCATCTCTGAGAACTGACATCCTTCTGTGTAGCAGAATGAAGAGGCGGAATGGTCCATTCTCATAAATACTTACATGCAATTTTTTGATGACAAAATTTTGGGAAAAAAAAGTTGCATCCATAATGTGACAAAATACAGTAAAAGAATGCAAACAGCAACAGCAGACACATTATGAAATATAAAAATGTACCTGATAGAGAAACTTGTAACTTAACAGAGGGAAATTACACATGAAGGACTTCTGGTAACTCCAACCCATCCCGTGACATTACCCTCTTACTCACAATGACTACGTACGGAAACAAATAATCTTGTTCTTAATGACTTGTTCTGCAGAATCTGCTAAAATGTCCCATCAATATAAACTACATTTCTGAATAATTACATCTTCTAGGATGCAGCCACATTTAGTTCAATAGTAGGCACCAATCAATGATCTTCATACTTCCCACACTCAATCTTAAAATAAATTTGTTGGTTACATATGGAAACAGCAATCCATATAGTGCGTTATCAGAGCCTGAATTAAAAATGAGTACATTCTGAATAATTATGCCATCAAATCTAGAAAACATAGTATAAAACACAATATTAAATGCACTGTTCATGTAACCCAATTTCTTAGGACTCAAGAGCTCTTGGCCCAATTAATGGAAGTTCATCACAGTCAGCATAATATTACTACCAAAAATACACTTTGGGAAGGAGGTAGAGGCAATTCTTTACCTGAACTCTCACACTGATGACCTAACTGCACAGAAGTAGTGGTATTAATGTAATTTCTTGATATTTGCAGGTGCAAGATCAGTACAAATGGAAACTGCTTAAAGAGTTTATTGGAACAGTGAAAGAATATGGCATAAGTCTAATTAGTAGCAAGCTTACTGCATGCATTAACTGTGAGTGTGAGCCAGTATCTCCAAAGACAACTGGCACATGCTGTTAAAGGAGAGGCATGAAACAAGCCATGTCTTGAATTTAATAATTTTCCAACAAGATGCGACTTATTCAGTTTTATTACATTTCTGTAGGCAGCTCTACATGTTTCGGGTGTTGACATCCATCATCAGGAGCTCATATAACTGTAAATACAGCTTCTGGTATTGATTAACTGCAGTTAAGTAATATACGCTGCTATTAATACTAATGTATAATTTAAAATTCTAGATTGGTCACAATGAATGTTACTAGCCTTGACGAATGTGTATATAAAATATTGGTGGATGGTTAAAAGCAGTATTTTTAAATAATGTATATATATATTTTAAAAAAGCCATGTCTTGCTGGAACCAGCCTTACTGACTTTACTGCATATGTGGTGTGATAAAGTAGTTTCTAAATTTATTTCTCCACAAAAAAAAAAAAAACATTAAACAATCCTTCACATCAATGTTGACCCCTCGAAAGTAGCTTCTTTAGGGTGGTGAGACCAGTATTTCAAGAAATCCATGTTTCAAACTTCGCAAATGCAGCATACAATTCTGCTTGAATTGTGCTGATATCACAATCTTCCCTTGTCATCTAGAGTGTTTTAGAAACAAGAAGAAGTCCCATGGCACTAAATCTAGTGAGGAAGGTTGGCATGTGGAAGTCAATTTTTTTTAGCCAGAAATTCAAGCCCTCACTTAGCAGGCAGGGCAAAATATGGAAAACAATTCAAGAAATCTGGGGCATGTTTGTATTTCCTCAAAATGCTGTAAACTGACCCAAATGAAATTCCCATACACATTAACAATTTCTTGTAAAGCGATTATTTTATTGTTTTCAAGCCAAGTTCCTGCACAATTATTTAATTACTTTCCTTTTATTTAACTCAGTAATTTAAAATTTTCTGAGCACAAAAAAATTATTTTTTTCAATTTAAAATACTTATTTTAACATCCAATTTGCTGCCCCTTTGTCTTCACCACCCAGGTGATTGCACCACTCACCCTCCCCCAGCTATGCCCCTATATGAAAGTGAACTGGTTATTAAAAACTGTAAATTTCACCTTTTTACAGCTTCAGGAGTTTGTGTGTGGAACTGGGTGTTCACCCTGATCTTTGCAAAACCAGGCTCTGTCCCTGTAGTTTGAATCTACAACACAAACACCCAAAAACATCATAAAACAAATATACAATATGCTGTTACAAGCTGTCGTGGTCAACACGTGACCATGAGCAGACAAAAAGCAGTGTGTGTCACATCCAGATCTGCTGTTGTGTTCTCAGGCCAATTATTTGTAAGTGGAAACTGAGAGAATAAACCTTCCAGAGAAGTTGACATTTAATGTAAGGACAATATATTTATTGTGTACATAAGTGTCCTTCAACATTGTGTGGCAACTAACACAGGGCAGTTTAAGGAAAAATATCACATGTGTTTGAATAATATATTGCAAGTTATGACCATAGTAAAAACAACAAAGTTGGTTCAGGCATCTCTTACAAAGACCTGTAATGTAATGTATGAATATCTGAATGCTGCAGGAACTGATCAAGTTTCAGTACAAATATTTATGACAAAGGTGGAAGGACTATATACGCAGAATTCACTATGATGGATCAAATTGTACTGGATTCACTGTCAGAAGATGAAAGTGATGATACTTACAATCATGAGTACAAAAATGTAGCAAACTATAGTGACACATTAGATATCACATGGCAGCAAGTATCAGTTATTTAGGGTCTGGATAGAGATCAGAGGTAAAATTTATCATTCCTATCTGCAAACAACAAGAAAACTCTGAATGTGCCTACACTAGAATTGGTAAAGTTTGGAGGTTAAGTTAAAGACTGGTTAGGGTTCTTGAGCCAGTTCACGAGAATTCACAATAATAATGAATGAAAGACAAAGGATGAAATCCAATATTAGATTCAATGAACAACAAGTAGCAATCAAGCAAGGAAAACTGAACAGCATTCCTCCAACTGCAACAAACTATCCTAAGGTAATAAACAGTCTCAAAAGCAGATCTGGAAGGGATGAATTGTTCATAGAGTACTAGGTCAGTGAACTCCTTGGAGTAAAATTCAAACTACATTTAAAAAAAATGGTACATCTTTTCTACATGACAAATCAGTCTCAGTTAAGGACTCTGAAGTCTATGGGCATGACATGAGGTAAGTATGCATCATTATTGTTTTCAATGATTGTGTTTTGCTGTCTGGGGACTTAATTGCTGTCCAAAATGTTTTGCTTCAGAATGTATCAGTAAAGATGAAACATGATGGAAGAGAAAATGTTGTGAGAGCTCTTCATGATAGTGGATGTCAGAGATCATACATCCTGAAGAAAACTGCAGTAGAAATGGGCTCAAACCTTTACGACTGGAAACAATAATACACACCTTTTCCAGAAGTGTGGAAATGTGTAAACGAGATCATGGTTCATATGAACTACCTGTATATAGTTTGAATGATCCGTTTCCTACCGCGTAATCTGTGGCGGAACACCAAGATAGAAGTATGAGCCATGACCAAAGGAGGTGAGGGAGAAAAGCATTTGGATTACAGACTTTGGGTAAGGACCTCCTGATGTCCAATTGCAAATAGGTGTTGACACAGTTGGTCAATTATAGGAAATGTTTACAAACTTAGGTTGGATCTTGCACCCACGAAGACCACACGTGGTTGGACAGTGGTAGGCAAGTTACTGTGTGAAGAACATATAAACAGTTCTGTTTCAATGCCAAATTCTATGGATGTTCAGGATGCTTCTGTAACTGAGTTTTGGGGTTTTCAATGCCATAAGTATATAGCAAATAGCCAGGGTCATACAAGAAATGGAATTAGCTGTTCTCAGTCACTTTTAACAGACAGTGAAGACTGAAGATGATGGTACATATTAAGTGGTTCTTCCTTATTTGGAAAATCATCAGTACCCGAAAGAAAATAAAGAACTATCCCATAAGACGTGTATTTCTACCACAAAATGGATCATAAAGACGGGAAAGTTTGAAGAATATGACACTATGAATGATTAGACGACAGCATAATTGTACAGTTCAAAAGGAAGAATCTGGGAATTCTGCACATTACTTGCGTCACAGGGTGAGTTTGCAAAGATAATTCAACTACTATAAGACCTGTTCTTGACACTTCTTAAAGAACAACGGATTCCCCCACACTCAATGGCAGTTTAGAAAAGGGGCAAAAACTCATAGACGTGCTCCCTATTACTCTGGTGATGTCTGTGATAAGAATAGACTGATTGAGACTAAAAGGGCTTTTCTAAAGACTTCTGTTAAGGACATGAACATGCAACCTTGAGATTCTTCTGGTGGAAAGATGATGCTGACAGAAAGGCAAATTTTTCAGCAGGTAGTGTTTGGAGGTAACTGCAGCCCATTCTTGTTGGGTGCTCTATTATCTTCATTTGGAACTAGTCCTGAATTCAGCATATGGCAGAAAAGCTGGAAGTATTTCTACACTGACAACCATATGACATCAGTGGAGATACATCATCATGTTGATGAGGCAAGACAGCTATTATTCATGTATCAAACTGTTGGCAACTCAAGACGGATATTACCCACAGCTCAACTGCATCTTCAGGATGGGAGAACACTTGTTTGGATCAAAAAGAGAGGCACTAATTCAAACTTCAGTGTTAGGTTTGTTAACAGGATCAACAAGAAGCTGATCTTCTGCCGAGGCAGATCTGAAGAGCTACGGTGAAATAGTTACAATACAGGGTGTGCTAGTTTGTGCTCAGAGCTTATCTGATCACAATGGGTTTACCTGTCATATTACATTAACTACTATAAACTCCTGTTACAAAAATGGTGGCAGATGATGATGAACTGGGATATGGTAATGGATGACAACATGAAGAAGAAAGGTGGCAGGTGGCAGAGGGAACTTGTCACGCTGCCAAAGTAATAGTTCCTAGACCCTTCATAAATTTTGAAACACAGAACACTTGTAGCATGCATACGTTCTGTGTTGCTAGCAAGGTAAACTATGCAGCAGCAGTGGTTCTGAGGTCTGCAAATGGTCAGGAAATAAGTGTGCAGCTTGTGCATGCTAAGTTACAAGTTGTCACACTCAAGAATATAATTCCAGCACTGGGACTGTTAGTCTTCTGTACTGGAGCTCATCTGATTGCTTTAGTGAGACAGCCTGAATTTAGCTGGAGTATAATATTCTTTCTGGACTAATTCTACCATGGCACTTTGTTGGAAATGAAGAGATGACATGTGGAAACCCTTCTCACCAATGTACTGAAACAGATAAAATCACTTCATTCTATAGAATGCAATGCCTCCCAGCTATTAAATTCCAGATTGTCAAAAGGACTATGATGGCTGAAACTTAACAATCCTACACTCCTAACCTGCTGAAGATAAGTCAATGAAAAATTAAAGAAAGGGAGCTATCAACACACCAATGTCTTCAGAAGGGGAAGAAAAATGGTACCTATCATACTTCTCAAAATATACCAGAGTTGTAAGAATGGTGGCTTGTATGCTTTGGTTTCTTTGCAATGCCACAGGAAAGGAACAACCCAAAACCGCAGCCAAATTGTGCACTTCAGAATTGCAAGGGCTGATAAAACAATATTAAAAAACTCTGAACAACTGAGTTGTTCAACAGCAAAGAAAAGTCATTGTCTTTGTGTGCTTTGCAGATGAAGAGAGGGTTTCAGGGTTATGTAAAGATCACAAGACAAAGTAATGCAGAAGACTTCAGGAGGCCAATTTTGTTACCTTCTGATTATAACTAGACTGATAAAATGATAATGGAGGCACACCTGCCAGCTTCATATGCAAGGGGGCAAAACCTGCTATCTATTCTGTGTGAAGAGTTCTGGATCGTTAAGTGAAGGAGTGGTGTTCACAATCACCATTTACTAACACTTGTGAACTACACTGTGTATACCAAATCACATATCAGTTATTGCTCCGATGTGTTTCAGTGCCATAAAGACACCACCACCAGGGAGCCCAGTCTAACTCTAAATTCTTCGCAACACATCAAGTGATTGTACACACTTAATTGAGCGCTCGTTTCAAGATCTTAGTTCTTCAGTGCAGAAGCTTAACTCTGAATTCCATTTAAGTACATCAATAATGTGAACGTCTAGTGCAACAGCAGAATGTTGCAAGCACAAGTGCATAACTCTCTGAAAACCAATGAAGTTCCTCAGTCATATAAATCTACAGTAAAATGGTTAAAAGTTGTAACACTTGAAAACACTTAAAACACTGATGCTGAAAATTGGGTATATGTGGTAGTGTGGGTATGATGGCATCTATTTTAATAACATCTCTTGTATCTTTGTAGAGATCCTGTACTGTCCCAAAATGGGAGCTGCCCGGCAGTTTGTATGTACTGTTATTGCAATGTGTATGTGTTGGGTATGCTGGATGAATTCCCACTGGCAATGTACGTGATGCACGGAACATGACATTACAATGGTAAATGCCCAACAGGCAAAGTTCATGAAGAACTACAAGAACATCAAACTGAAACTGTTGAAGACCAATGTATCAATATCGTTTAATAAGTAATGTAAGGTGATATACATGATGCACGATACTTATGACATTAGGATAGTAAATGCCCAATGGACAATGTTCATGAAAATTTATAAAAACATCAAATGAAACCTGTTGAAGACCAACACATCAATAAGGTTTATGAAGCAATGCAAAAAGTGATATACAACGTGAAGCACAGTACATACAACATTAAGACTGTTCACAACGTTCTTCCACAGTGTGTAAAATGCAGAGTTATGAGGTAAAAGAGGTTTAAATTGAACTTGCACCTCCTCCTGAAAATGGGGCAGGGCATGTTTTCTGTGTTTTGAGGTAGCTGACTTGACTTGGCAGCCCATTGCATCTACAACTGTCACCACCATGAAAATCTGATTAGACCAGGTTTTTTTATTTTTAATTTCAGCAGAATGGTGATAAAACAAACCTCTATATGTGATTCACTAATTGGCAGCTGGAGTTCCAAATTTATATCAAATTCGGATGGATGCCCAACTCTTAGGTTCTCATAATAGCTGCCAACATAATGTGGTTGCTGATACATCTTTCGGAATGTCTCATCAACACGTTCCATTTCACTCAGCATTGTACGAAGTAATACCTGCCAACACATGGTCACAATACAGTCAGAACAGGTTGATCAGTCATGAGTTTGATAAAGCTCTACCAACAGGAACAAGGAATTACCGAAAATAACAGACAGTCATTTTTATTAGTCTTTGTCACCACAGACTACTAAATCAATCGATAAAGAAATTCTACACTGATACCATAAATTTCAAACAACTTAATACTCCTCATCGAGCTTCACTTCAATACACATATTTATGTAATTTACTCCTGACTTACTACTGGTTTATATTTGTATGTTGGTCCCAATTTCTAAAGCAGCCAAACCTACCCGTATGACCAGAGCCAATTCTGCACACAATGAACAACTGGAGATAATACATACAGTGGTACATTCTCCCATGTAAGGCAACAGTAACATGATAAACACATGTAAAATGCATAGCATACAAACAAAAGTATGGCAAACTTAAGATTCTGGTAATGAAGAGGAAAAATCTAACGAGTGCAGATGTTTAAACATGAGTTCATAACAATTTACTGCACTCTGCTCCTTGCTGCTTCATCATACTCTGCCCCCATTTCTACTGTAATTATTATCTTTCTTTCTTACTACTAACATTTTGCAAGTGTAGGTTGGCCTCTTTTACTTCTTCTTCTCTTAGTGTGATGATCCGCCTGTTAAGGCGCTGCAAGAAAGGATCAAGCTGACTGACATTAGATGGAACTGCACTCATGTTTGTTCACCTGGAATCAACAAACAACACTACATTCATATGAAGATAAAGGCACTACATTCATTCAAAATGCTGGTGAACTATGTACCATTTGATGATGCAACATCATCAAATCTCAGATTAATACATGTTGCTTTATGTAAAATTAAGTGCATACACTATGGCAGAATATACAATATGTTCAACATATTTCACCTTCTACAAATGCACACACATACATACTTATATTCTACTGCGCTATCCCCAGTTATGTCACATATCAAGTTTCATACTGTTGCCTTATCAAAATCAGTATCATTCTC
>Ga0131853_10010390_pt1 | contig 17012 bp, 16 predicted proteins | sample TergutLab28metaG_FD_92764 | JGI IMG/M metagenome (GOLD analysis project Ga0131853, IMG submission 92764) | Labiotermes labralis P1 segment gut microbial communities from Petit-Saut dam, French Guiana - Lab288 P1 (version 2) (version 2) | ecosystem: Host-associated > Arthropoda: Insects >... | reverse complement strand
TTGCACTTAAAATCACCTAATTGTTATTATAGCAAAAGTGTATAGTTTTTGTAAAATTTTTAATAATTTTCGAGAAAAAAAAGAAAATTGAAGGTTCACCTTTAATATATATAGTAGGAGGTATAAATTTGAAAATTTTACAAACAAGAGAATTGACACGTATTTTTATATGTGTTAAAGTTAGAAGGCGAGATAATCATGAGGGCATATACATCAAAAGAAATAATTAAGATATTAGAGTTTAATGGTTGGATGTTACGAAGAATTAGCGGTAGCATCATCAATTCTATCATAGAATAAAAAGAGGGTACGTTACAGTTCCTCATCCTAGAAAGAGCCTGCCGATTGGAACAATAAAAAGTATTTTTAAACAAGCAGGAATTGAAACGAAAGAAGGTATAAAGTTATGAAAGATAAATATATTTATCCAGCAATATTTGAATATGAGGACGAAAATAATATTTCGATAACACTCCCTAATTTTGATGGATGTTTATCTTGTGCTAGTAATGATGAAGAAGCTTTATATATGGCTAGGGACGTTTTAACAATGTGGTTATTAACTATGGAAGAAGATGAAGTTGCTATTCCTATCCCTTTAAAATTAAAGGATATAGACCTTAAAAGCAATCAGAGGGCAGTACTCATTGAAACTAATTTAGCTATTCATAGAAAACCATACTCAAATAGAAGTATTAAAAAAACACTGACTATACCACAATGGTTAAATATTGAAGCAGAGAAAAGAAATATAAATTTTTCCAGTGTTCTTCAAGAAGCTTTAAAAAATCTTCTTTTTAAAAATTAATTAAAAACTCAGAACTTAAATTATTCTGAGTTTTAAAATATTATTTACTTACTGGTTGAACATTATTAAGGGACTGGGCGATTGATGTAAGTTGACTCTTGGATAGGGAATTACTTGTTAAGTAGAAATCTCTTTTATTAGCACTCCAATGAAGAGAATTACCACTAAGTGCTGCAATAGTATTATTTAACATTAACGGCTCGCCAAAGACAGGGATTATTTCAAATTCTCTAGCAACTGTTGAAGTTTCTTGAACAAGAATGAAGTTCTTTTCACCACTGAAAGTCATTATAACTCTTTGACCATTTTCTATATCAACAATATCTTTATTAGTTAGGAAAGTATCGCTAGGTATATATAGGGGATATATAACTTCATTAAGAGTATTACTTACAGTTCCTTCTTCTTCATCTTCTTTCTCTGGTTTTTCTTCTGGCTTTTCTTCATTGACGATAGAACTTAACTCGAAGAAATCATCTTTAAAGGTTGCTCGGTAGTTAATTGAATTGAATATAACTTTTATTCTTACTTGATTATCAGCATTAAAAACTTCTACTTTTTCAGGATTCTTATCATCGTTGAAGTAAATTTTTTCTTTTACTAAATCTGGGTTATTTGGATAATCTACTTTTGTTGTTACTATATATCCGTCATCTGTCTTCTCAAATTCTTTTTCGCCATCACGCTCTAAATCAGTAACGAGTGATTGAAGTAGATATGCTTGGGAAGAATTTTTCGGCCATTCACTTTGAAATTTAAAACTTTTATTAAGTGATGGTGTAACAACATAAACCCCTTCTTGATTTTTTAAGATTATTTGTTCATGATTATTTGTTTTATTTATAAGTGATACGCGATACATATCATCTCTTTTATAAGCAACATTTATATCATAAGTAAATATATCTTCATCACTAATTATTTCCATGGTTCCTTTAATTTCGTAGCCTCTTGTTCCTACAACATTATCTTTAAATTCACTTATTAATTTATCAGCAGTCATCTTTCCACAACCTACTAATAAAAATATTGTCATAAAACATAACAGAATTATTTTTTTCATTACATCTCTTCCTTTTCTAATTAAGTATATTGATTAAAATCGCAAATATTCTTAAATATTTCAAAGGAATGAGAGGACATGTTATCAAGAAAAAAGAGAGGTATACTCTCTAATTCTTATCTAATTCAGCATTAATTATTTCATAATCTTTAGCAATAGTTTTTATGTCTATGTTTTCAATAAATAAAGTAGCTTTTAAATCTTTGTTAGCTTTTTCTATTGCTGATGTTAAATCTTTATCTAAACCAATAGATAGATTTTTAACTGGAGTAGTTAGCGATACATTAGCATTAGATTTAATTCCTCTAATATCACTAATAATATTAATTAAATTGTCTCCTGATTTTACTTCTTCAGCAAATGAGTAATTTAATTTTGAAAGTATAGTTAAATGAATTGATTTGTTATCTTTAAATAGTTCTTGATATATTTCTTCAGTAATGAAAGGAAAGTAGATAGAGAATGATTGTAATAGTTTATATAAAATAGTATGAATAGTTTTTTGACCTGAATATCTAGCAATACTCCCAAACTCTTCTGGACGATATAGTCTGTGTTTAACAATTTCTATGTAGTTGTCACAGAAATTCCAAAAGAATTTTTCTAATATATTAAGAGCTAGGCCAACTTCATATTCATCTAAATAGTTTAAGAATGATGTTTCCATTTCTCCGTACTTATTTAAAATCCATTTATCAAAATATTCGTAGTCTTTAAACTCTTTGTCTTGATAATCGCTTAGATGCATTTCAATAAATTTAGATACATTCCAGAGTTTATTAATAAGTTTTTTACCTCGTTCAAAAGATTCTTCAGTGAAAACAATATCGGTTCCAAGTCGTCCACTGCCAGTCCAGTATCTTATGACATCAGCAGAATATTCATTGATTAATTCGATTGGTTCATTTTTACTATTACTTTTGCTTTTGCTAACCTTTTCACCTTTTCCTGCCATGACGAAACCAGATATCATTACATTATCCCAAGGTCTCATGCCAAAGTGATAAAAGCTTTTTACGATAGTGTAAAAATCCCAAGTTCTAATAATATCGTGAGCATTAGGACGCAGACTCATTGGTTTTAAGATATCTTCGAAATTTTCTTTTTCACCATATCTCATATTAATAAGAGGTGTTAAACTAGAGGTTGCCCAAGTATCCATAACATCTGATTCAGGAGTGAAATTATTACTTCCACAAGAACATTTTTCTTTTGGTTTATCTATTAAAGGATTGATTGGCAAGTCTTCCTTATTAGCAAGAATTATTTTTTCACAGTCATTACAATACCAAACTGGAAAAGGCACACCAAAATATCTTTGTCTTGATATGCACCAATCCCAACCAATATTTTCGACCCATTCATTATAACGCGTTTGCATAAATGAAGGATACCAATTTATCTCATCACCTATTCTTAAAAAATCTTCTTTATGATTAATAACATCGATAAACCATTGTTTTATAACGGTATATTCAATGTCTTTATGACACCTTTCATGAACTTGAAGTTCATGTTCTAATTCTTCTCTATTTACTAAATATCCTTCTGCTTTAAAGTCTTCGATAATTTTTTCTCTCGCTGCTTTAATTTTCATGCCACCATATTTAGGAATATCAGAAACTATAAAACCATCTTCTGTTAAAACGTTTTTGAGAGGTAAATTATACTTTTTCCACCATTCGATATCTGTTTGATCTCCAAATGTACAACACATAACAATTCCTGTTCCTTTATCACTCGCTACTTTTTCATCAGCCATAATTGGTACTGTTATATCTAGGATTGGAATTATAGCATACTCACCAATTAAATGTTTATTTTTTTCATCTTCTGGGTGGATAAAAACAGCAACTATCGCAGGGATTAACTCTGGACGTGTTGTGGCGATAGAAAATGTTTCTCCTGCTTCTGTTTTAAAATTCAAATAATTAAGAGTAGAAGGTTTAGTTTTAGTTTCAAGTTCTGCCTGGGCGATGGAAGTTAAACATTCATTACACCATAAGGCAGGACTTTCTTTATGATAAGCATGGCCTTTATTAACTAAGTCAATAAATGATGCTTGACTAATTTTAGTTGTTGATGGACTAATGGTTTTATAACATAAATCCCAATCGGTACTTATACCTAGCCTAGAAAATAATTCTTTAAAATCCGCTTCATATTTATCAGTTGTTTCATAACATAATTTATTAAAAGCTTCTCTTCCTATTTCGTGAGCTTTTGCACCTTGTTCTTTCTCAACTAATCTTTCACTAGGTAAGCCATTATCATCAAAACCGAAGGGATAGAAAACATTGTAACCCCTTAATCTTTTATACCTAGCCATCATTTCTTTTTGGGAATAGGAAAAGATATGGCCAATATGAATATTTCCACTAACTGTCGGTGGTGGTGTATCTATTGAGTAAACTTCTCTTTCATCAATCTCAAATTTATATATTTTGTTCTCTTCCCAATAGTTTAACCATTTTAGTTCTTTATCCTTAAAATCATATTTTTTATCTAACATATTATCAATCCTTTTCTTTGAAATAAAAAGAGTTCTCTCCCAAAGGACGAAAACTCGTGGTACCACCTTAATTTGTTCTTGTATATTTAACGCATATGTACGGTATATTTTACTAGCAGTTTCAAATATACAACTCCCAAGCTACGTTCAATTATTTTTCATTAAGAAAGATTTTCAGTCTTAGATCTTTCCTTCCTAATAATTACTAAATAATTTACTCCTCTTGTTCTCTGTCTTTATACCTAGATTATATTATCAATATATATAGTTGTCAATTATCTGTTACTTATTTGGACAGCCATTGTTCTGTTTGCAAGATAGGTAAGCCTTGGGTCATCACCTTCAACTTCGACTCTTACTTCATAAGTTCCTGCTGAATGATTTGATAAATCAATAAATGCTCTTATGGTTTTAGGGTCTAGGGCTTCAATAATGCTGGCAACCCCTTTAACTTGTACGGATACAGTAGTGATGGTTCCTCTTGGTGCCTGGGCAACAAATGATGGTGATAGGTTTCTGATTTCAATCATAATATTATCGATTGTCCGTTGGGCTTCCTCACCGAACTCAACAACTATAGTAGCAGTAGTTTCACTAATATGACGTACTCCTGCAGGTCTTGGAATAGTTACATTATAAGTTCTGGATTGGTTCCCCATACCTGCTACATCAATTGTAACTGGAATGCTGGTTATATTTTTTAATACTTCTTCATCACCAAATATTTCAACGCGATAATTTTCTTCACCATTGACTAATATAGAACTTATTGCTCTACCTGTTCTTAATTCACCAGTAGTAATTACTCTAATTGGTACTTCAATAGAATGCGATGTAAGTTCAATTGTAGCACTTATATTTCCAGCGATAATATCAACATTTTCAACAACACGTCCTGCAGAATCATATGCAACTAGAGGAACATTATCAAGCGTGAATCTTCCCTCTTCTTTAAAATCAGGATTATCTAAATCGATTAAAGCTTTAACTATAGCAATTCTCTCTAGGGTATCAGCTGCTCCTTTAACAACAACTTCCGAATGAGAAAGCTCTACATTTCTAACACTAATTTTAGAGTCAAGTCTACTTTGATTTAATAAATTATAAGATACAGACTTTAAATCACTAATTCTTTTTTTGATATTAACGGTTACAACGGAAGGGTCAAGTTTATAACGAAGGGAACCAACAGTTTGGTTAAATGTTAAACGAACTCTATATGTTCCTTCTCCATATGAAGATAAATCAAGATGAGCTTCGAAGTCTGCAAGTTGTTTCGCAAGATAAATATCATTTTTACGACCTATTAGAGTAATATCAACTGTTTCAGGAAGTCCTTCAACAACATAAGCTTCGCTATTATAACGAACATTAACTCTTTGATTGAGAAAAATTTCTGCTTCAGTTTGAACTAAGCTTATTACTCTATTATCAACTAAGAAAAATATTGAAATGGCAAATATCAAGGAAGCATAAATAAGTACTTGGGGTTTATTAAACATTTTCTCAAACCCACCGCTGTTATTTTTAATCTTAGCATTGATAATATAAATTAATTTACTAATTGGAGTAACAATTAATTTATCAATTATTTTATAGAAGAAAAGTATTACTGCTTTAGCTATTTTTAATACTTTAGTCATTTGTTTCACCTTTTTCTTCTGATTCTTCATCTTCGTCGGCATCATAGAACATTTCCATTTTTGGTTTTAGTTCTTCATATAGTTTCATTTTAAATTCTTCGATAGTTAAATTATAGTGAAGTTCACTATCACATGCGATACTTATTTTGCCACTTTCTTCGGAAACGACTAAGGCAAGGGCATCTGTTTCTTCAGCAATACCTAGAGCAGCACGGTGTCTTGTTCCAAGTCTTTTGCTAACACTAGGGTCCATACTTGTTTTAAAGACTGATCCAGCACAAGTAATTCTATCTCCTTGAATAATAACTCCTCCATCATGAAGTGGAGTATTAGGAACAAAAATAGTTCCTAGAAGGTCACTAGTAAGGTCCGCATAGATTTTGGTGGCTGGTTCGATATAGTCTCTTAGGGATATATCTCGTTCAATAACAATTAACGCTCCCATACGATGACGTTTTAAATATTCAACAGTTGTCATTACTTCATTAACAATTTTTTCTCGTTCATCACTAGTTAGCGTTTTATGGCGACCTAAAATTTGGGTTCTTCCAATTGATTCTAAGACGTTTCTTATTTCTGGCTGGAAGATAACGATGATGGCTAGTGGACCCCACATAATAACGTATTCAAGGATTAAACCAACAGTAAATAAATTAAGCCAGCTACTTATAAATTGAATAGCTAATATTAAAATTACACCTTTGAAAATAAGACTCATTTTAACATTACTACGAATATTTTTTAAAATATAATAAAACATAAACCAAAGTATGGAAATGTCTAATATTCTTGTAAATATTGACCATAGAGTTGTCCAGGCCATATAATGCACATCCTTTTTATCGTTTTACCATTATAACAAATAATATGAATAAATTCCAGTTTTTAATTTTTTAATCAAAAAAAAGACTTAATTTAAGTCTCTTACTTAAGATAATTATTTTATTTTTTTAACACTTTAGCTAATCGAAAATATTCTTCTAAATTATCTTGATCTCTATAATATTTAAAATTTTCTTCCCATTTAAACCAACAAAGACCACATAGAGCACAATAGTCATCAGCACCAACAACATTGGTTTGCTTTTCATAAGGGATATAAAAGGTGAACTGAGCTTTTTCATCACCACATTCAGCACATTCAGCAAATAACTCATGTTTTTCAGAAGAGTAATGCATGGCTGTTCCCATTAAACCATAAGGTATCTTTTCTGCTGTTAAGTTAAGACCAAATAAATTAAAATTAATTTTTCGCTCCACCGCAAGTGTTAATAAAATCCGCATTGTTTTATGACGTCTTTTTTCTAATTTTATTAAATTAATACCTTTTTCTAAATCTTCTTCACTTTCAAAAAAGTTTACTTCATCAATAAAAACATGTTTAGTTTTTTCATCTAAATATTTTTCAAAACCGAATAATTCTTGAAGAATAATAGATTTAAGCTTTGCTCCTCCATTACGACCTTTGATAACTCCTTTGCCAAATCTATCATCAATCCCATGAGAAAAAACTTTAATTAAATCTTTTCGATATATACCATCATACATTTCTAAAAGTTTTTTCGTTTTACCGGAGCCCATGGGTCCAAAAAAAGTTCTAATCATTACTACTACACAAACCTTCTTAAATTAGTTTTTTAACCCATTTTTAATTCTAATATAAGTTTACTATTGTTATATATTTTCGTCAAACATTTTCATAAAAAAATCCCTTATTGGGATTCTTCTTCTATTGGTTCAGGTTCTTCTTGTACTTCTTCTTCAGGAACTTGTGGAGTTAGAGGTTCTGGTTGTTCTTCTACGATAATAGGTATAACTTTTTCTTCAACTTCTTGTTTAATAATTACCTCTTCCTTCTCTTCTACCTTTTTTTCTTTTTTCTTACTATCAACTAAATAGCCGATTAAAGCAAATATTAAAACTAGCGATATAAGTAAAAATAATAGATAGTTATTGGCTAAAAAATCAATAAAACTTTGCATTGTATCCTCCTTATAATTTTATAGTTAAATATATGCTCACTCTTTTAACTTTATTCTATTGTTAGTTCTCTCCCTTTTGGTTGAATTTGAATAAATGTATTTCCGTCGTTAACATTTATTTCTCTTCCATCTAAATGCTTATATACTGTCTGAGCACTTCTTGATGATTTACTCCAAGTGATAGGTACTGCAAATCCATTAGTTATAAAATATCCTTCGCCTTCTCCAACATTCCTTAAATCTTGACGTCCACCACCGCCGCCGGAGAGGTTATGGTTTTCTACTTGATAAACAATTATATTTTTAAAAGTAAATTGTCTTCCTGTAACGCCATCAGCATGGGGTCTCATTGCACCTCTGTTTTCAGCAACACTTCTTTTATAAACTTTAGCCTCAGCATCAAACTCATAATGACTTATAACAGCCGGATATCTAACTGTTACGTTGTTAGCAACTTTTGCCCCTTCCATTTCGCTTAAATTTATTTCATCAATACTGTAATTAAGTAATAGTTTTTGATTTGTTTCTGCTCTAATGTTGCCCATTGAATTCTTTAATCTTTCAAAACTTGTAAATAAAGTATGTTCAGAAGATATTCCCAAAGTTCTATCTCTCCAGCCGTTATTATTACCCACAACAATGCGATCAATATTCAATGTACTAAAATCTGCTGCTGCTTGAGGAGATTGACCATGATAAACATAAATAGCATCATTTTCTAAAGCATAATCTAAATAATAATGTCTAGCACTTCTTACTGGACCAATTCGCTCGGTTTTATCAGCATCTTTGTAAATAGCTAAATATCTACTCATACCACCTTCAACAACAATTTCATAAATGATAATTGCATCTTGTAATCCAGCATGGTTTCTACGTGCACTTGGATGATTATCAATCATTACTGCAAATGATCTTGTTTTAGAATTTATATCAACAATATTTAATCTTCTTTCTGGCTCTGGGGTTGGAATCCAATCTGGCAGTTTATCTGGATTTAAATAATAATGAATTCCCAGCACACTTAATGCAGCGATTACAAGGCCTATCGCCAGTAAGGTTATTTTCTTTTTATTTGTCATTTTACTTTTTTTATCTTTTTTTCTTCTTCTTAATTTCATACTACACCTCTATTATAAATTATTTCTTTTTGCTTCTCTTTCTAAGTCACGTTTTTTTATTGTTTCTCTTTTATCAAAATGTTTTTTACCCTTTCCTATTCCTAGTAATATTTTAACCTTGTTTTTCTTAAAATACAACTTAAGAGGGACTATTGTACAGCCTTCTCTGTCAACCTCTTTGGCTAATCTTACTATTTCAGCTTTATGTAAAAGGAGTTTTCTAGTTCTTCTTTCATCATGATTAAATCGATTACCTTCTTGATATTTAGCTATGTACATATTTATGAGTTCTATTTCATTATTTTTAATTCTAGCGAAAGAATCTCCTAAATCAGCACTTCCTTTACGAATAGATTTTATTTCGGTACCAACTAAAGCAATACCTGCTTCAATTTCAGATTCAATCTTATAATTAAAATATGCTTTTTTGTTTTTAATTTCAATCATGAATACTCATCTTTCTTTTTCTTTTCGATTATTTCAAAATCTATTGTGGCTGATGCTTTAGATGCATTAACAACTTTAATATGTAGAGTATCGCCGATACGATAAGTTTTTTTAGTAGAGCGTCCTACTAAAGATAGTCTCTCTGGAATATAGACAAAATAATCTCCTTGGAGAGAATTAACATGAACTAATCCTTCAACTGTATTATCAAGTTCAACAAACATGCCAAAGTTAGTTACACCACTAATAATACCTTTATATGCCTCTCCAATATGATTTTCCATATACTCCGCCATTTTCAAATCTAAGACATCTCGTTCAGCATTGATAGCAGCAACTTCTCTTGCACTAGCATTATGTGCCCAGGAATTTAAATTTTCCTCATAATAGTTTATTGTTGGGAGACTTAAATCACTTTCAAAAATATATTTTCTAAGCAGGGTATGAACAATTAAGTCAGGAAATCTTCTTATTGGTGAGGTGAAATGAGTATAACAACGACTTGCTAAACCAAAATGACCAGTATTTTCTTTGGTATATTCAGCTTTAGCCATACTTCTAAGTAAAAGGTTAGAAAGAATTTTAAATTCTTTTTTATCATTTAATTGTGCTAATAAATTTTGCATACTCTTTGGGTTTAAATCTTTTACTTTACCTTTGAGCTTGTATCCTAAAAGACTAACAAGGCTTAGAAAGTCATTTATTTTTTCTTTACTTGGTTCGGCATGGGTTCGATAAATAAAAGGTAGGTTCATATTATAGATAGCACTAGCTACTGTTTCGTTAGCAATAATCATAAAATCTTCAATGATAAGTTCGCCAGATTCTCTAGTTCTTTTAACAACATCAATAGCCCTACCACCTTTATCTTGAATAATTTTTGCTTCATCGAGATTAAAATCTATATAGCCTCTTTTTTCTTTTGAGCCTCTTAGGATATCGGCAAGTTCTTTCATTAAAATAATCGTATCTTTATAAGGTTCATATTCTGAATCAATTATATTTCTTTCAATAATATCATTGATTTTTTTATAGGTCATTTTCTTTTTACTTTTGATGAATGATGGAAATATATCATATTTTTTAACTCTACCTTCATTATCAATTAACATTTCACAAGAAATAGTAAGTCTTATAACTCCTTCATTTAAAGAACATATTCCATTTGATAATTGATGAGGAATCATTGGGATTACGGTATCAGCAAGGTAGGAACTTGTTCCTCGTTCCATTGCTTCTGCAAAAAGAGCGCTACCTTCTTTTAGATAATTACTAACATCGGCGATATGAACACCAAGAAGGTAATCATTCCCAATACGTTCTAAACTAATTGCATCATCAATATCTTTGGTATCATCACCATCAATAGTAAATATGCATTTTTTAGTTAAATCTTTGCGATTTTTTAACTCACTTTTATCTACAACGCTCGGAATACTCTCTAATTCTTTTAAGGCATTAGGAAGAAAATCTTCTCTAATCCCATATTTATAGGCGATAGTTAAAATATCAACGCCAGGGTCGTTTTTATGACCAATTATTTTAATAACATCAGCAAGGTACTTTTTAGAACTAATTTGTTTTTTTACTTTAACTAAAACTTTGTGACCCTCTACTAATTGTTTACTTGAATATTCGCTAATTTCAACTGTTAAATTAATTCTGGAATCATCAATAATTAAAAAAGTTTTATCATCTCTAAATTCTATTTCACCAACGAGGTTTTCTAAATCTCTTTTAATTATTTTTAAAATACGGCCTTCTCTTTTAAAGCTTTGCTCCATTATTTCAACAAGAACTTTATCACTATGAATTGCACCATTTAAATTATCAGCAGAAATATAAATGTCTTCTTCTTTCTCTAAAAGAACAAAACCAAAACCTTTTTTATTTAAGGTTAGGATTCCTACTTTAAGATTAGAACAGTTTTTATAAAGAATAAATTTATCTTTTTTAGTTTGATAAAGAATATCTTCTTTAACTAACCCATCTATTATAATACTTAACTCTTTTAATTCATCAGCAGAATTTAACCCTAACAAATCATTGATAGCAATCAAATCAAGAGCATTTAATTCTTTGTCTAAAATTTTAAGTACTTTTTCTTTCATTGTAATACACCTCTAGTCATAATTATAAGTATAAGTGAACTCCCCTGAATCAGGATTATATTCTACTTTAACCTTATTATTATGAGATATTTTTTCATCTGTTCTGGGATCGATTAAATCACTCTTAAGAAGATTACTTTCTATTAAACTACTTAAAGGAATTTCGATTGAATTTGTATCTATTAAATCGTTCTTGCTATTATTTTTATTTAATCCTACATATGTCCTCGATGCGGAGATAATAGTTTTAACAATATCTTGATAGTCTTTTTGTTTCTGATTATTAGACATATTAATAATACCGATGGTAGCAGCTAGTGCTATTAATCCAAGGAGGGCAACAATAGCTAATAATTCCATTAAAGTAAAACCTTTTTTATTTTTCATATCTTAATTATAAGCTTTTTTTTCATTTAAAAAAAGGATAAGCCTCAAAAAAATATAAAGTAAATGTATATAGCATTTAAAAAGCCAGCTTGGCTGACTATCTTATATAGAGAATAAAAGATATTACAAAGAATAAAATGCCAAGAGCTAGAGTAAATCTACTAATAAATAGTTCGACTCCTCTTTCTTTTTGATTTTTAAATAAAGCTTCATTACCACCAGTAATTATTTGTGATGCATCACTAGCTTTACCACTTTGTAATAAAACAATAGCTATCATTAATACTGATACGATTAAAAGAATATTTTCTAATAACATGTGAATCACGTCCGTTCAAGGTATAATTTACCATAATAATGGTTAAAACACAATTATTTTATAGTTTTAGAGAATCATTTGTTTTTTTCAGAATTGCTTCTATTCTTAAGAGTTGATTATATTTAGATACCCTATCAGTTCTTGATACTGAGCCGGTTTTTATTTGGCCAAGACCTAAACCAATAGCAAGATCAGCAATAGTTGTATCTTCTGTTTCACCGCTGCGATGGGAAATGATAGTTTTATAATTATTTGCTTTTGCTAATTTAATTGTTTCGATGGTTTCAGTAATCGTTCCAATTTGATTTACTTTGAGTAAAATAGCATTACATGCTCCCATATCAATTCCTTTTTGGAGAAATTCTTTATTGGTAACAAATAAGTCATCGCCGACGATTTGGATTTTATTACCTAACACTTTAGTTAGTTTAACAAAACCTTCCCAATCATTTTCAGCAAGAGGATCTTCAAGGGATATGATTGGATATTTATTAACTAATTCTTCATAATAATTAATAAACTCATCTGTAGTTAATAGTTTGCCATCGACTTCATATTTACCATTTTTATAAAATTCACTGGCAGCAGAATCCAGGGCGATGTTAACATCTCTTTCTGGCATATAATTTGCACTATGAATTGCTTTGATAATATAATTCAATGCTTCTGTGTTACTTTTTAGATTTGGAGCGAATCCACCTTCATCTCCGACGTTGGTGGTATGACCGTCTTCTTTTAAAACTTTTTTAAGATGATGAAATACTTCTGTTCCAATTCTAATTCGTTCACTAATTGTATCAGCATGAGGGATAATCATAAATTCTTGGAAATCAACATTATTATCACCATGAGCTCCACCGTTGATAATATTTATCATCGGTACAGGTAGCTCTGTGCCATTACCAATATATTTAAACAAAGGTAATTTACTTTCCTTCGCCGCTGCTTTCATAACCGCCATTGAAACTCCTAGAATGGCATTAGCACCTAAATTTGATTTGTTTTTGGTACCATCTAAATTAATCATGGCATTATCAATTTCACTTTGATTAAATACATTCATACCAACTACTAAGTTTTTTAAAGGTCCATTAGCATTTGCTACAGCCCTTAGAACCCCTTTACCTAAATATCTATTAGGATCATTATCTCTTAATTCTGCTGCTTCATGTTCCCCAGTAGATGCTCCACTAGGAACGATTGCTCTTCCTAAAATACCAGACTCTAAAATACAATCAACTTCAATAGTTGGATTTCCTCTTGAATCAAGTACTTCTCTAGCAATAATATCTTTTATATTCATTTTTATACCTCAATTATTTTATTTTTGTAATAGTTTTAACATTTCTTTTGAAAAGCATTGTCTCAACAATATTAAGAATTCCATAAGCAATAATAAATAAACCTATTACTTCGGTGATTCTTAAGTTACTTTCAAAAGGATTAAAAATTACAATAATACCGAAGATAAGATAAATTACGGAAATAAATAAAACTAGGGTCCAATATTTTTCTTTAGATTTTGCTAAAAGAGAAGCTGTTCCCAATTTCCATAATCCAGCGATTAAAAGTAATATTCCGAGTCCAATTGTTAAAAATGCCGTAGCAGAAAGAGGATTGAAAAGAACAAAAAATCCTAAAAGTAAACCTATAATAGAAAAAACAATACTAGAACGAAATATTTTATATCCACGATTAAAGAAGTAATTAACTAACGATGTGCCAGAACTTAATATAATTATTATTCCTAAAAATATCCCTATTGTTTTGTTAGCTAAATCTGCTCTAGTAAATAAAAAAATCCCTAATAGAATAAAAAGTAAGTAAGCAAATATTGTTATGTTCATTGCTTGATTGAAACGTTTCATTATAGCCACCTCCATGGTTAGTCTAATCATAGCATTTTTTTGTTGTTTTTTAAATGGTTTTATGCTAAGATAATCTAATTTTGTTAAGAAAGGAGCAGAATTCATGCATATATCAGAAATTAGTGTAGATGAATTTAATGTTTTTGCAAAAACTCATGTGTTGGGAACTTTTTATCAAAGTTCAAATTATGCTTTAGTTATGGCAGAATCTGGATATGATTATGATTATATCGGTTTTGTTGATAATAAGGGTATTATTCATGCTGCTGCTTTAATATTACATAAGAAAGTGGGTTTATTTTATCGTTATGGATATGCTCCAAGAGGTTTCTTAATAGATTATAATAATAAAGCTTTACTTAAAGATTTTAGTGAGAAATTAGCTATATATTATAAGGATAAAAATTTTGCTTTTATTAAAACAAATCCAGAGATTGCGATTGGAGAATTTGTTAAAAATGATGGTAGTTATGATATTCTTTATAATAAAAATACAAATATTGTGAAGACTTTGGAATCGGTAGGATTTAATTGTTTAAAGAAAAATCTTTATTTTGAATCTTTATTACCACGTTTTAAAGCTATCCTCCCTTTAGCGAATTTTAGTATTAATAGCATAAGTAAAGAAACAAGAAATAAGGTTAAGAAAAGTTTAAGTAAAGGTTTTGAGTTAGAGTTTATGAATAGAGATGGTCTTGATATCCTTTATCCATTCATAAAAGATAAGTCTAAAGAAAATTTAACTTTCTATAAAGATATGTATAATGTTTTTGCTAAAGATAATTTAATTGATGTTTTATTAGTTAAAATAAATATGGAAGAATTTGTTAAGGAAGCGAAAGGAAAATATGAGCAGGAATTAGATGTGAATTCTAATCTTCTAGAGATGACGACAGAAAATAGTTCAAAGAAGCTTATTAATTTAAAAATGCAATCGGATAAAAATTTAATTGCTTATAAAGAAAGTATGACTCTAGCTACTAAGTTGTCTTTGGAAAACGAGAATAATATTTATGTTGCTGGAGCGATTATTATAAAATATGAAGATAGAATTTGTATTTTAGAGAGTGGCTATGACAGGAGATATGTTAGGTATTGTTCTAATTATTTCTTACATGAAAAGATTTTTGAACATTATCAAAAGACGCATAAGTTTGTTGATTTAAATGGTTTAACAGGAGACTTAAATAAAGATAATCCTTATTATGGACTAAATCATTTTAAAATGGGTTTCAAACCAAAAGCTTTTGAATTTATTGGGGAATTTGATTTAGTAATTAAGAATACTGTTTATAATCAGTTAATAAAAAGAGGCATTTTAAATAAAGAGTTTATGAATTAAAAAAGAAGATAATATTTAAATAATTTAATATTGTTTTATGCCACAAAAAAATATCGAGAATCTCGATATTTTAATTTGTTTGTTATTTAATTATTTCAGCTACAACACCATGACCAACAGTACGTCCACCCTCACGGATAGAGAATTTTGTACCTTTTTCAAGAGCTACAGGAACAATTAGTTCAACAGTCATTTCGACATTATCGCCAGGCATTACCATTTCCACACCGGCAGGAAGCTCAATAACTCCAGTTACGTCAGTAGTACGGAAATAGAATTGTGGACGATAGTTTGTTATGAATGGAGTATGACGTCCACCTTCTTCTTTCGAAAGTATAACAACACTTGCTTTGAATTTAGTATGAGGTGTTACAGTACCAGGTTTAGCTAGTACTTGACCACGTTCTACGTCTTCACGACCGATACCACGAAGTAGAACTCCAGCGTTATCTCCTGCTTCAGCATAATCAAGTTGTTTTCTGAACATTTCAATACCTGTTACAACTGTTTTAACAGTAGGTCTGATACCAACAATTTCAACTTCTTCATTAAGATTTAGTTTACCACGTTCTACACGACCTGTTACAACAGTACCACGTCCAGAGATTGTAAATACATCTTCAACACTCATTAAGAAATCTTTATCAACTTCTCTTACCGGTGTATCAATATACTCATCAACTGCTGCCATTAAATCTTTAATAGCTTGGGCTGATGCTTCATCACCTTCTAGGGCTTTAAGCGCTGAACCTTTAATTATAGGACCATCTTTATCAAATTCGTATTTCTCTAATAGTTCACGAATTTCTTCTTCAACAATATCAAGTAGTTCCGGATCATCAACTTGGTCAGTTTTATTCATGAAGACAACAATTTTTGGAACTCCAACTTGTCTAGATAGGAGAATATGTTCTCTTGTTTGAGGCATAGGACCATCTGCTGCTGATACAACTAAAATCGCACCATCCATTTGAGCAGCACCAGTAATCATATTTTTAATATAATCGGCGTGTCCTGGACAGTCTACGTGAGCATAGTGACGTTTATCGGTCTCATATTCAACATGAGCGGTATTAATTGTAATACCTCTTTCCCTTTCTTCCGGAGCTTTATCAATATTTGCATAATCAACAAATTCTCCAAAATATTTTGTAATTGCGGCGGTTAATGTAGTTTTACCATGATCAACGTGACCAATTGTACCTATATTAACGTGTTCTTTCGAACGATCAAATTTTTCTCTTGCCATTTCTTTCTTTTCCTTCCTTTATATATACATATATAATTCTATTCTATTGTGCTATATTTTTCAAGCATTTTTTTCAATTTGCAGTATTTTTTTTGATTATTTCTTCTGCAATTGATTTTGGAACTTCTTCATAGTGGTCTCTAAACATTTGGATAGTTCC
>Ga0131853_10010389_pt1 | contig 17014 bp, 11 predicted proteins | sample TergutLab28metaG_FD_92764 | JGI IMG/M metagenome (GOLD analysis project Ga0131853, IMG submission 92764) | Labiotermes labralis P1 segment gut microbial communities from Petit-Saut dam, French Guiana - Lab288 P1 (version 2) (version 2) | ecosystem: Host-associated > Arthropoda: Insects >... | reverse complement strand
CTGGCTACAGATACAGAGGTCCCGGGTTCGATCCCCGGCGCTACCAGATTTTCTGAGTAGTAGTGGGTCTGGAACGGGGTCCACTCAGCCTCGTGAGGTCAATTGAGCTACTTGAATGAAAAAGTAGCGGCTCCAGGTCTAGAAAACAGAGATTAACGGCTGTGGGGACCCGTTGCGCTGACCACGTGACACCCCTCTATCCGTGAAAGTTGGCACTAACTTCGCCGACCGGCGGCAGCCGCTCTGTCGGTATAGTTTGCGTGCGGACTAAGGCCACGGAGTTTAGTTTAGTTTTAGTTTTAAACTAACATGTACCTTATTTGAGCCTGTCTTGGTTCTGTATATTTTCTGCCACCATGGTAACTATACACTTTTACAAGAGACTGTTTTGGCAAAGTAAGTAACTTATGGCACACAGTCCTTAAGAAACCTTCTGCAGAATACACATTCATGTTATTGTTCACAAGACATGCATCTGTCATGTGACAACACATCTGCCTGGGAATGTTCTACAGTAGTTTACACCAAACCTCTGGATTCGCACAGCTCTGTTGATGGACAGAGCATGATCATAAATTACGGGGCTACAAGACGAACTATAAGCACTAAAAGAGCTTCATTTGTTTCTTCATACAATTACCCCTGTTAACTACATTTCAGTACTGGTGCTAGTGTCACCCTCTCCTCACAAGTTTGTGCAAGTGTCATATTCTTATTACCAACTGTATTCAATTAAGAATGATGAACTTGCAATGACATCCACAAATTTTATCAAGACCTATCCAGCTGTACCTACACAGAAAAATGTAGGCAGACACAGACAGCAAACTGTGTCAAAATACACAATTACTGCTATATGAATTCTCCTGTATGTTGTGCAAATAACGTACATTCATAAAATAAACTTATTACACTTGCCTTAAAAGGGCCTCCATCCTAGGATGACGAACCTTGACAGCCACTGGAATCAACTCTATAAAAAGAAAAAATACAAACTTCCTTACACATTTATTGCAACATTTGAAGGCCAACATAACTTCTGTGCATATACTGACACAACTTACTTAAAGAAAAACCTTAATGACTTACTTACTTGGTCATGTTGGTTACAAATTCCTTTCATCATTATGAACAATTAGGTGCATATGTACAATTCCACATGCATATATGCATGACAAAAAGTACTGTGAGATGTTAAGATGGGTTTGATGCTGAACTTCTTACCATTTGTCCATCAGAAGCCCACTCAAAACAAAACCTCTATAGGAGTCAAATTACATTCCTCCCAATGTAAATATCCAAACACAAAAGGATATACTAATTTCATTACGCATCTTGTTCCAAATTAACACACGTCATTATAACAAAACCTAAATTCTGTTATGGCAACTTCCAGCGTGCTTGTAACACTCCTTTCACTCACCCTCACACACACACACTAATCAACTATAGCGGGACCCAACATCCTTCACCTAGCAATGTCCTTCCAAGTGAAAGAGATTTCTTCTGTTCCCTTCTTACTCCATTACTGCAATGGTCACATCATATGCTGCAGGCAGCAGATAAACTGCACACTTCCAGCTCATAAAAGCCTGGCTGGAAGTATACTGTATGCAACAAGACATTAAAAAATTTAATTATAATTATGAAAGGAAGCAAAAAATTAAATACATTATAATTAGAAACTTTGGCAAAACAATCACAGAAAACAATTACATGTACCTTGCAATTCTCTGTAATTAGCCTGATGTTCAACATATTCCATCAGTATGAAGCTTTCATATTGGTCTTAAACTATTCTTTCACTTCTTTGCCGAAATAATCATGGGGTGCTCTTATCATACCAATGCAACTAATGTCCTATATATGCCAGTCAATCAGCTCCCTTACCTTGACAAATGTTATGTTCAATGGATGCTGCAGCGACCAACAACACACAGTTTCCTTTTGAATCTCTCCACCCATCCATGAATGCTCTGTTGGATACTTTGTCAACCACTATCAACAATGCCATATGTAAGAACTGCTTCATACCTTTCTGTGTTGAATTTCCCCATTTTTCTTCAAGCAATCCTACTGCAAGATTTTCTGCAACCACATCCCTCTCATCTCTTATGTCCAACAATTTTCCCACGCCAAGCATCTCCAATCCTGGGACATATGCATGTCAATTTCAGTGTGGTAAGTTGACTGTGCACTAGTTAGACATGTGGTGCACTTGATTTCTGAAGCCTTCCATCAAAATAATACACAATAACACACCATTATGCTAACTAGTCAACAATTCCTTTCTTTCAGTACATATAGGTTGTAGTCTTCTAACACACAGCACATCACTTAATGCCAGATGAAACTACACTAGCTTACTTAAATCGCCTTAATGCAGTAAGCCAATAAGAAAAGAAATTCCAAGGTTTGTGCTACCATGAGTAATAGTCCCAACAATTAAAGACAGTTCTACTCATATTAAAACAGAACAACAAAAATGCATACACAGAACCTTACACCAGCATACCTCCAGTTTCTTTACACATACATTTACATTGCCATACTCAGATATTATAAAATATAAGAATTGGAAACAGAAACTGCCAGTTGCAAGTACTAAAACTTAATACATTATAAACAATCCAATACCTTCAACCAACAGGGAATCTGTGGAATCTTCACTGTTCCCACCAGGCCCACGATATGCACTTAGTGCATGTGGATCAATCCATGCTTTGTAAACCTACAGAATACCAAATGTAAACTGTCAGTAGGAGTTCCTCTGTAAGTCACTTTGTAGTTTTTTCTTGCACTCAGCACTCACATAACAATATTTCTCATTTGAACAACAGGGAGATTAACACAAAATGAAGTCAACATAAAAATGCACTGTGCATAACATCATTGGTCTATTAATAAAGAAAGTGGGGTTTTGCTGTAATTCATTCAAATGTCCAAACCAAAAGAGAAAGCCATGGTCCCATATTGGCCATATGTGTAAAAAAAGAAAATAAATGTCACTGCCAATGAGCTAGAACATACTTTCCTGCCTATGGAGTAATTCTGCATAACTTCTGAAATACAACATACAGTGGCTTCAAGAAATACATAATTATTCTGTTTGGCATCTAGTGCATAGCAGCAACTGATATTATCAAGCGCCTGACAAAATTACAACGCCTTCTCATTAATTCTACATTTTTGCCCCTTGATAAATAGGCATGCAGAAGATAACACACATAAGAATTTAGTGGAACAGTTAACTTGATAATAGTTGGAATTGACTTATCAGTATGTCTTTTATTTTATAACAGTCTGCCTCCTGTATTCATCAGACTAATTGTGGATCCACTGAAAGTGCATATATATGTATGTATAGACACATGTCAATCACATGATGGCCTGACATATATTTGCACACTGCTACACCAAAACACGGTGATCCCAACAGCAAAATAAAATATCTCTGACAATTAATATGCACCCCCAAGCTCCATGGTAACCAAGGATGTGCTGCCATCTGGTGGTGCTATTTTATGTAACTCAGACTGTCAACTGGTTTCAACAGCATCCAAATAAACCACTCTGTGATATCAAACACAACTGATGCTCTAGCATAATGATGTACACACAGCAAGCATGGAAAACAGTGAAAATCAGCTGTGGCATTGCTCAAAAACAGTTAAAATGGCACATGGGGGCGACTCATGCACCCACACTCACACATGCAGCCATGCACATACAACTCCACAAAAGAGTATTATAAATAAGAAAATATATGTTTGAATTTGGAAGGTCCCAGGTTCAAATACTGACCCAAAGAACAGCCTCAGTAACTGAAGCTTATGTCATCCTTAGTCTTTCCTGAAAAATCCCAGGACATGTGATATGAGCAGCCACCAAATTGGATATTCAAATAAACATGTTACCCAGCTGTCAGTTAGCAAGTTAAATTGAAAAGGCTGTAAAATGAATGTTAACAAAACAGTCCACATGAACATATTACTAAAAATAAAATATGAGACATCACAATTACCGAGACCTTGAAATGGAAGAAAGAAAATTATGTCTTTCAGTGTACACCAAGACAGTAAATTACCTGAGCACAGCAGCCAGAACCAACTGGTTCTCTGATACTATCAAACTTGACAAATATGTGTTTCCAGTAGGGTCCAAAGGCCCTTTCTAAAGACCTCTTTGTGTAAAACCATGAATGTGCTGCTGTTCTCCTCTGGAGCTTTGCTAAGCAACAGCATAGTTCTTCTGGAAACAAATCTCTTCTACTGGAGGCCCACTGACCCAGCTTCACAAATATTGGACCAGCCAACTCTAAATCTGTTTAAAAGAAGCAGTCCTTAAAAATCATAACATGTCTATTAAAGTACAATATATCTCACTTATAGAATATGTGTTGTATTACATGTGTGAAAAATAGTTTTTAAAATTGTTACATTTCAAATGCCTAAAAAGAGAACACAACTGTGATAAACATTACAGAGCAATTCTGTTCTTGATTTACACTGCAGTTGTATCTTGTATCTTTGATATAGCCTCTACTTCTTTGAGTGTTCTTTGAACAAGTGCGTATAATGAGTTATAACCGGAAGACTGTGTATTCGTCATTCTGTAAGCTGCATGCCTGAAAGTAGTAAACATGCAGTACATTGAAACATGCATAGCCAATTGAAATTTTTAAAGGAAAAATTAAACAACTTCCAAATCCAGAAACAGTTTCCATGGGTAACAATTTTACTATCTGCTGTTACATATTACAATCCTTGGGGAAAATGTGAAATAAAGAGTTCAGTGAACATGAATGCTACATAACATTTTCAGGAAAGATCAACACTGCAATACTAAATGAACAGTAAGTACCTCTAATTTGGCTTTTTCTGCTGCTAATAATTGTGACTGCCAGATGATGTACAACAAAATGATCAGTCTTAGGCTTTTATATACAAGTATGAATTGGAAGAACAGTTATGGATAGACAGTATAAATAAGTTACTGGAAGATAAACACAAATATTAAGGCTATGGGATGAATAACTGACATATCATGGTTTGATTCCAAGCATGGACAAAAGATCTTCTTTTTGCCAGAATGTTCAGACAGTCTCTAGGTTCACCAAGCCTCCTAATCAGTGTGTAAAAGGAACTCTTTCCCATGGTGTGGTACTTAAACCTTCTGAGATGACACATATCTGTTTTGTATAAAGTCTCAGTTCATACCACACAGTAAACACTCTTCATCTCAGTTATACAAAACCAATCTGTTAGTGCTGTATGAAACAAAAGTCGCTGTTTTTTCTGAGATCCATACTCCACAGATAAATGCAATGTGAGAACCACAAACAATTTCTGTATGTTACAACTGGTGGTACATACAGTAACTACCATGCTTTAAAAGGTTTGTTATGCAAGGGGGCAACATTATCTTCTAATTTATGTGACATTCAGGGTTAAGGTCATATTGGAAGTAACAGTGAATCACTATACATAAGACCCACTGAATATTACATACATACATATAAATCCATTTCATTAATCCATCATATAGCCATAATGGCTAATGGACATACAAAAAGTCATTTAACACCATACATGATTAATATATAATCAACAGTCAATATTATACAATTTAAAAGTCATAATTAAAATGTTAAAATTAATTTAAAATAGTTAAAATTAATTAAACATTATGCCACATAACTGGTGACACATGTTGTAAATAAATAAATAAACTGTTAAAAGGAACAGAATTCAATTTATTTGAGGATTAGATCAAAAGCATGATTCAAATTAGTGTAATGACACAACTTTCTGGGTCCATGATCAGCTAACCTCTGTAGCCAGAGGCTGTTTCCTCCAACCATAACATAAAGATGCACCCTACTGTGGCGATAACAAACTGGGATTATTTGTATAATAACATGTTCCACTTCCCAACTAGCTGGGTGTATAAGATGTAGGTATACTAACTTTGGTAACTCCAAAATATCTCAGGACATGGAGAACAAACCCATTCTACAGATGGGGTAGGACAGGAAGATACTGAGATATGCATACCACAAGCCATTCATGGTCAATTTTCCTGACAAGTGTGTGAATGAGCTCAGCCCAGATAATACAGAAAGACTGGTCTGATATATGAATGGACCCAAGGCCAATAAAGGCACTGGTGCTGGGGTGTAGAGATGGGGCTCAAGAAAGTGGGGCTAAAACATTATGAAAAAAGGTGAAGGGAAGCAAAACCTGAGGGAAAGATGTGACTTGGAAGATCTGGGCACTGATGGGAGAATAGTAGTACATGGATCTTCAGGACACAGAATGGGGATGTGAATTGGATTGATCTGGCTCACGTCTGAGCTCTTGTGAATGAGGTAATGAACCTTAAGGTTCCTCACACTGTGGGGAACTTCTTGACTACCTGAGGAATAATTAGCCTCTGCTCCATGGAGTTTGTTTGTTAGAAAGGAAGCAAAAGGTACACTGTTACTAAAATTCTTCCAGAACACAACTTAAGCTTAGAGCAAACATAACCTAACAAGCAAAGAAAGGTCAATGACGTTAAACAGGATATATGTAACTTTAAGCAAAGGGTATCATTGCAACCAACTTCCATCAATCTTCACAAATGTCAACCTAAATAAAATAACAAAATTCTTACCAAAAAGTAATAATTTGTACCATAAACTCCTCAAACGTACACTGATCAACGTCAGCGGATACACAACCATTAAAGGCATAAAAACACAAGTTAGCTGTATGACCCTCAACAATATCAGACAAAAATCCACTATCTTACACAGAACCCAGACGAAGTGGCTAAGAATTCCACTTATATGGTTTTCGGTAACTACAGGAATTCGTCCTAATGTCTTATGTAATGACGAATTTAAAATCCCCTTTCTGAAACGTTCACCACCAATACCAGTTGATAATGTGGAAATATGTGCAACGTAACTAAATTGCCTAGTCGTTGTACAAATCCACGCTGATTTCAGTGAATTTCTTGTATTAACTTTCAAACTAAAAACTTCTACATTCTGTAAACAGGAACAATCAAAACGGCTATTCTGTATCTTCACTGTCAACGTCCTTACAATACTTCTGAAATTACAACAGCAAAGGTCTGTTAAAAACATACTTGAGCGCGTTTCTATCTTATCTTTATAAGCACACACTACGACCCTACGTAAAACAGTCCGGCTTTAACCACATTCTCACACCGCAAACACTGCCGAGCTGTAGTCATTAGTAACATTCTCCCCACTTCGATTACATAGTTTGTTGACTTTTTGCAACGTGAACCAAATTACGACATACTACTACTAGAACCACAAAGAAAAATTTGACACATTAATACATCATGCAGGAAGAAAATGTTAATACATAACATAGTATGTACGTAATACGAATAGTTATACGTACAGTTTCACGCGTTAACTTTCAGAAACAATGTACGTAACTTAAAACCCTACCGCTCTGAGCATGGATCCCACTAATGTGAGGGGTTGCCAACATCAATCGGTGAGATTCTAAAATGAGTCATCCCCATTGTGTGTATATAAACAATAGGTGTGGGATCAGTCAATAACACAACAATATCTAAAAAAGATCTTACGCGTATTATTCAAATATCTAAAAAAGACGTTTAATAAAGGATGAAGTAAACTACAAGTCACCTACCCACACACACTAACTCGCATCAGCTCTTATTCTTTGGTTTTTCTCCTCTCCACAGAACCCATAACAAAAGCCCACCAGCAGTAGACATCGGATATGGACAAACAGTAACAGGAGACCCACATAGTACAGCAGCAAACAGACATACTTGAGCTGCACACCCCAAGATAGCGCACATCACAGATGCTGAGATCTCACCATCCTGACATATCCATACCAATCTTGTAAAGCACTACCACCATACTTTCGGATGAAAACCTGATGATGGCCACATTAGGCCGAAACATGTAGTTTACTTCATCGTTTATTAAACATCCTTTTTAGATACTGTTGTGTTATTGACTGATCCCACACCTATTGTTTCCATCGGTGAGAGTTTACTAGCTACGAAACTTGAGAGGCATTGTGTCGTTTACATTAGATTTTGGGCGATATACGTGATTGGGCTGCGAGTTGCTCAATATAAACAACTCGCAAAAACATTTAACTTCCCTGATTTACGTTGTAATTTTAACAGTTTGATATAAACCAATACCACAAACGGTAGGTAGATGAAACTATTGTACCAAATTCTAAAGTAGAGCCACTATTTCTAGTAATCTGTGACGTTCCCAGTTACTTCCCTCCAAAATTTAAGTATTGTTCGTGAGTGTATAAGTTTTGACGTTATTAGTTTAGACACAGTACTTGTATATCCTGAGGAAATAATAATAATGATAATAATAAGTCGACTTTTGAACTAATACAACTCCTTGGCCTATCTGTGTGTGAACTTTTGGATTTGAACGTCGAAACAAGAGTGTATAAATGAAAGTGGAATTGCTGTAATCATGTTTAACTGGGATAATACAAAAGCGGCATTACAAGAGCTTCAAGAAGTGTTAGTTTGCAAGAAGTGGTAAGTCTTAAGACATAGATTGTAGTAAATGGAAAAGTAAAAAAGTGAAACTGTCATCTCATAAGAAAGCATACGGGTAATAAATAGACTGAGGTGAGTAGTCGACCTCAGGCCGCGGTCGCTGTACCCCAGGGAAAACATCCACAGTATCCATTGGGTAGGAGGGTGGACTGGACTCAGAACTAGTCCGCAATCTTTGGAAATAAGTAAACTTCTTGTGGTGCCGGGAATCGAACCAAGATTTCGCGGTTGCCCTGTCCCTAACCTAGTCACTATACTGACTACATCACCCCGGATCGTGGAGTATGTATGGGTTTGTAAGATGTGAATGTTCACCATTCTGTAGCATACAAAGGAAATTTAAAATAACATATTGAATCTTCATAATCTTATATTTCTGATGACAAGAAAGCATATTCATTTCAAACACTCTCTCACAGCTATACAGAATACTCATTCCTTCATGGCACTAGATGGTTGATCCCCTGAGACACGAATGTTTTATTTGTACACGGAATTTTGAATTTCCACTTACTTCACTTAATTGTTATTTTTGTATTGGCAGTTTTTCAGAGCTGTTTTCATAGGCCCAAGTCAGCTGGATAGTGTATAGTGCTGGATAGCCTGATCTATAAGCTGAATGGGGAAGGACCTCAAACCTCAGTTGTTCAGTTGTCACATGTGATCCAACATTGTCATGCAGGAAAGTGACACCTTGTGTCAATATTGTGTCACATTTAGATCATATTGCCAACTTCACATTAAGAGAGTTGCAGAAAATGGTCAGCAGAAGTTAACCCTGCTAACAGCTGAGCTTTGAATTTTTTGGCATGAACACAAGTTTTTCTTCTGCATGTTTTGGCATTTGCTTGTGAGCTGACATTCTTGCAGAAGACTTGCAAAATGTGGGCTGCACTAATTTACCATCTGACACTTAACTGGACCCACATTTCATAATGTATTCCTCAAGAATGCACTGCTTTTGTGGAATCAATAACCATGTTTTCAACAGAGTGAGGTATTGGTTTTGCGTTAGTGTTTGGATACCCATCTTGTTTGCTTTGATTCATTTCAGTTTGTTGTAAACAACTGCATGTTCTATACCAATCTTCATGTTGTAGATCTGAAAACTACTGGTTATGCGTGTTGAAACAGACCTTCAATATGTATGCAAGCTGACTAAAGTAACCAGACATATGAGAACCTGTATGAAATTCCAGTAACTTACACATCTTTACTCTATGAATGTACTGTTTTCATCTCATTTTCTTCTTGTATTATCTTATATTTCCTCACATTTTTATAATAGTTGCAGGATGTCCCACGCAAGTCTTGATTGAATAGGGTGGACATACTTCCCACTTCAAAAACTGCTGATGCATTTATACTGATCATGTCCTGCCTTACCCACTAAAATTCTGAGCCATGTGAATAAATCATACTTTTCATAGCCATTTTATGTTTTTGAATCCTTTACATAAAATTAACCGTGGCTACATAATGTTATCACAGTAATGCAGATTTGAACAGAATTTTGGTGAACTGCCAACATAAATTTTACAAGTTCATAAAAAATCACCCCAAGTTTTAAAATAAGAGAACATACAAAAGAGAAATAAATTATGTAACATCTTTAAGAATGGTGAACATTTTTAAGCATTTTATAATTCAGTAAAACCTACATGTAAAACAGTAAATCACCATCTAAGCTGTTGTATGTAATATCATACTATATATCTAATATTATGCATTAATGGTTATTCAAAGGACATAATTTGCTTGGAAAAGTAATACAAAGTAAGAAATAAGATCTCAGTACAATCCAAAAACTGTAACTTACTGCACTATTTTTCTGACTCTGTATGCTGTGCAAATGGTCTGATTATGAAGCTGGAATATGTGACCACATTGAAAAACAAAGTAATTTATTTTATAATTAAAATTTGTGTTGGACTGAATTAACATTTTTAATCTTTGTGTTGCAAATGTAGTGGGGTGTCTTTTGTCACTATTTTGCATAGTACCTAAGAATACTTACTGAAGTCTCATAGCGTTTATACAACACTACGAGTTGTGTGTGTGATAAGCAACTGTAATTTTCTGTGGTCTGCAGGGCTCTAACTTTAAGCCTTGATATTCTAGATCTTTTATATGAGATGTTTGGGTGTGGTGAGTAATTAAATAAATATAATTACAAGGAGCTGTACCTGTGTATCAAAATGTTTTGATGATCAAGGTTTCTGTGTTTTGGTTCTACTGCCTGCTACCCCATGCGTCTATTACAAAAGTGTCTGCAGTGCTTTAGTCACCAAGACCTTATAAGACTAATGTAATATAATCATAATTACATGCCTTTTTGTGTGTCCTGCTATTCCAATTAAATGTAATAGAATTCATATCAATTGTGTGTTGAGAATATTGATAGCACATTAGTAACAGCAAGCGATGGCCTAGATGTCATCACTTAACGTTTGCCAACTTAAACATACATGCTCAGAACCAAAGCCTAACCTGTAATATGTGTTATATACATATATATGTGCGTGTGGGCGCATGCACACATGTGTGTGTGTGTGTGTGTGTGTGTTGGCAACAGTAACATGAGGCTATGTCACTAATATACTTGAAAAACCTCACCTTAATTTATTACACTTTCTGTTTCTGTATGACTTCTGTGACCACGATATTATATGTTAAGAATTTTATGAGGCGTAGGATGAAAGCAGCACCTAAACAAAATCATGTGTTATGATTACATATGCATGCGAACTTACAGATTTTGTTGTAGTTGAAGAAATGGTCATACTTTGAAGTGAGAAATAAGTTTTGCCAGTATTTTATATTAGTGTGCCATAGTAAAATTGCTATATTTTATTTTTGATATGTAAAATGTAAAGGTAAATTTGTCCCAGCCCATGACTTGAAGGTGTATAATGGGAGTAGAGGTATATCTCCACTCATTCATAACCTCGGCCCTAGATACAGATGAGTGGTCAACTTCATGCCCCAGCTGCTTTACCTGTGGGAAAAAAACCCCATTACCATTGAATAGGAGGTTTGGTAGGCCTGAGAGTAAGGTAGGATGTCAGGGGGAAGTAAAAATCTTGCTTTCCAAGGATTCAAATCTTGGATTTTCCAGCCCATAACCTAGTCACTGTACCATATATGCACTGCCAGCTCCTGACCTTGTGTTTGTGCATGCAGAAATAATGAAGAAATTTTTCTGAAATTGTTATATTGTGTTTAGTTCCATACTTGCAGTATGAAGCTTAAAGAGACTACAATACAGAGATAATAGTCTGTTATGTGGAATAGCTTCACACTGATTGTGGTAAAAGATAACATAATGTTTCTTCATTACTGTAGCAAGAAAATACCTGCTGATCCTGTGAATTACAACATGTGTGGTCACTTCTTCTGCAATGCCTGTGTAAGGGCCAATGAAAATGATTGTCCCGTGTGTGGGGTTCCTTCCCTTGCCTCAGAGATCACATCGGATCGGATCATTGCTAATCTGATTGCGGGCTGGAAGAAAATATGCAGTATTGTGGGATTCAAAGGGTAAGCATCAAAGTTTTCTATATATGAATTTCCAAAGAATATAAAAAGCATCAGATTGTCAGTAATCCAAGGAACTTTTGAATAGGATGAGAATTTTATGTGTCACCAAATTTGTTGTGGGCCAGTATTTAAGGAAATTTATAATTGCAATCAGGTACCCTCTCCTCACTGTTTTGTACATAGTTCTAGATTTACTGGGATTCATACCAGAGTAGATTTTAAGCTTGTTTCTATACACAAGATGACAGTAAAGGTAAAGTAAAGCTCACCCTAGAACAGGCCACGAAGCCTCAAAGGGGGAGTAGAGATATAACTCTACTCTTTCCTTACACTCAGCACTAGCAGGAAGTTGGTGGTCAGTGCCACACCCCAGCTGCTTTACCCCCGGGAAAGACCCAGTACCCATTGTATAGGAGGCTGGGTGAGCCCCAGGGCTGGTCTGGATGGGTGCAGATAATCTCGCCCCCACCGCGATTGAATTTCCAGATTGCCCAGCCTGTGGCGAGTCGCTATACCGATGGAGCTATCCCGGCCCATTTGCAAGGTGACAGTATGTAATATAAAACAGCTTAACATGGGAAATTCTGTCCTCTGTGAAAGTCACATTCTAAGATATGCAGTGCATGTAACATTATATTTGGGATTGCAGCTGTCATATGCGTGCACACAAAACACTGTAGCGTTTCACAGAATTGTTGAGTGTTTGTCCTTGCTGTTGAAAAGAAAAGGAAGAGCTGATCCTCCTGTTACAATCAGATGGGCAAAAACAGAAATAAACAAGTAATGTATAACTGATGTAGTTTTAATAAGCAGAGAAGTTTTCATGTTTGAAAGTGTTATATACTGACAGTGATCTGAGTGTTTTTTCATTTACGTGTACATTTACAGAGTTTTTGATGCAATCCGAAGCCTTTGTAAGTGATTGCCACATGTCAAAATTAATCTTCCCCATTGCATACACAGTCAAGAAGCATGTCCACCTTTCTCTGACTGCTCGCTTCCTACCATCTAGCACTCACGTATTCAACAAACATTCCTGCCTGGTTTCTTGAGAATGTTTGAGATATTCTATGTGAATATTATGAATGGGAGTTAAGAGAATAGTATCATACAGTGCTGTATATGTGTCATTCGCATCACATATTGTAGTGAACCTGATACCAATTATAGCATCAGTACTGTTGCTTTTCTCAGTTTTATTGTTAAATCTACTGGTGATAGAAAGGCATGTTACAGTACGCATCAAATTTCTACATATACTCAGCTAATGATTTGTGTTTGTAGTGTGTGGGTACAAATTACTATACGGTTTGAATTAATTACATTTTAGGGTCTTCAGCAACTAATATACTGGGGCACCATAATGTAGGAACACCCATGTTTTGGCTTCACACTTCAGGCAAATTACCTCCAACAGATGAGAAAACATCTTCTGTCTTTGATGACTATAGTATACTCAGGAATGAGCTCATGGTTAGGAGCTCACATATTTTTAAAAAATCTAGGAGTCGCATTCAAAATCTAGGTGTGAGAAGGGTGACTTAAAGCACATAAACTGCCATAATTATGCTGAAATTATGGAGCATCACCATACAAAATTTAGTTACCTGGTGTGTAAGGTTTTCAGATTCCTCATCATGATATATGATGTGCTGTGAGTTTCACCTTCCATTTCAAGTGATCCTTCTGGAACTCTGGAACTCTCAACTAAGCTAGCTACTTCTACAGCCGGGGTCATCATTGTTTTGAAGCACACCATGTTTTACATTTTATGACAATGAAATTACAGGTTGTTATTTACTGCATTCATCAAGTCACCACTGATCCTCATGCAGTCATTGATATTGTCCTGTATCGCCATTTTTTATTCGGTTTGATAGCAGACATAGTGCCTGCTTCTTGTATGTCACCCCAAGCATCTGCAGTGGTTCCATGACTGATCTGTCCAGTTCTTGGCTAATATAGCCAATTGCTTGATGTGATGAATTTCTCTACTTTAAAACCTTCTGTACTCCCCACAGTCCACGAGATGATCCCTGCTAAGGATGCAGCAGAGGTGCATGCATAAGATTTTGTGGTAAATAATGAGTTGCAACTTCTTATCCTGGAAAAATGCACACAGTGCACTTATTCATTACACACTACTTGAAATGCTGGATGTTTTCAGCCTCTGTGCAGGAATAGAAATGTCTGTCACTTCTCCCATTGGCAGTTCAGTTGTCCCCTATATAGCCAGCAGTTCCCCATACCGTCTTGTGGCCTATGGTCTGTACAGTGTGCTGTCCCAACAAGATTTTTCTTTTCTCAAAAGTGTTATTACGAACTCTGGGCCCCACCCAGCATCCTATTTGGTGGGTACCAGTGGTGAAGTGTCCAGGGTGTGAAACTGAGAAGTCATCAAAGTCCCAGATGAGTTGAACTATACTTCCACTTCCCCATTTACCTTCTTGGCATGCACAAGGAGAACTTTTACCTGTACCATCAAAATACAATTGTTCTGAGAACTTTAACAATGTTTTATTCACTGTGTCTGCAGCAGTGTTGATTGTTTGGGTCCACATACCACAGTACCTGAAATGAAGAATGACATGGCAAAGAGTTACAATAATACAGAGAATAGCAAGGCTTCAAAGAGAATTTCAGATACAGCTCAAGAAAGAAGCAGTGTAACGGAAGAACCAGTGGCAAAGAAAAGAAAGCGGAGTAAAAGTAAGGAACCTTGCATTCCTGATACTCAGAAGAAATCTTCTACCATCACAATTGTGAGGAAACCTAGTGCATCTCGAAAAACTGCAGCCAAAGACATTAATAAACGGAATGTAAAAGGAGAAACACAGCTGCATGTTGCATGCATAAAGGTTGGTTTAATTGTGTTATTATTGTTTAACATTTAGTAGGTGCTTACTTATTTGGAAAATTATGGATTTTCATGCTATTCTTCAGTTGCTCCAGGAAAATGCTAGGCTAGTAATGGCACCTTAAAATTAGGCCCCAACCACTCTGTTCCACACCCTTACAAATTCATTGTTTACTGTTATGCAATCACTTGATGCTGTGAAGTCCCAGTCTCTGACTGTGGTCTTCAGTCAACTACGTACAGTCACTGTAACTTCCACGTAGACCTAGGTCTCCCATGTTATGGCGTTCCAAGTATTGTAGTATCATGCATATATTTCACTTCACTTTAGTTTTATAGAAGTGCAGGTGCTTATATTGTCAGGTCTAATGTAACAGAAGTCTCATGCAGTGTCTTCTTATGTGTAGGGAAAATGTGAAGCTGTAAAGACTCTCCTTGTAGATGGAGCAAATCCTAACACTAAGGACTATGCTGGTTGGACGCCTTTGGTAAGGTTCTTATGTTGTTCCACACAGCCAGTTATATTCATTTTTACTAATTCATTCCTGACAGTACGATGCTGCCTAGCGTTGTGAGATGTATTTTGTTGTTGACTGCTGATGGTCAATATCTTCTCTACCCGTCATCTGGAGAGAAGGCAGAGAACAATCACATCTGCTATTTAGCATATGTTCCTTAGGTAGCAACAGGCTTATGGTATAAACATGTTCATATGCATTCCTGTCTGGTACCTCTAATTCATCTTAAACAGTACAGAGATTTTTATAAAACAGAAGAGGTAGGAATTTTTGTGCTCATGTCATTCCTGTTTAACTATAGCTCTGGGAATAAGGTGCCTCAGCCAAGTGACTGCATGACTGCTGCAAAAGGAGTACATACAAATAAAACTGCATGTCTAGATTCTCACTTTCTTTGAATAAGTGGATGAAAACTTTGTGAAAAAAAAAACATCAGCAGGTTTTGTGACATGGGTGTACAGTTATGACTTCTTAACTAAGTAGCAGTCGTAGAGTTCATGAAGTTCTAAGACTTATGTCTGCATGGTTCTTAGTGCAAAAGAAGGAGTATGCTCCTGATCGTACATAAGCAAAAACATGCCAAGTGTCAAAAAAATCAGATGGCTATTACAAGTATATGGATACTGTTATTTTAGCTTGAGGCTGTGCATCATAGCTTTGTTGACATCACAGAGCTCCTGCTGAAATATGGTGCAATGGCGAATGTGCCTGGCTGTCACAATATCACACCTCTTCACGAAGCAGTACTGAACAACAGACTGGATATAGTAAAATTGTTAGTAATGTATGGTGCTGATGCTGAGGCACGTGATGTCAGTGGAAAGACACCCAGGTATGTACAGTACATATTAAATCCTTATACCTGCAATTATGTGGTTAGATGTGTCATACCTTACATTTATATTAGGTGCAGTGAGTATTCATGCATGCTGTCATACATGATATAATTCGAAAGACACCAAGGTATATACAGTAATTATTAAGTTCTTATATCTGCCCATTATATGCTTAGTTGTGTTATACCTACATTTATATTAGGTGCAGTCAACGTTCTTGCATGCTATCATGCATTAAATGAAATCTGCTTGTCACTGAAGGGCCTGGACTAAGTATTCCATCCACAAATATTTGCAGGATTTGATACGTGTAGCGGGTTGGTTTCAGTAAATTTAGGACCGAGAGAAAAGATTACAGATTTCACAGCTTTGAGTTACTCAGAGTGAAGAAGATTTATGAGGATAAAATTAAATTCTATTTTCATTTTATTACCGTGCAATGTGATAAAAATATTTATTAAAACCAACTAATTGCACATACTTGTCAAACCATTTAAAACCACATTATTGGATGCCAGATACAAAGAACATATCAGGTATATCCATACAAACAACCCTCAATCAGCATATGCGCTACATATCCTTGATAATAGACATGAATACGGCGAACAAGAACGTATTATGGAATTGGTAAAAGCATGTAGAAAGGGTAAATTAATGAACTGTTG
>Ga0131853_10010388_pt1 | contig 17016 bp, 13 predicted proteins | sample TergutLab28metaG_FD_92764 | JGI IMG/M metagenome (GOLD analysis project Ga0131853, IMG submission 92764) | Labiotermes labralis P1 segment gut microbial communities from Petit-Saut dam, French Guiana - Lab288 P1 (version 2) (version 2) | ecosystem: Host-associated > Arthropoda: Insects >... | reverse complement strand
TCTGGCCATTATCTCCGTAACCGTTCAACTTTGGATATAGGTGTTTTGGGTTATATTGGTATACTTTAACATAAGGAACACCCTCCCGAAGTCTGGCACATTCCTCCTGGGACACCCTGTATATATATGTAAAATGGTTGTGTATAGGGAGGTGAATATGTACATTGTCATTATAGTCATTGCTAACTTGGTCCATTCTTACAAAAATGGTCATCTGGCATGCATGATAAGGATACTAGAATAGGAATTTTTACCAGTACATAAACACATGTAACACTTAATTTGATGCATCTTTGTGATACACAAGTAGTAATGATATTGTGTTGTAATATTTCCTGTAAGTATAGAATTTACTAAAATCAGCTATTTGTGGAAATCATTTTTAAATAATACTGCTCTGCATTTTATATGTCGAGAACCTTTGCACCAACAACCAGTTATTGTTCCAGGAAAATGCTTTTGGTCTTGAGAGTGCTGTAAACTTGGTAGAGGCTGATTGAATTATGATAAAGTGTGTTGGCTCTGAGTGTAATTTTCTTATTATTCTGTTGTACTTTGTGCTTATGACCCCAGCTTATAAATTGAAGTAGGGAAAAAATGTGACTTGAAAAAGGAGAGAAATCTGCCAAGAGATGAAATGATACACGTTTTTATTCCAGTGCTGTTGGGCACTTGGCTTATGCTGTTTCCTGTCTGGAGGTGAGATGGCAGATGTTGTTCAACTGATGGAGTCATTTGAAACAGTCTTCTCAGGATCATACCTGAAGGGAAATGGAACTGTTCCAGTTGTGTCAGCTGAGCTGGCATCACTGCATGCTGCTGCCCTTTCTGCCTGGAACCTTCTGCTGACACTGATGGCACCTTGTGATATATATATGCTTATGTCAGAAGATAATGATGAATTTGCCCCGTGAGTCTGCTTGTGTATATGTGTTGCAATTGAATTGAAGTGCTGTCCAACTGAGAACAACAAAACATGATTTCAATTTTTACTTTTGGTCATGGGGCTAAAGTTATGCAATCAACCAGTATAAATGCACCTTAGGTAATACTGCTCCACAGTAGCAGGGTGGGATGCATTACTTGGCTGGCACTCTTGTGTTCTTAGTAGTTAACTTTGACAGTGTTTCCATATTTAATTGTAAGGAAATGCCTGTAAAATTTTAACCAAATAAAGTGTTTGGTCCTAGGAAACTATAGTTTATACATTAACTTCTTTAAGGAAGTCAGAGGTTTTGGATTCTTATAAGTATAGTTTTATTGTACCCTAAGAACTTCTGAATGTGACTTACTTGCATGGAAAAGGTTAATTTTTAATGGGTGTTGAAACATGCTTGTAGTGTAACTGAAAATTCTGATGCATTAGCTTCCTGTCGGTGAAGTATCTAAGGACTTGTAAAATTTATGGTAGTTATTGGTCTGAACATGCCTTTTTGTTGTAAATATTCAGTGGGTATGCATGAATTAGACTTCAGAAACATGCAGGCATGTGTGTAGGTCTTCGTATGAAGTATCTGTTACTGTCTTTCAATTTCAACCAAAACTGAAGTGACTTGACAAATTTTAGGAAGTCAATGAACAGCCATTTTGTGGTTAGGGAGTTGTTTCATATATGTGGATGGACAGATGCACATGATCATTTTAATAGGTATGGTGCATGGATTGTGAATGTACCTAAAAGAAGAGTTTGATAGGATTTGGTGAAATCACTGAATCTTTTACAAGATGATCTCTTATGAAACAACAATTATCATAACCCATCATTCAGAGTTTCATGGGAAATAGAAACTTGACTCTTCACTAGTAGACCAACACTTGTTATGTTATGTTTTCACGAAATGGTTAAGGACAAGTTCCCTGGGAAGCATAGTGTGATGAATTGTGTGGGTTATGACAAATTTCTTTTTCATGAGCTTTACATAAATAAGACAGCCTTTGTTTTTTTTTCCTTTTCAGTCAGATAAACCAGTTATCTGAACTCTTGGATTCACCTCATTTGGATGTGCGAATGGCAGCTGGGGAGACCATAGCTCTTGCTTATGAACTTGGCCGTGAACATAATGAAGACTTCCAACGGGCAAATACGCCACAGCTTGCAGATAAGTTGCGGCAGCTTGCTACTGATTCACATAAGTACCGAGCCAAGAAAGACAGGAAACAGCAGCGGTCAAGCTTTCGTGACATTCTGCACTATGTTGAAGTGAGTGTTCCAGTGATTATTGTAACATGTAGGCTGATATTATGTGGGAACATCCAGTGATTTGAATTTACAATTCTTAACAAGAAACAATTTACTTTTGTCTTGCACTATCACTCTTTAACAAGAATATTACCTGCTGTTTGTCACCTGTTACTGGTCTACAAATGTTAGCGGAAACCTCTAAGCACTCTCAGACAGTTTAAATTTTTTATCCATGTAAAGAATCAGAGAATCTGTTATTTTTGAATGAGGTGTTTCACAAATAGTTGTAACTTTTTGGCCCTTACCATTACTCATTTTTTTCTTTGTATGAAACAACATTTTGGAAACTGAATCTGTATGCTTAACAGACATGTCTGAGAGTGGGGAACTAGGATCGGACATGTTGGTTGGAGAGGCCCAGTATGGTTCTCTTGAAGGCCACCACATAAACTGGAATAAAGCTAGGATGCTACATATTCAACTGAACAGTAGATGTAGGATTGGAACAAATCTACCCATGTGACTTCTTGAACCAGTGTAGCCAGTGCCAATTGGTTTCCTGTCATTAAGGTGGAAACCCTTGGTATGCATTGAATAGGAGGTTTTGTGGGCCCAAAGCTGGTCTGGATGTTTTTGAGAAGAGAAAAATTTCTTTGTCCTGCTGGATTTGAACCCATAAAGGTGCACATAATGTGGTCGGTGTAACCAGCTTTGAAGCTTTCACCTTGTATTGTGTTGACTCATTTGCACTTGGATTAAATGGCTGTAGTGACATGCAGAAGACCAGAATTTAAGTGGGGGCTGCATAAAAGCAATTGTGTGTATATGGCATTTGGCATTTTGAGCATCACACTATGTGTTATATATATATATATAACATATGGTACTGAAGGGTTTATGTACTGAAGGTAATAACAGATTCACCTCTGAGTTATGTGAGTGAATACAATAGGAAAGAAAGTAAAGTTTTCATTGAACAAATTTCCCAAGTGTTTCTGAATAAGTATGTTTCTCACTTAAGACCCTTTATGTTATAACTTAGAAGTATTTTGTACATGTGGAAGAAAACATTAGATCTTAGAAGTTTTATGACAGTAATGCTGACAGAAGGATTGTTTGTATGTATTTGTGTGTACTTGACGCTTTTTTTGTGAAGTGAAGCTTGTAATTACAGGATTACAGTCCACCAGACATCCAGGTGAGATTTGGCCAAGAAAACCTTGCCCTTGATTCATGGTGTCGCAAGAAACAATATGATGCATTCTGTCAGGTGAGCTCCTTTATGTTCATAACACTGGAAATAATGAAATATAGCCTTTGTAGTGTACCATGTACATCATTCTGTTGACAGCTTTTCCAATATCTGAAAAGGAACTGAATGGCTTAGTTATAGTAAAAGAGGGCCACAGAATATTTTTTTATGGTGGGGGGAGGGTGTTGTGGTGGATAGTATTTTGTTACATCTACCATACACTGGAGATATCTCATGTGATATTGCCAGACAGTTGGTGCATTGATGTTAACAGTTAATTATAATTGATGTTAAAGTGACTAATTAGCTCAATGAAGCATAATCTTTGAGACATATATAGTTATTCATCCGAGCAAGAAGTTTCTGCATTTTGTGAAATGTAAAATTTCACTACTGTGATTACAAGGACCTACTGCTAAACAGTTGAATGTAGTCCATGCCAATTTTTGTCAGGCCTGTATGAATAGCATCCTCCCAGGGATGACTTGTCATCCTCAGTGTACTAAGTATCCTTCCCATTTTATCGTACTGGATGTGATAACCCAAATAATTTTGGGGGTTTATTTTAACTGACAACTGTTACTAGTTTCTTCCCGTCAGTTCACTTGTATAACCCCTCTAATGGACTGGGTTTTTCCCATGCTGCATACTGCAGCATGTGTTGGTTCTGTATGAGTCACCCTCAGTTGCTGCAAATGCTTGTCCAATTGTGAGAGAATGTATGCCTCTTTTTCAGCTGCTACAGCTCAGATTGAAATGCACTGTGTAGAGAGAGTTTTTGGTGGCAATAATAAGCAGGGGATTGTGGTGTCCTCATCTGCCACGTATGAATCTTTGCAAGTTTTACTGTTTGAACATTGTGAAAAGAATGTAGTGTCCTCATTTTCAACAGCAGTTTTCCATTGTGCAGTGGACAATGTGTTCGTTAGATGTGACACATGTGTATGAGCCAAAAGAAACCATTCCCATTGTATTCTTTAAATATGGTGAGCAAAAACCTAATATTAACTGAAATATGTTTATCAAATACTTTTCAGCACCTTGTTTAAGTGTGGTGAGTAAAATCTTGCATTAGCTGCAGTGCATTGAACTAGACCACATGTGCTCTGACTTGAGGTGTTTTGAACTAGTGATTGCTGTGATACTTGCTGTCACACAAAACAGATGTTAGTTGTCAGATAAAATAATGTCACTATATTTGGTAAAGATTACAGATTGTGGAAGCGTTCATGATGTGAATTTTTCTATCATCTTAATACTTACTGTCTCGGGCAAAAAAAAAAAAAATCTTGTCAGTCTTTTGTGACTCTAAAAATTTTTCCTTCTGATAATATTACAGACCAAGTTTCATATCCGTATACACGTGTGGTGAGAGGGAATTCAGTTCTGAAGTTCTAAGTTGCGTGTATATTCTAGGTTGATCATTGCCTGCAGCATGTCTGGAGTGTTGTTTTAAGAGATTTTACCTGTTTTTCAGGTTCTGGGATCTGGGATGAACTTGCATCTAACTGAGAATGACTTAGTACGGGATATTTTTGAGCTGGGTGAAAGATTGTCACCACCATATTATGCAGCAAACAAACAAACAAAGCATGAAAGGGTAAGTTGGAAATGAGATTATTACTGGTAGGTTTTTATAGGTGGCAGGTAATAAGGCTCAGCCTGGAAATAGTTGAAATCTTTTTTGTTTATCAGATGAATTTCTGTACATTGAAACCTGGTTACATCATTCCCACAAGTATTGTTCTTTTCTTTGGGTACTGCAAAATCGCCGATATAAACTGTGTGATTATATGGCATGAATTTTACCTTTAAGTGTTGTACCCAGCATCATTCAGAATTCTTGGTCATGGTCCACAGTATTTCCAGAATAAGGGTTTCTGAGAAGCAGCAGCAAAATGAATGTTAGGTTTTTTAAAATATACAGTAGCAGTAAGCAGCTTTTGTTGTTATCAGATACAGCAAACTGCATTTGTATTAATTTTTTTTGATTGTGTCATGATTGTCCTCTCACCTCACCCAGTTCCCTGTTCTGTTACTGGTGTATTATTAGGTGGTGGTGAGATAGGAACACTATATATTTGTGATTGACACTGATTGGAGATTGAGGCTCACATAATACTCCTGCTGCCAAAGGTTCTTTGATTTTACTTTCTGGTAAGGAACAACAGCGTGACCCACTGTCTTGTCCTGCAGCTTGGGGTTGCTGCAGTTTGACTTCAAACAAGAAGGTTTCAGTGTATGAAGTGTTGTGGACACATGAGGATTTCATACATATGTTTTAGTAACTAATTCTATGTAAGTCTTCTTTCATGGGAGGAGGGGAAGCAAGCACACATGCATTCCTCCAGCCTTACTGAAAGTATGTTTATTTTATTCGCCGGGTAAACATATATGACTGCCTGTTTAAGGAACCAGTTTTATGCATAATGTATATACACTTAGCAGTGTACATGTGATTGTAAAATAAATGTTTATTTCCCCTGCGATATGTTTTGACATTTTGTAAGCCCCTCTTTAATGTGCTTGTTTAGAAAACGTAATATTTTATATTTATGTTGTCTGAACAAGTCTCCCTCAAGATAACCATATAAAAGGTAAAAACATGTTGTAGAGGAAATAAGCAGGTGTTAATTTTATGGCTTACTGTGTTTTATTGGCTTTCTGTGGTGTATTCATGTGATGGGTACACGGTTAATCATGCAACAATATGCTATTGTATTCTTTATATTTCATCTTTCCAGCATATGATGAATTCAGCTGCTTTCAAAGCCAGGACAATATCACGGAACAAACATCGGGACAAACGCTCAGCGGTCATGGGTTGCTAAGTCTTTTCATTCTTACCATGGCATGCTAATTTATTTACTTGTAATGTAAAGGTCATAATATTTGGAAAATGAACTGGTAAATTATTAGATTATATGGTAATTGCTGACAGTAGCTTTATGTATGTAGAAGGGATGTAAAGATGCTGTTCTGTTACATAGTTTACAAATTCTGAAAAACATTTTTAGTATGCAGGATGTGTTGTTTCTTCAGTGCTGATGTTGAGGATTTGGTGTCCCTTGTTGTGCACTGAATAATAGGTTTGTTGTTTCCTGACATTTTGAAGGAATGTACCACCTCCATCTTCAAGGCTCAAAAAGTTTGTGATCCATGAAGGTAGAGATGATACATCCCTTCAAAATATCATGCATCAGTAACCCTGCTGTTGAGTGGTATAACACAGGAGACAAGAATTCCCAGATTTTAGTAACTTTCAATCATGCTAATTGAAATAGGGTATCCATATTTTGCAGTTGAAATGTCCTGTAGTATACTATTTAAGTGCCATGTGTACAATGTTCAAGCATTCAAGTTTGAATTGCAATATAAGTTTGATAAACTTTGGCTATTTAAAAACTGCTCTCAGTTGGTGACAACAATACAGTTTTAAAGTATGTGCTGTTATGATTTAAGTTTTAATAATAGTGATATTAATATTCGTCTGTGGCATTGTGATTTGAAATCAAGTTCACTAATTTGCAACGGATTTTTAATTTATGATGGCTTGTTAGATTTATTAAGATATTTCTGTTGCAGATATAGTGCTAACTTATGTTTTTATGTTTGGGGGGTTATATTTACAAGATTCTTCCAGGAAGTTTAAACACCATTATCATTAAGGAATGTTAACTGAGCTAGGCATACTTTTCAATAAAGTAACCTAATATTGCTCAGGTCTGTGTTGCAGCACCAAACAAAATTTAAGTTATTGTCTGTGGGAAGTGGTTAATTGTGTATTTATATATTGGTGTTAATTCTTTGTATTATATATTTGGCCAATTGCTTTTATTTGTTTATCTTTTGAGATAAATGACACCTCTCTGAAATTTTTGATTCATAATATTGAATGAACAGGGAAGTTGTAGTGCCAGTGTGTTTAGTCATAATACAGTTGTAAGGTACTGACATTCTTGACATGCAGAAGCATTTTGAAGTGTCTCATTGCATTACAATGCTCAACTTTTTTACATTTTATTCTGAGTAACAAGGAAAATTTTCTTACACGTCCCATATTGGGGTTATGTAAGTAGTAGTCTCTCTGAAGTGACTACAGTGAAAAGGAAGCATTTGCTGGAAATTAGGTGGCATTTTTGTAATACTGAATCATTCATCCATGCCAGTGATGTGATGTACATACTTGTAGTGTGTGACTTGTATCAGTGGTTCCTAACTGAGAGACCAGGTTCATGACAGATTTATTAACTTTTGTGTATGTGTAATCTGTTGGTAGCTAAGGCTGTTGTGTGTGTATATCAATAAGGTTTAATTACAGCCTTTTATTGCATATGTATTTGATTTATGATCATTTACCTTATAATTTTTTATTAAGAGTATGGTATATTGAAGACCCAAGTTACTTCTTTGAATTTGAATTCCGAAATGGGTCCAGAACTGCATAAAGTGATTCACGTAGAGGAGGGTCCAAATTTGTGATGATAAATCATGCAATAATCCAGTTATGAAAACAAAACTGAGTGACTTGAATTTGATTGTTTCCATCCCGTTATGTATATGTAACAAATTTATTGAAATGAACCGTCTTTACACAACATACAAATAACAGTTGCAGATCTACAACCGGTTAATTAAGCGACATGTTTCGGCCTTGTTCGTCCATCATCAGGCTTATACCATCTCTTTGTAAGCATGATGATGGCCAAACAAGGCCTAAACATGTTGCTTAATTAACAGGTTGTAGATTTGCAACTATTATTTGTATGTTGTGTAAAGGCGGTTTATTTCAATAAATAAAAAAAAAAAAAAAACTGTGAGCACATATGTTGATAGATGTAAAGATGATCGGTTACATAAGATGGTGCAAGTGGTTGTTGATTGGAGAGACATGTAGACCTGACACACCATGATGGTGATTGTTCAGACAGTATGCCTGCAGTTTTTCATGCCATATTTACTGTGACATTTGTGGACATGGAGTATTAACCTAATCATGTCTCTCTCTAGGCAAGGGGAGACCACTGTTCATACCTGTAACCATGCCATTTCCACATGTACCAAGATGCATGCCAAGTTTTGTTTTTATTGTACATTACTGGATGATTTGTAATTGCTAATTTTTGGCTTTTTCCAACTGATTCATTCATTACAGTTAATAATGTGGTGCTTTCAGGAGTGTTTTTTGTTAAGATACAGGCATTTTCCAGTTGTGCCTAGGTAAGCACTCAAGTAACGTTAGGAGCCACTGATGCTTATTGCAGAAGAACAGAATTTTATACTGTTCTGTGTGTGATCTGCAATTGCAGTAATACCTCACTGAACACTTGGAATGCATTGAAGGAAAAGAGTTTTCAGCAACTGAAGAATAAAAAATCAACTTGATGCCACTTATTATTTTATTGTACTTCTTATAGGCTCAACATGTTTCAGGCATTACTATGCCCACCATCAGGAGCTCGTGACTATGTTGTTGATTACCACATTGGTCGTTTCGTTCTTGGTTTGCTGTATGTTAGAGTTTAGGAGCGGTTAGGCTGGAGTAGTGTCTGGGCTCAAGCCTGCAGCCCAGACACTACACTAGCCTAACCGCACCTAACCTCCAACATACAGCAAACCAAGAATGAAACGACCAATGTGGTAATCAACAACATAGTTGCAAGCTCCTGATGATGGGCATAGTAATGCCAGAAACATGTTGAGCCTATAAGAAGTACAATAAAATAATAAGTCACATCAAGTTGGTTTTTTATATCTCAGTTATCATAATGATGCATGGTCCAATAAACATCAGTTTTCAGCAAATCGGCTTTTAGCAGAGTTATCATTGTATGGAGAGCGGTGCAAATTTAGTATTTTGTACCTTTGGTGATACATGCATGATGGCCTGATAAGGGTGCAAGCTCATGCAAAGGCAATGAATTATGTAAAGAATTAACCAGGAGTTCAATAGTCTTTTATTAAACAATAAAATATGTTATCATTGTTAATGACTATACATACACAGCAAATTTTGATCCCTTGTTACGTTTAGTTGCCAACATGATGCAGCTGTTAAAAAAATATATGTGGAGTTCACTGCCTACTGCTTCCTTTCTTGGAGCTTTTTTCATAACAGTTGATGTTAAGAGTGTAGTATTAACTGCTGAACTTTGATTCATTGCCATTGGCTCGGTAGTCTGGATGATACAACCGCATCAACAGTGGTTCAATAGCATTGAAGCTGAATGTCATTTATGCCAGTTTTATCTCAAGAATAGTGTTCTGTACTTGTTACTCTAGCTCATCATTTGATAAGCTCTGTCCATGAGGTAGCAACACGTATTTATCATCAGCATTATCAGCTTCAAATCCATCTTGGTTATTGAGCTTTATAATATCCCTGATTATATTTGGCTGCAACTCTTCTAACTCTTGGTTGTCACTGCATACCTGTGGCCATTGCTTTCGCAACACACTGTTGATACATATGCTAGTGACTTCCATCTCTTCTACTTTTCGTAGGATCAGTGGCTTTCATGTTGTACGTTTTCCAGAAATCTCTTTCTGTTTGGAAGGTACATCTTAGAATACTCAGCAACAAGAAGGGTGATGCGCTGACAAAAATAGAATGAACAAGTGACAAGTCAACACGACACTCACTTCTGGGGGTAAGGGGGGGAAGGAAAAGGAAATGGGGGGGAAGTATGTACACCACACTGAACAAGAGCCTGTAATCTTATTACAAGCAACTAAGTCCAGGCAAATTGTGAAAAGACATTGCTGTGCCTCACAGCATGCTGAAACAAGTTATTGTTGCCACTTCTGAGGCTAGCTACAGGCCATGATTACCCCCAAGCACACCTCCAAAAAGTGGTGCTGACATAGATTAGTCCCTTTTGTGTGACAGAAGGAAGAAGTGTGGTATATTCACATGTGCACAGTCCTCAGAGTAAAAGCTCAGAAAATTACTGGCAAGCATCCATGTACTGGGGGCAGGACTGTCAAGAACAGGTATTGGATGAAGAACAATAATTCTGTAATTGTTTCCTTGTCTTCCTTATCAGTTACCTCAACTAGCTGCTGAAAAGTGTGTTACAAATGCTTTCCTGATCTGTAGGTTGCAAATAGATTTTTGAGTGAGAGGTACACTTCAACAGGTGGGCAGGCACACAGCATATCAAAGGGTTTGTGGGTGGCCTGGAGTTCAGCAAAGTAGACTTTGAAGGTGGAGGCAACTAACTGATAAATAAGTTGCAAAATAGATGTTGTGTTAAGTGGAAAGTAGATGACTTAAACAGGTAGGCAGGTACAGAGCATATAAGAAGTGTTTTGTGTGTGTGGCCTAATTAAGAATCAGCAGAGGTTTAGCTTGGAGTTTGTTTCCCCTGCAGTACTTACTAACTTCATGGCAAAAGTATGGTGTGTTCCGCTGAGTGAATATTTGTAATGCCAGCTAAGTATTTGTATTTGATTTTCAGATGATGGGGTAGATGCTCATTAGAAAATTTCATCTCTTGTGGGGTTTCGGAGTGTTAGGCCAGCATTAGTTTTGGCTTATCATCGCCTGAAGCATTTCCATCTAGCAAGGGTGTTGAGTGATCTTTGGCAGCATTGAGGCCTGGGATATGTTTTTCCTCCAAAGAGAGGAACATACAGAATAAACCTGTCCCATAAACATTAAATATGTGCCATTGGTGATACAAAGGGATTCTTTTCAGAGTACTGAGGACAGTTACTGAGCTCTGTACTGAACAGGGCTCATACCTTTACCTATGATGCAAGTGTGTATGGCACTTGAATCTGCTAGACCAGTGGCTCCCAAAGCGTGCTGTGCAGATCCCAAGGGATTCTTGACCAGTCCCCAGGGGATCCATGGATACATTTCTGTAATGGCTGCTTTGAAGTTTACTAGTCTTTTTAATGACAGGAATAATGTTTTGTTAAAAATATTTGTTGAACTTCTTTCATTGGTGATATGTGTATTTTTTGTGTATGTTAGAAATCTAATTAAGGACAAATCAGGCAATTCATTGTTACCTATTCTACTGGTATGTATTCATAGCTATCTAAAATAATTTCTGAGATATAAATTTTTAACTAAATAAATTGTGACTGTCAAAACAACTAGATTTGGTGTTTATTAAAGCGGCATATTTGGACTTTCTAGAGTCATCTCCAGGCTAAATACATGTAAAACACAATTAATTTTACATTGCTTTCTGTGAATATTGAGATCTTAATTTACAAATTTATTATATTATTACATTATGTGTTAAAATTCTTGTTGAAAGTATAATTAAAAGTAAGTGGTGGTGTGGTAGTGTGGACGCTTGGTTTAGTTGATCGGAAGACGTGACATCGGTTGTTATACTTGTGTGATGCTATTGATATAGTACAGGAAGAAATGAGTATTGTTAATATCTTGTAGGTACTGATGCATTGAGAATTGTTGATATGTGTAGTAGTAGCATTTAAAATTGTTACTTACATATGCAAGAGATGTAGCATATTACCAGGCTGTAGGTTGCCATCGTCAGTGTTGCTAGCATTACAACTGAGGATGTACTGACATTGATTTCCATAGGTTGTATCCCTGGTTGTGCCATCTAAGGTTTATGGTGGTGCACTTCTACATTGAAGATTCTATTCTATATAATTGTATTTTTATTGTTTATTTATATACCTCTATTAGTTTCACAATATCAGTATTTTTTTTAAATGGTATTAGATGCCTACAGCCTGAGAACAAAGTTACTACATCTTTTGCATACGTGAGTAACATATGTTAACTACTGCTACTACAGATATGAACAATTCTGAACATAACATGAACTACATGACATTTAAATATACTTATTTCTTCCTGTATTATATCATTAACATTACAGGAGTGTAACAAACAATAACTCCACATCTTCCAATCAACAGGTATCTGCACTGCTACATTACCACTTATTGTACTTTGCTTTTTAACAAGAATCTTAACACACAATGTAATCATGTAATGAATTTGAGATCTCAGTATTCACAGAAAGCAATGTATACTGCCCTGAAGTTTTTTACATGGAAATAGCCTGAGAGTGATTCATGTGTTTTGAAATATGTTCCTTTAATGAACACCAAATTTAGTTGTGTTGACAATTGTAATTTACTAAGTTACCATATGATCACACATGGGGTGTTCACTTGAAGGATTTTAAATTTCTAATTTTGGTTACCTATCATCTTGACACTGTGTTTACTGAACAAGGATGTGAGGATCCATGGTTGTTTTCCAGCACCAGAAGGAATCTGTGAGCAAAAACGTTTGGGAAACACTGTGTTAGATTCTCTACTGGCTGATCTCTTCTCCTTCCTTGAGGTGGATAAAGATGGTTTTTGTTTTCTTTGTGGCAATAAGCTGATTTATGGCATACGTCTCTCAAGTTAGGGTTTCCTTCCACATGCTTTGTGTGGTTTCCATCTTTAATATACTGCACCTGGATTGGGTTAACTTACAGCTGTTAATGGAGTTGCAGACATGGCATGAGCTTTAACATAAACATATCTCAGAATTCTTGTAATGAATGATATAGGTTTGAGCACCTGCCTCCAGTCTCCTGAACCTCCAAATTGGAACTTTTTCTTATCATTTTGGGTTTGTATCCAGCATTTCAGTTGCAGATATTGTGCCAGAAGTTGTGGGATAGTTGGGTAAAGTTTTATTTTATATATAGTTTGTAGATAATTGATTGGCTTTGTAAAAGTGGTGGATAAACCAATCGAGCATGAAATGTGATGTAGTACTGAAGCTGTGAGGAACAAACAAAATAGGTGTGATATGTGTACCAAAGCTGCATGTACAGTCTGGACACTAGCTGGAATATGTGTGTGTACATTGTTCAGATTTCTTGTTCACATTCGAGAATGAGCTTAATAGTGAACCAGCTTTCAGTGGAGGTATTACTGTACACTGACTGGAGAGATGCTGGAATTTTATGTGATAACATGTATTTTTTAATATTGATTTTTAGATGATATAAATTGTTGTGATATTTAATATAAAAGTAATGGCTGGGCCATACTGGATTTGGATAGCAGTAATAACATTCCCATAAATTAAAAAATGATGCTGAATCTTGAAGCCTGAATGTACTTTCTCCTTTATAAATACAAATAAATGTATCAAGAAGTTTTTTGAAACTTATCAATGTAAAACCATGGGGAAATAATGCAACTGACTTTTATCAATTCATTTGTATACTATTTTCTACTGTATTAGCTACCATGTCTAAGTTGTTTGCTCAACATGCATAAATGCATGTCACAGAACTATCACGAAACTTGTATCTAATGTGTGTTGTCAAAAATAAAATGATTTTGATCGCGCCATTTTTCAAAGCACCCAGAGTAGCTAAAGCCACCTGAAGAAGTGGAAATCCTTTGGCCAATATAGTTTTTCGGCACTTTACACCTCGTACATTAGCAGTTTTTCAGCAAAGTAATTGCATAAAAGATTTTTGTATTAGGTCATGTGATATGTTCTTCAGCTTGATAGATACCCATGGTGACAGGATTTTGTTTTTGAAGTTAGGCATTTCTTAACAATATTATTAAGCTGCCATCTTGTGTATTCAAAGCTTAGTGCTGGTATTAGACCATACGCCAATAACATCTGGCACATATTTTATGAATTTGGTGAAATGATAGTGATCAGTTCTGATCATGCGCCTTGTCATCTTGTGATGCCCTGCTGATACATTCAGGGCTCACTTGTCAAAGTAAAAATGGTTCTCAAAGTGTTAGGGATCATCAGAATTTTATAGAATTTGTATTCTTGCAAAATGCTCTGCATTGTTAACAGTACACTGTGAAATTTTATATGTTTGCTAATTGATTGATTGATTGATTGATTACTGATTATGTGATTGCCTGTTAAACCTGTGGCCATCCACAAATGAGCAATTACAGTTCTTTGGTGATAATTTTTGCTTCCCATACTCAGAATTTGGGGCCGTGAATCTTCTGATGATACAGTCTTTTTTCTGATGTTGAAAGTACCTTGTTGTTGTCTGAGTTTGTAAGCTGTTTGTTCTATTCGTATGTTGCTCAACAAGAGCTGGCATGTGAATTTTGTCAGTAGTGGTGAAACATGGCTACAAGTTTTTCCAGAACATTTTGTGTGCGCTTAAGTCTATAAGGTTGAATATTCTGCCGGCATTTCACTTCATGTAACTTTAGATACTTGGTATTAAAAGCATTTTAGAATGTTCTCCCATAATTATTTTTCAAATTCTGTGTACTGTCTGACAGCAGAAGGAGGGATTTGAGGAACTGTTCGCATAGGTCTGCATGGGAAGTTCACAAGTATGAAAGCAGCATATTTTGAATGAACTGAAGTCTCAGGTCCTTTACTACCAGCTGTGCCAAAATTGTTGGTACTATTGTGGTTCCAAATGTGTTCTGAAAAGTCTAATTTGAAATGTCCTTTTGATGGGTATTCATGAAAATATGCCACCAAATCATATCTACATCTCTTTCTTACATAACTGTTTAATATTTGGTTAGCTCAACATTTTTAATTATAAATTGCTGAATGAACTTTCACTTATTTCAGATAATTTGTAGAGGAACTTAACAATTGCTCATGGGCACAGTGTAGTGGAATCCTTATTAAAATTTTCCTTGTTTGTCATCTAATTTCAGTCCCTCCATCATTGTTTCTTATGCTCATAGAGGAAGTTCAGATGTACTTTTAAAAGTGTATTGCCTCCTCATTTTTATGAGCTTCCACCTAAGACATAACAGGTTTTGTTTTAGGCTGGGACTCATACCTATGGCATGAAAGTATACAATGTGAATTTACACTTCTTGCCAGAATTGCACTCTGCTGTTTATGCTGTCACTTAAAAGGGCCAGTAAAGTGAAGTTTGCTTCCCTTATCATAGCGATTTTTATGAGGGTTTTACAGAAAGTAATGCATTGCATTTTTTTGGGGTCAACCAGAGTATAATCTGAAACCATGGTGAAACAAACATGAAGTGTTTTGGCTATATCATTGTTTACCACCAGGGTTCTGCAGAGCAGAGTTCTGTGCGGAATTATGGAATAAATAAAAGTTTTGAAATACTGCAGAAAATTTCAAATACCTCTTCAATTTCAAATGTAATTTTTGTCTGGCAATTGGTAATACTAGAGTAATCTCCATGTGCTATCACCTGCCTCTTTTGTTTTGGTTAATTTGTATTTAAGGTTATATTTATTTGTGTTGTGTCTGTTTGGTATTGTACATAGCTGTTGCATGCTGGCAACAGAAAGGCAAGCCCTGTTTTGCCAAGAGAAAAATAAACTTTCTTGACAATAATTTAGCAGCAATTGAGTTGGTGTCTCTTTCGTCAACTTTTGCTGGCCTGTCAGTGTTTACCTAGGTTGGGGTTCTGTTGGAGGTGAAAAATTGTTTTAAATTAGGGGTTTCTGCATGGGCAAAAATGTAGGGAAAGAGTAGGCTGTATGTTTTGCTCCTGCCAGCACCACCACCGAATAATATATTTGTAACTGAGTTCTCATACACCACTATGAAGAATAGTTGTGTTGCCTTGCTGGTACTGCAGCTTTTCTCCCTCATGGAGGCATTTTTAGCAGCTTCCACAAGATGTTCCCGAAAGGACTCGTAGATTGTTGTGAAATTTTGTATGTGGGATTTTCACAGAAATTTGTCAGTTTATAGGGGTTTGTTTAACAGTGGGCAGAAACAACAGGCACTTCATATGCAGACCAACATAACTTTGCAGATTTACAAGCTGACAATCAAAACATTACAATCAGGCATATTGATTGTAAATCTTTTGCTAATATATGGAGAAAACAATAGTGAAAGGCACATTTAAAATACATATTGTTTTTCATGAAAATAGTCACCAATTTAAAGCCCCAGGATGTTGTCAGAGCAAATGCACTGAAATCATATGCTCTGTGGGTGGGTCATGAAAGTGCTCTAGCATTGGATGATCACTTGCCTTGCTCTTGAGACTTGTGCCAATGTGTTCATTATTATATTGCAGTAGAATGTAACATTGTATGTCTTTGAGGTTAATACTTGCTGAAAATGCTTCCTTAGTTTTTCTCATTGTGCATGGGTGTCACGAGTTTATGTAGTGTCCTATTAGCATCGCATGTATTAAACTAAAATTAACTCGAGATTCCCAAAACCCTGTGGCCATGATCTCAGACTGGCTGAAGAAATGCCTTACACCTAGTGTGTGTGAGTGAGTGAGTGAAAAGGGAAGGTGACATGTAAGCTTGCTTCTCCATCTCCTATTAAAAAACTGACAGATGATTACCTTTATGCAATATTACATTAACAGAAGGAAGGAGATATATTTAACTGAACTTGTTAATTGGTTTCTGGACATGGTCTCTTTTTTTTTTTTTTGGGCCTGGTTTTAATCAAAATTTTAAAAATCCCAAAATATCCAATTTCTCAAAAATACGAGGAGCGGCTGATAAGTAATGCACACAGTGAAATATTTTGCCGACGGAGCAAAGTAGCGATGCTCGCGCAGTGTGTCCTTGTAGCCACAACCCTCCTGCACAGTGGTGCAAAGTTTCATTCCTTTCTCTA
>Ga0131853_10010387_pt1 | contig 17017 bp, 23 predicted proteins | sample TergutLab28metaG_FD_92764 | JGI IMG/M metagenome (GOLD analysis project Ga0131853, IMG submission 92764) | Labiotermes labralis P1 segment gut microbial communities from Petit-Saut dam, French Guiana - Lab288 P1 (version 2) (version 2) | ecosystem: Host-associated > Arthropoda: Insects >... | reverse complement strand
TCGTACCGCACCGCTAACTTCTAAAGTTGCATTTTATATATTTATTCAACAAATATAGGTACTGAATATTTTAAACATGGTATATAATTTCCGTTTTTTTTTTTGTTTTTTGGGGGGGGGGGGGGGGGGGGGGGAGAAAACGTTGCTGAACATAAAATGTGTGTTTTGAATTTATCTACAACTTCTGTCTGAACATTTCTCGTTGTAAGAAGAACTGAGCGAGATATGATAAATTTATATTGGTCGTTATGTAAAGTACCGGTTGATCTTGTCCGATTTTAAAGAAACTTGAATTTTCTCGAAAGATTTTCGAAAAACACTGAAATGTCAAATTTCATAAACATACTTCCAGTGGGAGCCAAGTTGTTCGACGCGGACGGACGGAGATACGGACAGGCAGACAAAATGAAGCTAATAGTCGTTTTTCGAAATTTTGCGAACGCGCCCAAAAAAATTGATGAGACATCGATGACTGCTGGAACGCCTGTGAACACAAAATGCGCAATCCGAAGACAACGACAATTTCTACACAGGCAATAGACGTAAGGGATAAGTTGTGTATTAGAAACAAATCACAGATACTTCCATCCCAGCAAAAACTATTGGAATATAATTCTGTAGAGTTATGTGTCAATCCGAACGAACATCTGATCGAGAAAGACATGGACAAAACCGATAATGCAACTTCAGGCGCTAGAAACTATTAAAACGAAATACCCAAAAAGAACAGTAGCTCCAGGTGTACACCGATTGCTTAAACATGGCTGATTGCGCAAATAAAGGCACTGGTGTATTTTATGGCATATTTTCCTTCTGTGCACCTATTTGACACATCAGATCACCATTTTCTGGGGGGTTGAGGCGATCTGATTGGCGTCAGGTCAAGTCCGTCTGCGTTGTAGTTGAGGAATTCACATACTGTCTTACAAACACCGTCCAGTCACAATTACAAAGACCAAAGGCTGTTAATGCTGGTTAGGGAAATGGTGTGTTTTCGTGCATTCGCGGCGTTTGTTAATCGTTTGATAGTCGTCTGGGTTATTACAGGATGTAGGTTAGTAATCTCGTTCGACGTTTCTGAGGATCGTGCTGCTGCCATTTTCAGGGTGGCTGAAATAGTTTCAGGTGGACGCTGAAGTGCTTGTGGGAAGGTTGTGGGAATGTGGCCAATCAGAGATACTAAAAGGGAATTACGCTAGATATTGTACCTGAGCACGGTATAAGAATTCATTTTTCCTGCAAGTGGAGGCAGCGCGTTCCACCGAAACGCGGGAATAGACTTTATCTTAAGCGGTATAATCTATAAGACTGATTTGAAAAAGTATTGTGAGAATCGTATGAAACAAATTAATACATTGTATGGACAGAATGAGTTTATTATTAGGCTGGTGGTGCTTATTGATACCACTGTGTTATGTACAGAGATGTGTGATATTCTGAAAGCTGATTCATATCCCTCAGATGGCACGCCTCATCTCCTTCACAAGTACCTATAAGTTTGGGAAGCAATCGCAATGTATTCTGAGAACCGTTGGACCCTACATGTAAATTATGCGGACGAAGTATACGCTGGACCTTTCATGTGCTCGAAGTTACCATTCTTCAGAAATATCCCGCACATGAAGCTGGCGCGAATGGAGCTTGAGAAATAATGGGTTTGGTTCCAGGGTCGTGTACAAGGACGCTTATGCTAAGTTGCTGCATGCTTATATTCATGTAAATTATGTAAGGTAATGAACCTTCGGGTTCCATGAAATGCGGGGAATTTCTTGACTAGTTGCAAACCAGTTAGCTGCTCAAGAAGGTCTCTGCACCATGGAGTAAGTAATACAAATCATGAGTGTTAAAATATATAAATTTATAGTGCTTGACTATAGTTTGGTTATAGGGTCATTACAAATGGACAGATGATGTCAAAGCCACGGTAGAATCACAGAGGGCTAATCTTAGTCTAATTGGTACTAGTGCCCGTTGCAAAACGGCGAGCTGTGACTGATGTTTATAGCTGATAGGCTGCGTCGTCTGCAGGAAAGGTTTGAGAAACGCTGCGGGACCGGTTGAAGAACTCCAAGAGCGTTGACTATCGAGCCTTCTGCTCCTACCGGCCGACATAGGTTGTATGGGGTCACAGTATTACTGATGGGTTTTTCGCCTCATCAGAAACCCCCGTCACAGTTGGCTTCAAGGTTTTGCAGAAAACGCCTTCCTCGCCTTCTGCGCTTAGGAATTGTCAGCAGGCCGGGCGGCGAAGACTTAACCCATTCGTCCTTCTGTAGGCTATATTTATCATGCTTCACCAGGGTTGCATTCTTGATCATACCTGAAGCCGTTGCTGTGGTCTTATAGGTTGAGGGCATGGTTTTCGGCTTCCTCATCTTGGACGATGTTCTCTGGTGCCATTCTATGCTGTTTCGTTGTGTTTCTGGATCAAGACGATGGCCGCAGATTTCGTTACCCGTTACGATGCTGTGAAGACAGTCGTCATCTGTGACATCATAACGTTCTAGCAATTTTGAGGATTTTTTTTTCGCTGAATTTTGTGCACGTTCAACAGCAAGCGACGAACGCAGCGGGCAGAAAATTTCCGGTAACTCAAGACTCTCCGGTGTCTTAGGCCGCGGTTTGCCCACGTCCAGTCTCCTCTGCCATTTACGTCACTATCACGCGTTGTATCTATTTGATGAGGTCGTCGATTTTTCCTTTGTTTCTTTCGGTAGAGGCATTTCGCGGATAAACATTACGGGACGGATCGGCGATGTCTTTGTTCACGTTTTTAAAATCCTTTACCGAACATCTGCCACTTCTAGCGCGCATGCAGGATCTCCATTTTCACGTAGATGTCGTACTTAAAATATCCGATGCGGCGATTTCCTCAGCGATAAATATTACTGCACGTTACGGAAGCGACTTATCCTCGTTAGCCATTTTCTTCCATAGAAGTATGACCATATAACTGGGACAGGCGATGTGATTTTCATTTTCGTGTAGAAAGATAATGAACTAGTCCTGTATCGCGCATTGCAATATTGCCTGGTATTTTTTCGTCATTCCGGGCTGCTCATGACAATCGCTACGACCTTCATAATTACCACTGTCTTGTAAAGGGTTCCGTCCTTAACATTCTACAGTATGAATGACGTCCCTAAGTAGTTACCATTTGTAATGTTCAACAACCAAGAATCTCCAAACCACACACGTACGTGTAAACTTTGCCATGAACTCGACTGATTGTTCTCTTATTATGGACGGAAGCTGTTATATTCGGTTCTGGTGTATATCCCAAGCGAGTGCTGTTTCAGCTTCCACGTTATATTAAACGTTGTCTAACGATTTTTCAGTTCACATGTAGCAGATAAACAAGACACTTTTTATTTGTTATTTAGACTGTGCAGTCAGGAAAGTCAAAAGAGAACGGAGAATTTTCGGAATTGAATGAAATAAGTTAGGTCGAATTGTTTATACTGATGAAGTTGATTGGGGGATGGGGGCGCATATAGATATTATCGGGGGGGGGGGCTACGTCAAAATTCTGGGCGCCGGAGGTGTAACACGAAGCAAATATCATACTTTAGGACCACAGTACAAAATTCAGTCTCCCGGACGACCTGGCGTGTCTCTAAATATGCAGAATAAGGCTGAAATTTTCGTAAATGACGCTAAATGTATGTATGTATGTGACAAGAAATGAGAATCATCAACATAGGCTATGTTATATAACTGTATGTAATGACAGTATTGACAGAGTTTAAAACAAACTGTCCAGAAACAACACTAGCAAAATTTTCTTTAGCTGTCACCTTCAAGACCGAAGATGTGATTATATGCTGCCTGGTCAGGGCTGTAGCACGCTTCAAGGAAAGATGGTAGATGAGTACGGAGCTGAGTGAAGATTGGCAGGGGAATCCCACAGCTCGGAAGAAAACCTCTTCCATTGCCACTTTGTTCACCACCAATCTGGCATGGTCACCGGGAACTGAACCCAAGACTCTGCTGAGGAGCCAGCGGCCCACTACCTGAGCTGTGGCACGGTCTAGGAATAACAGTATAACTAATATAAACGATGTTTAAAGCGAAGATAGAATAGTTTCCCCCTCCCCCCCCCCAAATTTGGAACATGATATGCAGGACAGTTTTGCCGGCTTCCTTTGGCTGCCGACTTAAAGTGAATAATGTGAAATATGCGTGTTTAAAAACGAGCTTGGGAATGTACTCGGATCTAAGAATGATGAAAAAATGAGCGAGAAATTTACGAAGTGCCTAGTGAAGAATGTTGTAGTGCAGATCAGACCACCTTCAACCCGCAGGAGGGCGGCATAATTCGTTAAGTACATGTCTGAGGGCCGCACTTGTGTATACGTATATAGAAAAGAGTAGGGATCGAATTAACTAGAAGGCCGTTATTTACAAACAGTAAGTTACGCAAAATTTTACGGTTCAACGAGAAAGTAGTAGGCTGTACTAAACTCGGCAAAACACAAAGAATGGTTAGTTTACTGTATGTTGCCTTCAAAGTAATGAGTTATAGTTTCTGAACATTTTCTTTGCTAATAAAGCTGCCATATTATGTTCTGTAGATCAATTATGTTATGTTTGTTATATTGTGTTACTGAAAAAATACTTTCTCCGAGGACCGCTTGCGGCCCGGGGGGTCGCATGTTGGGCAGCCTTGTAGTGTATGCGGGTTGTCTAGTGTCAGGAGATTGAAATCTGAGAGACGGTGACGATCTGGGCTTGTGGCTGGTGTGAACGATGAAGAAAGATACAAACGCCCACGTCAGGAAGGAGTAAGACAGCATAATGAAATTTGATGTTTTTACCGTGGTGAGGATAGCCAATATGTCTTCTGAGTTATGGCACCGAACAGTCTGGTGATATGTATCAGCGTTTAAGGGGAATATGTGTTTCCACTCTCAAGGTGGAAGTCAATGGGTATAAACTTTTCGGAGGAGCATACTGCCTCCATCTTCAGCGCCATTAAAGATGGAAACACTGGGGTACCTCTGTCAGGCTACACGGTATTATGATCTAGAAGGCCACAATCTCAGCATGAAGATGGATCCGGGGACGTGGACCGAGGAAGGTGGTCAAGCTGTAACGATTCTGAATGTATTCAGTAGGCGTAGGTTCGAGTCTGGGCAAGGAACGCAGACTACTGAGGTTTTGTGGTTTTCTCAATCTTTCTAGGAAAATGTCGTACGGAATAGTTCTATAAATTAGGCCATGACCACTTCCGCATCGTTTCCAGTTTGTTATGCGCCGTTATCCGAACGTTCGACGCTGTGTAGCTGGAGTTACTGTCAGCGTCGTTAGGTAAGTGGTTGATTGGACGTACGAAATTGTCGGTACGTTTCCAGCTGACGTTTGAGAGTCAGTACGCAACAATCGGACTTTCCGAAAATTGAGTGTCCGCGCCCAGCGAACGTTTGGAATCGACGGTACGTTTACAGCTGGTAAACTGAGTTTATTACGCTCCCAACGAATATTTGACGGTGCGTTTCTAGCTGCCATATGAGTCAATACGCGCCCCAACGAACGTCTTGAATTGACGGTACGTTTCCATCTCGTCTGAGAGTCAGTACGTGCCCAAGGAACATCTGGAGTTGACGGTCCGTTTCCAGCTGACATCAGAATCGGTACGCACCCAACGAACGTTTGGAATCGACGGCGCGTTTCCAGCTGACGCCTGAGGGTCAGTAGGCGCCCAGCCATTGTACCGACAAATCATCGGCTTGTGCAGGAGGTGGCCGGAAGAATAAGTATGGAGCGCAATCCTCGATATCGCCGAAAGTGTTAACCCCTTCCCGTTCAAAGAGCCAAAGTTGTCGCGTGGTCAAAACAGAACATGCAGTGAAGCGCGCAGACTGTACTTTTGCAATCGATATAATACAGTCTTGCAGGCTTGCCCTCGCGGCCGGGGCTGCTCCTGTTGCGTGGGTGGGTGGTGGCGTCATGTGACGTCATGCAGGCCGATGCACAATGACGTAATTGGGGAGCCCGTCTACGTCAGTACCGCAGCTGCCACCCACAAACATGCTACAATTCAGCGTAGAAGAGTGGGGATGGTGGTGTACAATGGTTTCGTGATTCTCCCCCCCCCCCACCAGATTAAATTTCTTGGAGTTTCTTAAGGAACGTGGGTGTCATTGAAACAAAATAGAATTCTGAATAAGCATATTGGATGGTGGTTTATTTGAGGGCACTGTCGCAGACTCCGACTATAGGCGTGGAATGTTATGGATGATCGATGAATGAGAATCGAAAGGATGTGGAAAGATTTTGTCGTGGCCAAATTGAGATTCTATCCAGACATTTTCCTGGAGGACCTGAGGAAAAACACGAAACGCCCATGAGCTAACCAAGATTTGAACCAGCATCTCACGTATATAGGTACAGGATGTTGGTGCTCCACCAATCAATTTGGTAATTAGGCATGTTGGTTTCCAGACCATAACCGTAATTTATCTCACTTGCCCAGCAAAAGAGATTTTTATGCTGAAGTATTATCTATGTTCAGTTTTCATACCTGTTGGTGTATTTTGTATCAACGTACTAGTCTTCGTCTTTGAGTAGGTCTTCTGCCTTGAATATGGGGTAGGTGTGTTCCTCTGAAACAGTCCTAAATGCATGCAAAACTTTATGGTTTCATAATCAAGAAGACTACAGTATGGAATTGCAATACCTTCATTTGCTAGTAGCCATGCACATTATGCCATTTCATTATTGTCCAGAAAATCTAAATGAAACTTACTTGTTGGTCACAACTGCCAATAGCATAGCCACATAAAATTGTATGGTTACTTTACAGTTTGTAGGTAGTGTACTAGAAATCTGTAGCAGTGACTTCCACAAGGTTTGTTGAACATAACTTTATCCTTACGCAGTTTCATAAATAGAGATAACCAGGAGTGTTAATCACGAGGTCACTTTATTTTGTCCATTCCTTCCGAAAGAATAGTGCAGATCCTTTATAAGCTGTTGCTCAAACTCACGTACATGCTGCAGTTTTGTTAAAGTGTGTGTTAATAATCTACATTTGTTTGTTTCAGAGGTCAAACAGGAGCTGGAGGATTTGATGGCTGATATTAAAAAAACTGCCAACAAAGTCCGTGCCAAATTAAAGGGTAAGTTTTGAAGTGACCACATGGTTAGAAAACATCACATTTATATTAGTACACAGCCAGGCTGTATTATTGTTATTTCATTGCTTGTCACAAGTATTAAAGTGCAACATTTATGAGGTGTGATCAGAAAGTTTCAGGATTGTATTTTTCTCTCAATTATAATCTTCATTTGCCTTCTGTTCCATACTGTGCCCTTCAAAGTAGTTTTCTTGCATCTTGGTACAGTGTGGCCATAGGCTGCACTACTGTTGGAAGCATTTGTAAACATCCTGTGTTTGGAACTATACAAGTTTAAGCTGTGGGTATTCTGGAATCTCTTTTGGTTCATTGCCAGTTTGAGTGTCAGAAAAAAAAATGTTACAGGTTGTTAGATTTGGGGAGCTAGGAAGGTCCAGACCAACAGTCAAGCTATCATTGGCCATAAATTTCTGTACATATACAGGGGGAGCATTGTTGTGGTGGATAAACCAGACTCCATTGTGCCACTTTCTGTGTCCTTTTTGTTGCAATTCTTCCTGTAGACATCTGCCTCTGTAGCATTGTTGGTGTACAGTTTGTCACTACAGAACAATTTTTGTGTTGGACAGTTCCGTGTACATCAAAAAGATCTACATACGCTTCACACTGGAACTTCTAGGGGTGTAGAGATGATTGGTACTCTGACACCGAAAAAACTGTGGCTGTGTTTCTGGTTTATGATCATAAACCCATGTTTTATAACCTCTGATGATTTTTGAAAGGAATTTGAGTTCCTATGAAGTTTTTCATGAAGGCAGTGACATACACTGGTATGATTCTGCTTTGATTTCTACTCTGAAGGAACTGAATTCGTTGCAGGCACAGTACACAGTCACAGTTCAAAAGGCATTATGTTACAGTAGTTTATTCTAGAACACTGATGCAAATTAATCTTCATAACTACTGTTCCTTCACCCAGTAGATGAGTTCTGCACTAACTGCAGCAGTGTCATCTTGCAATCAGTCCAGAAACTTTTGGATCACATCTGACAAATGAATTAGTTTTTTTTTTTTTTGGGGTGGGGGGGGTTCAAAAACTCACTATGTTTTAAGTGGCTCTGGGGATAATCAGGAGGCTTTGTTCCAGACTCAAGTAGCCACAGAAGTTTACATTTATATTTATGCATTTAAAAATAACTGCACACAGTGGCTTACACTAATTTGGTTATTCAGTTGTATGGCTGGTAATGACATGATGCTGTGCGTATTTCAAGAGTTTATATTAAAAATAATGGTTTTAATATAGAGTCACTTGGGGCCTAGAGGAACCAGCCCTCTGTGGACACAAATTGCACCTGACTTCCAAGGTCAAGTGCCTTGGACTTGCTCTAGACAGAGAATTGACATGAAAGGCACAGTTGAAAAACATGATGAATGAGGCCTCAGGGCTTTCTGGACCTGTAAGGGCACATTTGGTGCATTGTGGGTCTCCAACCCAGTTTGTTGCTCTGGATTTACACCATGGTAGTGAGACCTGTTCTGACCTGTGGCTCATTGATTTGATGGTGGAGGATCAGGTGCAACATCAGCAGGTTGGAGCTCAGTAAACTACGGAGATTAGTCTGCACAGATGTAACATGCGTGATGAAGACGGCCCCTAGAGCAGCAGTTGGGGGGTCCTCCTGGACTTCCTCCTCTGTGTGTGATGATTCAGGTGGAGGCCTAGGCAGGGATCTACAGACTCATATGTAACTGACAGTGGAGACCTAAACCCATTACCTATGGTCATGCTAAAAATCGTGGGACATGGAGCATGAACCCATCCTGCAAATGGGGACTGACAAAATAATACTGAGATATGCATATCATAGTCATTCCGAGTCAAGTTCCCCAATAGGTATGAATGGCATTAAATTTTTAACCCACACACATAAAGGAGGCTGGTCTGGTACACAGACGGGCCCAAGACCAATGAAGGCACTGGTGCCAGGTTGTATAACAGGAGCTTGAAAAGGGACATAGCTTCAGTCTTGTTCTCTTCACCACATTATTGCAGGCAGAAATATACACCATTAAGGCATGCGTAATAGAGAATATAAAAAATGGCTACAAAGGTAGGGACACCTATATTCTCTTTGATAGTCAAGTGGCCATTATGGCACTTAAAAACTTTGAGATAAGCTATATATTAGTCTGGGACTGCTATCAGTCCCTGGTGAAACTGGCAGAATATGACAGGATTCAACTGATATGGGTGCATGGACATACGGGAATTGATGGGAATGAAGTGGCTGATCAGTTAGCCAGATGAGGCTCCTCATGTCCACTTACAGGATCTGAGCCTGCCCTAGGCAGGTTGCCAGGGGTTGGACAAGTAAGAAACATGAGTATTAGCAGTCCATTCATGGACAGAAGCAAGGAAAGGGCTCTCTTAAAGTACCTTCTGCTAAGGAAGCTCAACTTTATTAGAAACCAGCTAGAAATAGTGACAGGACTGTTTATGGGTTACCGTCACTTAAAAGGACACGTAAGTAAACTGGGCCTGGTAGATGGTCCTGAGTGTGACATTTGCAAACAGGCAAATGAAGTGGCCTCAAATGTTCTCTGTGACTGTGAGACTTTATCCACATTAAGATTCAGACACATGGATCAACATTTTATGAAACCTGGTAACTTAGAGGAAATCTCTGTCAGCAGGATACTGCACTTGTCTAAGTCCGTGGTTGCTAAATGCATGAACGTAAGGGCTGCATTAAAGATAAAATAGGCCTATGGCCAAAGTTCATGGGTCACTGTTGTGCCTGCCCTTCCTGTATTGTTTTCTGTTCAATTCTACATTCACTGATTTTTTCAGGTAATGTGTGTGTCATTGTATCTCTTTGTTACAGTCATAGAACAAGCTGTAGAGCAAGAAGAACAGTCAAATAAGTCTTCAGCTGATCTGAGGATACGGAAAACACAACATTCTACGTTGTCGCGGAAATTTGTTGAAGTAATGACCGAGTACAATCGGACTCAAACTGACTATAGGGAGCGATGTAAGGGGCGGATACAGAGGCAACTTGAGATCAGTAAGTCCAAGGTTCCGTTTGGTTTGCTACAGATAAATTTCATGTTGTAATCCAACTAAAGCCAACATTGGAATGATTGCTTTACATTTTATCTTCAAAAAAATGTCTATAAAATATGAGTACCTACCTGCTGAATTGCATTTTGTGTTGCATAATGTAACTGTAATGTGATGATTACCATAGAGTATGGAGATGTCTGTGTAGGACATTTGCCATGCTGTTGTAGCAGGCACCAGTGCTTCCTGCTGCATTTACGTTATACCACAGCAGTTACTGGTGTCTGCTGTGCAAATCTTGGATTTGTTTTCACACAAGTGTGCTTGTTGTAGCATGTGGTAACTCAAATACTTGTCTGTATATGTGAAAAGTCAGTGTCTTTCAGAAACAACTTTTGTTTCAAATGGTAACTTTGGTCAGAAATGTAAAATACATCGCTAGCAATAAACATGTAAATAAACCTGCTGTCACTAATTACAATAGTGTGATATAATATGGAAACTATATTTTTGGTTGATAGCTGGAATTAATGGACCTGTTATCAGTACTTTGGCTGGTGTGACTGAATGCTGAAACTATAATTAAGATTGTAGTTGGAATAGACTGCCTTTCATAGTTTTTAGTGTCATATGATTTATACAGTGTCCAGAAAGTCACCCCAGTGTTTTAGGTAGCTAAATTTTCTTAACCATTATACTTGTCTGCCAGAAAGAACTTGGCACATTTTAGTTTTCAATTATTTGTTTATGGAGAAAGGAATAACAGCTCTGTTTACATGTTTACATGTTCTGTCCACTGTTGAGTGTTATATGTGGAATATGGAGTTTTAGACATGTTACTTTGAAATAAGCTTCAATTAGTTCATGTTGCTGTGACAAATGTGCTTTCTTTAACATGTCTGGGGAAATTTTCATGACATTGCATAGCACTTCTTCATGTGTTCCAGCAATTGGATAATGAACACACATCTTTGACTCTTCTTTAGTTTGTCCTGTAGTCACATATTCACAGTTTTTCAGATAAACCTACAAAAATAGTCAGGTGCTGAGAGTTAAGGTTAATAATTTGGCCATGCCATATGTCCAGAGTGAGAAATGAGCCACCCAACAAAAATTTCATGTAAGAGCTCCATATCCACCCTTGCTGTGTGAGATATTGTCCTATCTTGTTAAGATGTCACATTTCTTGAACCCTTTCACAGTAACATTGTTCAGTTACTGCAACTGTTTCGTAGTGTTCTCTTTCAAAAAGTAAGAGCCAAAATTGTATAACTAGAAACGGGACATATACTGTTACTTCTGCTGAATGAAGTGGTGATTCTAGACATTTGCTAGGAGTTTCTGTATCCCAGTAAAATAATGTTGTCTGTTTGTATCACCATTTAGTTGGAGATATGCCTCATCATGCATAAACAGTTTATTTTTGAGGTCTGGGCATAAAATGTGTAAAAAATACTTCATTTGTTTTGAAACTTTGATTGAATTCTTGTATGGCCAGCTGTTTGTGAGTATGAATGTTGCATACAGGCACATGACAAAATGGATTGTCTCAGACCCTGTTGAACTGACATTTGAACTGCTCCTGCATTTTGAAGCATAATTTGCAGCAGATGGAGCTCATTTAATCTCACTTATGCCTTAGAAAGCCAGTGTTTTGAAATTTGGTTACCCATGATGTTATTGTGTTAGTGAAAAGAATATTACCAACATGCAGATGTCACCAAATTCATGTTGCATTGTAAGAACAGTACATAAATGAAGATAAACTCAGAAGTTTTTGTCAGTAAATTTTTACATTTGTCCCTTCTGTGGAATGATGTGTAGCCAATAACTGACTTCAACTCATATTCATTTTGTAATTTTAGAATTACTACTTCAGCGGATGCATTGATCTGCTCTTTCACTTCATATGAACAGTGCATCTGTGCATGGAATTCTTTAATATAAGGCCACAAGAGACAGTTGTGTAGAATCTCAGATGTGACTGTCTTGGAGTTCAAGAGATCAGGCCTCAGCATTCCATCTGATGTATGGGCATCCAACCTTGTTATGGCTAAGGGCCCCATCTGTTACTGTGGGCTGGTTTTTGGCCTGCACATGAAAAAATAACAAAACGTGGTACACTTAACTGCCTAAATTATTTTGCAATTTGTATAGTATACAGGATGTCCCAGGAGTTAAGGTCATTACTTTGGGATTTAATTCCAGAGCTGATGCTGAGTCAAAAACGTCATATACACATGTGTCCAATTCGCAGTGGTTCACGAGTTATGAGTTTTTAAAATACAGTCAAAAAATTAGAAAGAAAGAAGAGCATTTTGCATTTATTGAGATATGTTGTTAAATGCACAGTTACAGATTCACCATTTGACACTCAAGCAAGTTGTACAAAGTGTCCTCCATCTGCTTGGTTGCATTTTCTGACTCGTGTGACCAGAGAACTTGTAACCTTACAAAGAACTGCAGCGTTTTTTATGCTTCTTGCAGCGCTGAGAATTCACTGGAGTAGTTTTTCTCTCATGTTCACCTTGCGTGCACTCACCATAGCTTTCATGTAACCCCACACATGTTAATCTAATGGGTTCATATCCAGTGACCGTGGTGGCCAGTTCTGTATACTGCCATGACCAGTCCATCGGTTTGGGAGTTTATGATTTAGATACTGCCTGACAACCTGACTGAAATGGGGTGGCACTCCGTCATGCTGGTAGTACATCTGTTGTCATGTTTGTAGAGGAACATCCTCCAAGAGTGCTGGCAGTTCATGTTGCAAAAAGTTGGTGTAAATATCACCTGTCAGACGTTGCAGGAAAATGTACAGACCAATGATGTGGTCACCATTGACACACCAAACGTTTATGTCAAAGAGATGTTGGTAGTTGCTTTTGGCAGTTCCATGTGGATTATCACAATCCCATAAATGGGAGTTTCTTGTATTGTTGACCCCATCGCGGGTAAAATGGGCCTTATCGGTGAACAAAATGTTACAAATCATATGGGGGTTAGAGTTAATCCAGTGGCACAGTTCCAACTGGCTACATATGTCCGCAGTTTCAAGATGCTGAACGTGCTGGATGTGGTCAACAATACAGGAAACTCCCATTCATGGGATTGTGATAACCGACATGGAACGGTCAAAAGTAACGTGTGGTGTGGTGTCAGTGGTGACCACATCATTGATCCGTGCATTTTCGTGCAACATCTGACAGGTGATATTTATGCCAACTTTTTGCAACATGAACTGCCAGCACTCTTACAGAATGTTCCTCTACAAACATGACAACAGATGTACTACCAGCATGACGGAGCACCGCCTCATTTCAGTCAGATTGTCAGGCAGTATCTGAATCATAAATTCCCAAACTGGTCATGGCAGTACGCAGAATTGGCCACCACGGTCACTGGATCTGAACCCATTAGATTACCATATATGGGGTTACATGATAGCTGTGGTGAGTGTACGCAAGGTGAACACGAGAGAAAAATTACTCCAGCGAATTCTCAGTGCTGCAAGAAGCATCAACAACGCTGCCTTTCTTCATAGGGTTACAAGTTCTCTGGTCACACGAGACAGAAAATGCATCCAACAGATGGAGGACACTTTGAACAACTTGCTTGAGTGTTGAACGGCGAATCTGTAACTGTACATTTAACAACATATCTCAATAAATGCACAATGCTCTTCTTTCCTTTCTAATTTATTGACGGTACTTTAAAAAGTCATAACTCCTGAACCATTGCAAATTGGACCCATGTGTATATGACGTTTTTGACTCAGCATCAGCTCTGGAATTAAATCCCTCGGACACCCTATATAAACATATATACATATGTGGCTGCGGGCCACATAATATAGCCTGTGGGCCGCAGGTTAAAAACCCATGATCTAATGCCTATGAAACCTGTAATGGATCTTCATCAAATCTGATGACACGTGACTGTTTATTGTAGAGTTACGTCAAGGTGCCATGTTTGTGTTTCACTGCTGGCAGGTGGCCACCTTGGTTGGTTTTTAGCTCTGCAGCTGATGATGCAACTCCAGAGATGCCAAGCCTATGTAGGCTGCAGTCATTTACTGTTGTAGATAACCTGTTGTGCCACAAAAGGGGTGCAAATGAATATTTACTGATTGAAACTGTCTGTGTGTTTTTATTAATTTTTTTTTATTATGTTTTGTTTCCTTCTGTATGTTAAAGTGCTGAATAAATGTAGCTTCCTAAAACTGGAGGACTGTCAAGACATCCATTACACCATTCAGACTTCATAAATGTTTGTGCAGCGGGGGGATGTCATTTCATTGTATGTGTATGCATAGCTCTATCCCCTAGCTTTCATACTATAGCACATATTGGCATGAAAGAGTGTATGAAGCACTTGAGTCATGTGTATCATTCAGATTTCTGTTAACTGCTGCATATTGTAATATGCAAGCAGGCTCATATTTTTTGCTGTAAGTGCACAGTTGAAGCAATACCTGTGTGTAAGGGTCTGTAATTTTCCCTTGTTTAAACTACTTGAGATTATGGTCCTTGGACATGTGACACCATACAGTCTAGTATATATGTATCAACATTTTGGAGGATCCTGCTGCCTCTGTTTTCACCCCATTATTCTTTCTACCTTGAAATCCAGAACATCACCAACTGTTTCCAAACCACATGGTGTCACATCCAAGAAGGCTGTGAACTTTACATTTTGTGGAATTTTCCAAATGATTTCTAATTTAAATTTGTAATGTAAATAGCTTGTAGCCTATGGATAAAGATTAGCTTTAAAGATTCTTGTTTTGGAGGTTTTAGGGAAAAGGGCTCTTAGAAAAATATTTGGACCTAGGACGGGGGCATTAAAAGGAGGAGCTTCATGGTCTGTACTGCTTGCTAGATGTTATCAGGATGATCACACCAAATAGGATGAGGTGGGTTGGGCATGTGGCATTCATGAGAGAGAAGAGACATGCATATGGGGTTTTGGTGGGAAAACCTGAAGGAAAGAGGTTGCTTGGAAGACGCAGAGTGGAGGATAATATCACTGTGGGAGGGTGTGGTTTGGATTCATCTGTCTGAAGATATGGACCAGTTGTAGACAGTCTTGTAGATTGTAATGAGACTTGCGTTTCATAAGTATGTGGGGAATATTAGGAACTGTTAGCTTCTCAAGAAGGACTCTGCGGTTTATAGTTAGATAGTTACTTGTCAGCCAGTCAGTTGCTTATATAGGTAGGTAGTTGGGTAAGTAAGAGTGTGTGTGTGTGTGTGTGTGTGTGTGGGGGGGGGGGGTGCATGCATTTGCATGTGTATGTATGTATATAGGTAGGTAGACAGTTGGCCAGTTTAATTAGTTAATTGTGTGTGCATTAATATTTCATATTCAGTGGCTCATTTGATGTTTCAGCTGGTAGAACGACAACCAATGAAGAATTAGAAGAAATGTTAGAGCAGGGTAATCCAGCAGTATTCACACAAGGGGTGAGTGTGACATGTCATTAACTTCTTAATGCAGAGTAATATTGTAATGTTGATTGTTTCACTTCATTACTGATTTTACCCAGAATATGAAAACACCAAGGAAATTGTTATGGCCAGTGATTAGAAGAATGGAAATTCCACAGGAAACTTTATAAGTGATTCAAAAAATATATGTCAAGAATGAGGCACATTTGAAAACTGGAAAAGTATATCAACAGGCTTTAGAACAATGAAAGGATTAAAACAGGGATGTGGATTATCACCAACCTTATTGAAGACTGACCTAGAAAGTGTACTGTATGACTGGAACCAGAAGTGCAAAAGTATGGTATGACCAGGCTGTTGTAGCACAAGATGAACTTTACGCAGAATATATGACAAAAAAATTAATAGAAGAATATCTGAGATGGGGTTTACATGTAAGTATTCTTAAAATAGAATATGTAAATGTAGGGAGTGACATACAGAATATAAAGCTTGTAAATAACATTGAAATTAAGGGCAGTAGATCATTTATGTACTTGGGATTCATCTTTATGAACCCTGGTAAATGCAATGAAGAGGTGTTGAACACAAATGAGCAAGCCAGTAGAGCAACAAAAGCACTAAATAGCCTACTCTGGAGTAAATATATTTCAGTGAATATAAAGAAATGAGTATTTTATATTTTGATAGAAAGTGTTTTAAGTTATGGTTGGAAATTTGGGCGCTGGATGACAAGGTACAGAAAAAAACTGTTGAGGACAGAAATGGATGTTAGGAGAAGAGCTGCAAGGACCACCAGACTACTCAATGTAAGAAATGAAGCCATCAGAGAAAAAATGCAGGTAACACAAAGAGTTTTGGAAGGACTGGAAAAGAACATGTTGAAATGGTGTGGACACGTATGCATGGAGGATAACAGATGGCATAACCAAATAACTACCTGGTCACTGGGAGGAAGATGATGATGAGAACAACCCAATGTAAGGGGGGAAAAGGAAGTTGAGAGAGTTATGAAGCAGAAGAATTAAACAATGGACGCTGCATTACACCAGCAACTATGGTGAGTAAAAAACCTGTAACCTGTGTACCACTGGAAAACTGATAGGTAGGTAGGTAGGTAGGTAGATAGATAGATAGATAGATAGATAGATAGATAGATAGACAGACAGACAGACAGGCAGGCAGGCAGGCAGGCAGGCAGGCAGGCAGGCAGGCAGGCAGGCAGGCAGGCAGGCAGACAGACAGACAGACAGACAGAGAGACAGATAGATAGATAGATAGATAGATAGATAGATAGATAGATAGATAGATATGAAAGTAGCCCACTACACTGGAATATTCAGTCAGACTGAGGCATGATGTTGTCCATTTTGACCACTTGCAAGTACACTTATAACCACATGTCATGTAACCGGGCTTGT
>Ga0131853_10010386_pt1 | contig 17018 bp, 7 predicted proteins | sample TergutLab28metaG_FD_92764 | JGI IMG/M metagenome (GOLD analysis project Ga0131853, IMG submission 92764) | Labiotermes labralis P1 segment gut microbial communities from Petit-Saut dam, French Guiana - Lab288 P1 (version 2) (version 2) | ecosystem: Host-associated > Arthropoda: Insects >... | reverse complement strand
GTGAAGGATCTAAATTCGTTAATTTCCAATTTTGTTCTTAGGTAGTATAAAATTATGTCAGTTTAAGCCGTTTGTAACGGTTTTCAAATGCATTTTTCGGGCTCATATTTATTTAAACGATCGCATTACTGTGTATGAATTAAGTAACATTAGCGTAGTATGCCGTTTTTTCTTCTATACGTGATACTGACTTTTGGGGGGGGGTTATCGATTATGGCATTTTTGCAATATTTCTTTATAGTTTATATATAATTCTTGTTGCTTCTGGAAATTTTGTTAGACTGATATTGTGCATGTAAATTCCAAATTATGTTACCTACCTGGTGTCTTATGTATCATTCTTCTTCTTCTTCTTCTTCTTCTTCTTCTTCTAAAGCGCTACAACCTGCACAAGGTTCTGGCTTGCTCAACTACTTTCTTCCAACTGTCTCTATTCTGTGCTACTTTCTTCCAATTGCGTACGTTCATGCTCTTTATATCTTCCAAAAGTAATCTTCTCAACGTGTCTTAGGTCTTCCAATTGGTCTTTTAGACATGGGTTTCCATCTCTTGATCTTCTGCACAATATTATCCTCAGCCATGCGTTCAACATGGCATAACCAGTTTAATCTTTGTTTTTTAATAAACCCAATTATATTTTGTCCTTTTAATATTTCGTTGATTTCTTGATTAGTTTTAATCCTCCAGTAGAGGACCAAATATTTTCCTCATGACCTTTCTTTCGAAAATCATCAGTTTATTTATCACATTTTCCTTAAGCACCCATGTTTCGGAAGCTTAAGTTACTATTGGGCGAATTAACATGTTATAAAGTTGTAGTTTGAGGTTTCGGGATATTAATGATGATGGGAATAGTTTTTTATGAACATGGTATGCCCTATTTCCTGCTGTTATTCTTTCTTTAATTTCCTCCTCAATAGAATCGTCAGTATTCACCATTAATCCCAAATATTTAAATGAATTTACTTGTTCAAACTGTTCTTCTCCTGTATTTAAATAGGTAGGCTGGAATATTTTCCTGGTACAATACAGATATTTGGTTTCATTGTTATTTACTATTAGTCCAGCATTTAGCACCTCGTGTTTGAGTTTGTAGAAAGTGTCAATCAAGATTTGCTTTGTTCCTCCAATTATTATAATGTCATCTGCGTAGGTCTAATGTACCCTGTTCCCTTAATTGTGTAGAAGTAATTGCAGTTTCTGCTGCTAACGTTGTTGTTAATCCAAGTTAAAGTTTGAAGTTAAAATTATCTGTTATTTCTTTCTTAAGTCAATGAATTTATACATTGGTTATGTTATGTGTGTAATGGTAAGAAAGAGAGCATAACATGGCAAGTACTTAGTTGTCTGATCTTGATGTTTTTGTGTTGTAAGTGTTAAATCATTTTTTATTTAAGTACTTGTATTTATTGTGAATTTCTAGTTTAATCTCGCATTTTCTGTAGATATAACGATGACAGAAAGGGCTTGAAATTATAAACAAAAGCGAGAATGTTTGAAAAATATCATAGAATAATCACCCACAATATTGTCACAGTCAGTGCTGCAACCTAATAATATTATTGTATTATTATTTTGAACTTTAATAGGGTACTTCTACCACTTTGCCTTACACTAAATAATAATAATAAATGTTTAGTCATCTATACAGCTATTCCACATTTAAATGGAATTAATCCTTACGGACGTTTAGAAGAGGTTTAAAGCTCTTAATAGAATATAAATTTGTATTTTACATTTTGAAAAGTATTTGGCTATTACAATACAAGAAAGCTAATGATTTCACTCTTTCCCACTTGTTTTCAATCCATTGTTGAGAGCTAGTACTGCCATTGTAGTCGCAATAATAACAGGCGTGATTGTGGCTGTAAAAGCTACGCCGAAACATGTAGGCTTTACTATAATTATATTTCTAACCATAACAGGCGGTGTGCCGACTGAAGTATTCCTTTTATTGAAGTAAGTTTAGAGTTTTTTCAGTCATTATATGCAAACATAGAGACGAACATACAGACATGGAGAAGCTGATAAGCACTTATTTTATCATTCGTTGTGAGTACCTGAAATAATCCTTAAAGTCACTTTTTACTGCCTTGGATTTAGCATCAGCCGTGTTGTTTAGAAAAACCCATTATATATATAAACGCCTGGATACACAAGTTGAAAATATTCTCCATGATTTTAAATTTACAGTAAAATAACCAAAGTTCCGCAGTTGTATGATTTCATCAAATAAGTGTAATAATGTTGAAATGAAGCAACAGATTAATATGTTCTCTGACTGCTGTGTGAAATGCATTGCGTAGCCTCTCATTTGATTTATAACTGCGCGGCATTAATATGTATGAGGTAGCTAGATATTTTCATTCATTGCAGGAAGAAACGCCCAGGTATTTAGCAATAAATCTCTGTGCTGTTGTGTATTAAGTCAAGTATATAATAGCCAGCTTTTAAGACTTCATATGTAAAACGCTTTAAAAGTCAAAAGGCTTCCCGTTACAAGCAGCATGATCACCTTCAATGATACTACCAATCAGTCTATAAAGTAAAGTATAGTTCACCCTATAACTGGCCACGAAGGCCCAGAGGAGGAGTAGAGGTATAGCTCTATTCTTTCTTTAACCTTTGGCACTATAAGGGGTGGGTGGTCGACGCCTCGTCCTAGCCGCTTTACCCACGGGAAAGAGACCCGATATTTATTGTATAGGAAGCTGGGTTGGCCTCAGGGCCGGTCTGGACGGGTCCGGAAAATCTCGCCCCTCTCGGGATTCGATCCCCGGACCGTCCAGCCCATAGCAAGTAGCTATACCGATTGAGCTGTACCGGTCCACACTACTCAGCCTATTGCTTAAGAAACCTTCTTTGAGAAACGGTACTTTACAGACTTATACACAAGAGCTTATTGCATTCCTAGGGAATGACCATGCATTCAAACTCCTCCATTCTCACCTTTTATTAGAAGCTATATGAGATCGTTTGTTGGTCGATAATTATGGAAAGACAGGGCCGCGATGGAAGTTATTTGCGGTCAGTGTAGATTTTTGGTCACTTACGGACCATTACACAGGACAGATATTTGTAACCCAGTTTACTCTATGATCGGGACAGAATGCACCCTGTGAGTAAATTTCTTGCCGCGATATCAAAAACGCTACACAGAAAGCTGTAACATGCACGGTTTGATTGGTTTTAATTTTATGTATCTACGTTTTGTACTGCAATCCCAAAATATTTATTAATTCAGAAGTAAACAGTATTCAGAACGGCCTGTTGATTTAAAATACATTACGGATTTAATGCAGAAAGTAGTGTAAAATGTTCTTTGCACATTTCTCTAAATTAATTCATGATAGAAATATTTGTTCTCCAGATTTGGATTCTGCTTATCTGAATCATTCCAAACATTATTTCCGTTACTTTTTACCTAAACCGTGCTGTGGGGTTTACACGGCGTTGGGAGATAGGGCCCGGAATGATGAGCTGCTTAGTCACAGCGACTGAATTTATTTCAGGTGGATCCATTTTTAGGGTGACCGTGGATTCTTCTGCTGAATTAATTCAGGTACAATGAATATTGATATAACAGGTTCTTCTGAAACATCAGAAAAGACTTATCCTAGATGATGTGGAAATCCCAGAAAGCCATCATTTTAGGAACGCCCGTTGAGGAAACCTGAATGCCTATCCACACTGAGCTAACTAGTGTTGCTTAGTCACACTGTACGTCACGTGCATGTTACTGCGACAGATAGGTTACGAGGGATGAGAAATTTCCGAAAACCGTCGTAAATTGTATTGCGCTGTTGAATCGTATTCAGCAGGTCACGGTTTCAAGTCGCGGACCGAAGACTGACTATTCAGCCTGACGCCCTTCTTAGATCTTCTCAGTTTCTCCATACGAATGTCAGCAAATATTCCCAACAAGAGGCTGATTGCTTCCTTGCACATCCTTTCCAAATCTTTATTGTTTATCCCATCATTCGATGCCACATAATCAGAGAATTTAATTTACTTACCGGCTGACTTAATTGCTTGCTTAACGGAACCTTGTCCTTTTCGAGACGGTAACAGTTTCTCATCTGCTCAAGAAATGTCCTGCATTTTGCGGTACCCGAACACTAATTACCCTTTTTCACAAAAATCTGTCACTACCTCCTAACATGAGTCAGATGAATCGACTCTGCAGTTTCCCAACCTGTTCCTTTCAAGCCCATTGCAATATTACCTACACTTGATATTTCCAAGCAATCTCTGCACTTCAGGCTTCCCACCAAAATGGTGTGTGGTTTTCCTTTTCCTCAGTAGGTGCCACCCGCTCCGCCCATCTGATTATCCTTGATTTGCTGCTGCTAAGAATATTGGTGAAGATTACGTATGGTGAGGCTCTTCATTACGCATTTTCTCCATACCTCTCTTACTTTCTCATCCGTGGGTTTATACGTGTATTCTTTTCGTTAACCTGTCCTAAACACCCACGGTTCATGCTCTCCTTCAGTGTGCGAGGCCACATCCGGGCATGAAAAGCTCTATCCTTGCCTATAATTGTCAACCAGTATTCCTTTAATATGTCCAGTTTTTCTATACTAACAGTCAAAATGTGTAACACTATGTTTTGCATCTTAATATGATTTAGTCTTCTTTTCCTTTCCTTGTGATCTGCACCCTTCCACCTCCTAAGAACTACGAACAGAAGTGTCAATAATTAAGACTGTATCCCTCTACTGTCTTACCTCGCCGCGTCTAGTGACGTAAATCTAAATCTCCGGAATTTTGTTTTCAAAAGGAAAGTCGAAACTGCTGGAAATAGCCCACCTGTGGAACTAGTAATGAAACTTGTTACATAGGAACTCAATAATGTCCCTTTCATCACGTTTTATTGAGGTGAATGAATTAAGGAAACTAAGATGGAAGGAGCATGCAGCACGCATGGAACACTATTATATTGCTTATAGAATTAGGAACCCAAACTTCGAATAAGCATATGATAACTAATTTTAGAGAAAAGTATGTTATGGTATCGGGATCAATATGTTTCAATGACTGTGTGCATTGTAATGAACTAAGAGGTCCAACAATATCGAATGTTTTGGCTAGCTGATAGAATGTTATTTTCGCAAGAACTCTCCTCCTTCGAGCTGTTATGTAGTCATTTTCTTTTCTCGACTGTTTTGAGCTAAACGATTTTGTCCCCATTAGTAGCACAGGAAAATAAACTGTACTTTTCTTAGCGAATTGCATTTATGTTACCGCGAATGCGATTTCGCAGCGGCACTTTGGAAGGCAAAGTACAGGAATCTTCTCCCCTGTGACACAACAACATGATGCGAGACGCTACGGCGTGGAACCATGGAACACAAGCAACTCAGCTCCTACTGTAATCCCACGCCGTCAGCCAAAACATGGAAACTCCATTACAAGTGTAAAAGGATTGGGCATTGATCAGTACAGTATACACGAAGTGGGTCGCCATGTATTAACTGGAGGGCTAAGGGGGATGAGGCTGCTGTGTACGGGGATGGTAAAGGGTAACTGGATGCATATACTGTCCTAGGGCGCCACGTGACCAATAGAGTGGCCACATTCTTCCTCAATTCGTTGATTAACACACGAGAGAGGTTCTGGGGTCATTGAATATTACATGTCGCTTTGATAGACGAGTAAATATCTACCAAACTAAATGACGTTAAGTTAGAGAAAACCATCATTTTTACACTAACCGCTATGATAAATAAAAATCTTACCTGATCACAGACACGTAACTATCGTTATCTACATATACATAATTCATATGAATGTATATTATGCAAATACAAACGGATGTGTATATACATACTGATATATGTATGTATATATATATATATGTGTGTGTGTGTGTGTGTGCACAATATATACGCATCATATCCGAATGTAGTCTCTCTCTCTCTCTCTCTCTCGTGACAGGTCCATAGTTCCTTCGAAAGTGAGTTCTCCACAGCGGGCGATCTAGTGCTTCATCTTTTCAGTGGCAGTATCTTTTATTCTAATGGTCATCTAGGAGCTGGTTACGTCTTCCTCCTCGTCTTCCCGTCTCTTTTACCTTTCCTGCAGTAACATGTTTTACAAGACCGTTGCTGCGCAAGATGTGCCGTTCCTATTAATTTTTCTTCGTGCCATGTGATATAAATGTTGCTTTATCCTTAACTGTAGGTAATAGGCTACTTATATACGTGAATGAATATGCATATATACAGTGTATAGACACATCTATACAAAAAGCAAACGAGTAAATTTAGAACCATGGCATGTTACAAGCTGTCAGGTTTGTAACATGCAGCTAGCATTCCGCCCTGAATTTAGCTACTCACAAAATAAATATGCTTTGAAGAATAGAATTTTAATTAAATTTATTATTAGTCGCCCTGGTGCTTGTCTTTGTGCCTAACAAATTTAATCTCGGTTTCTACTGAAACGTATGGATCAGACTTATATAAAAAACATGGTTTTTTAAAAATATATCTACCAAATATTGACACTAATGTAAATTTGAAAAATTCAGCAAGGCTGCAAAGGATGTGTTCCGTGACGTAATATGCAGAATCTACCAAGGCACTCAGCACTTTCAAACTGACATACAGTTGTGTGGTGCATGAGTAAATGTAATTTGCTCCTACAGATTGAAATTCATTTACCATTTACCTCCAATAAGTAAAGCACGGCTTCCACTGCACGGAACGTCACGAAACTCGTAATGGTGTAGAGCCACTGCGTACAGAATTTCACCCAAGTAGGTCAAGAAACGTGGAACGTAAGGTTAGAAATTCAGTTACACTCCGCAGTAAAGTGTGGCTCTCCCTACACCAATGTTTAGTTACACTCCGCAGTAAAGTGTGGCTTTCCCTACAACAATGTTTAGTTACACTCCGCAGTAAAGTGTGGCTCTCCCTACACCATTGTTCAGTTACACTCCGCAGTAAAGTGTGGCTCTCCCTACACCAATGTTTAGTTACAATCGGCAGTAAATTGTCTCTCTTCCTACACCAATATTCACGAACTCAGATATTTAATGGCCCTACATGGGGTCTTTTTTTACTCGTCAACAAATTTGGAATAGGAAGGTAGAAATTAATTTACACCCCTAAGCAAATCATACCTTTCACAGCTCGAGTTTTTACAATACTCAAATTACAGCTATTGTGTGGAAAATTCTTTCACCGAATTTCACCCACATTGATCCAAAAATGTGAAAAGTGAAGTTATAAGTTATTTTACATCCTTAAGTAAAGTGTGAAACTGACTTGAGTGACACTTCTGTCAAAGAAAATCTTACTGAAAAAAAAAAATTTTAACTACAGTTTTAGACTTGAATGCAAGCCAGTATCTGTTTAATTGTAGCCTCACGTTGGCTTGCATTCCAGTCGAACGTAGCAAGAAAATAAGAATACAAATAAAATAGACGACCAACTAGATGCAACAATAACAATTTATTGATCTTCAAATTAACTCAACTCGTTTCGGTCAATTCTTTGCCCATCTTCAGAAGCACAAGCCTGTGAATTACAGCATGTGGTATAATGCCCCCAGATTGTTGAGGGTCGGAAGCACTGGATTGCAGCGGCACGGACAACAATCTGGGGGCATTATACCACATGCTGTAATTCACAATCTTGCGCTTCCGAAGATGGGCAAAGAATTGACCGAAACATGTTCAGCTAATTTGAAAATCAATAAATTGTTATAGTTGCAACTAGTTGGTCCTCTGCTTTATTTATATCGATGCAAGAAAACACATATCAAAAGAAAATAAGTACAATTTATTTTTTAATAAACTTGTTTTAGGCTGATGTGCCGCCGTACTGATCCTTATAAAATTGTACGAATAAAAATAAGGCAATTGTCTGTACCGCAGTGAGCCGATTTCTACAAAACTCACGCTTGCTTCTACAAATTTTGAAAACATGAAGAAAGTAATTACGGTGTAATGGCTGCCAAGAGGTTGCAGGTACATGGATAGACAGATGGGTGGGCCAGGTCTTTAAGGAAGGGATTTCTTCCATTCCGCAATAACTCTTAAAAACGAAGGGAAAGGAGAGTGAACCTAGCCTCCAAGCTAAAACGATCAAATTTTAAAGTGAATGTAAGGAAAATGTGCAGAATATAATTACTTGACAGTGCTAGCTGAGATTACTGTTCTTCATATACCTCACTTCCCCGAAACTTAACGCATTTTGTGATGATATCTGGCGCTAAAGCAAGGGTATTGAACTTTCAGAACTGGTGATAAGATAAATAGGTACAGGTATTTAGTTAATAAACAACAATTTTATCTAATGATGTTTATTAGAGGATGATAACAGCTACATGTTTCGACCTACTCCGGCCATCATCAGGCTTTCCTCCGAAAGAGTATTGGTGCTTTATAAGATTTATGCTGTTATGTCACGATGGTGAGATCTCATCATCTGTGGTATTTATTATTATTACTATTAAGAGACGTGGCTGTAATAATAATAAATACCATAGATGATGAGATCTCACCATCGTGACATAACAGCATAAATCTTATAAAGCACTAATACTCTTTCTGAGGAAAGCCTGATGGCCGGAGTAGGCCGAAACGTGTAGCTGTTATCATCCTGTAATAAACATCATTAGATAAAATTGTTGTGTTATTGACTAAATACCGGTACCTATTTATTTATACACACAACGGGGATGGCACATTTCAAAATTGTGATACGACTTCGAAGCACCACCTTTAATCTGTAAGTTCAGGCAAATAGATGATACCGGGTATTTATTCCTCAGTTTAGGCATTTCTTAGATATTGTTGTAATTCGTCGGTCAGGATAATATCGAGACGAAATAAACCCTTTCTCATTAAGCGTAAAATTTAGGTTACCTGACAAATTGGAACTGAACCAAGTTGTAGCTTTATACCATGCAACGAAAACCTCATCACTTATATCAGCCAGTACACCTGCATTTCTGTTGGCCTACATTCAGTCCTTTCTTTCTAACTTCAGTACCACATGCTCTATCCTCATAAGCCTGAATCCGAAAATTCATAGCATTCTAAAACACACTCCAAACCGCTGTCTACATATGTTTCTTTCTAGGTAGCTGAGATTCAATACGGCCAATAGACCTCGCTTTCAGTGTATCTAAATCTTTCTAGCAAGCTTTACTTGGGCTTCGAAATCATTCACCATTTTGGTTTTGTTCAACGTCCTTTGCTTAAAATAAAAATTGAAACAATTTTTTCGAGAACCGATTCTTTCCCGACTTATAAAGTTTTAATTTTTAATCTTCATACGGAACTCTCGAGAAAGATTGATTCCAAATATTTTACACCATCGTCAGAACCCTGCAGCCTAGCTTTCGGAAGGAAAACTGGGACGTGAAGTATGCGTGCAAAAGTTAACGCAAACAAAAAAGGAAAGCAGTACCGCATTCATGATCGAGCGGGATTTGACACCACAGACCTAGAACTAGAACAGTGGAAGACACTAGATTCCTTAAACAGCTCGACATTTCATATTTCTAACCGAAGATTATTTTACCGTGTTTCGATGGGTTTTTTCAAGTTTCAATAACAGTGGCTTTTTGTATTGCATGTTTTTAAAAAAGACCTACTAAGTACAATTCAGCTTTCGTTATATTTTTCCCCCTGGCGCAACGGACCCTAGTGAGCCAGGACCTTCTCATTAGCGAGCCTTTACGATTACACTCTAACACACACGCGCTCGGTTGGACTTCTCTGGAGGAGGGATCAGTCCGACGCAGAGGCCTCTACCTGAGAACACCCATCACTCAACACACATTCAAGCCCCTGTCGGGGTTCGAAACCACAATCCCAGCAACCGGCCTCAGACCCACGCCTTATTCCACGCGGCCACTGGGGTCGGTGCTTTCGTGATATTAGTAAACCATAACGTGCGGGACATTAACAGAGAGGCCTCGTTAGTAAGGACTTAGGATTTATATTAATCCTACACAGCCAAGATTATCTTGAATGTACAAGTCACCTAACACTTGTTAAGACAGCGGTATGTTGCGATGGCATGCGGGTGGGATGGGAAATACGCAATAAATATATAATTTTGTAAATAACTTCTTGGAAAACGCCGGGCTATTATTATTATTATTATTATTATTATTATTATTAACTGCAATTGAGTTGTCACTCGGTGGCAGTAGTCCTTACACTAGTGCAGACAAAACAAATAAGAATAAATATACGTAAACGAAACAATACAAAAGACACAGTACAAACAATACAAAACACAGTAAATACAAGTACACATATTACCAAAACACCCACACATTAAATTAAAAAAAAGTTAAAACAATCACAATAAAAGATACACCCAAATGAAATAGTCACAATACAGTCAAGTACCCTCAGTGTAAGGTCACACTAATGTACATAGTACTTTTGTCTATTGCAAGGCACAGAAAAAAATATGAAGACAAATTTAGGTAAAATCTTTGACAAAATTGTGGTAGCGGAATTGTTGGCAAATTCTGAAGTTTTCATAGCTACTACAGTCAGTAGTGTTCTGAGAGGCCTGCCATGTGATTCAATTATACCAATGCTTTAGAAACCGACTCACATGATAGAGGATACCGACTTCTTCTCCATCATCAGGGCTGTGATACGACGTGAGAAACCTGATGATGGAGACAGAGTTGGTCTCTGAAACGTTGCTGCACTGAATTATGGGATACAGCTGTCACGTCTAGAGGACTGTTCTGAATTCTTGTGTAAGGTACATTTGGAAGACTCAAAAGACGATTCGAGCATAACATTTAATACGCATTTATACGATTTGGGTCATTGGATTTGGATGGAACTGGCTCAGGATCGTGTATAATTTGGGTTGGTGTTTTTAATACGGTTTAAACTTCGTGATTATTAATTAGATACAAAACATAGAGTAACGAGAAGTCTTCTATGCGTCTTTCATCTTCTCTGTAGCATGCGGGCGGGCAAAAGTTTAGTTTGTGGTGTAAAATATGTTTTTTCTTTCCACATTAGAAACAGCAATAATATGAAGTTACTAAATTTCGCGTTTTTTTTGGGGGGGGGGCAATCGTCGTTGGTCCTTAATTAGGGACAAGTCGCTTGGATGCATGCTTATTGGAGTAATTATGTCAACGACATTAAATTTCAGGCATCAGCGGAACGCCTAAAAGCTTCACGACTGCATGCATGGGGGAATTTAGATATGTGTATCTCATTATTTATGGCGTTTGGGGTGTTCGGTTACCAGTTACCTCCTGCTCGAATTTAAGATAGATTCTTAGGCATGCGAAATAATGAAGAAACTCTTCTTCACTAACGTGTTTTTGAGCCAACTCAAAATTCTCAATAGACTCTTCCAATATGCTGCCTGGTAACAGGTTGTCAGCGAGCATTCAGTACTTCACCTTTCCTTCAGCAGAACAAAGCCCGTATCTGGAAATGTATAGTGTAATTTTGCCTGTAATTTTTCATTAGGAACTTTCATATTGACTGTCATATGTCAACCTGGTTTGAATTAACTTTCTTCTTGTCTGACGTCAGACAACAATAAAACCTGATGGCATGACAGATTAATCAACAGTGTGTTTTGTTGAGAGGCGTTGCTGGGGATCCGCGTCTTTTTATACGCGCTGGGCTTGAATTATTCAAAATATACTGACCTCGTATTGCACAAAAAGATCTGCGCAAAAATGTTGCTGTCAACTGCAGTGTTACCGCGGTTTATGTACCCTGCAATGGTAGTTACAGTCAGGATATGTAAAGTAGTGAATTACGGTAGTTGTACGTAGTTGATAAATTATTTATAAATCACGTTTTACGCTCTAAGCCGGAAAACTTAGACGCTGAAATCCGTCTTAGAGAGGTGGAATGGGAGGATGTGGACTGGATTTATCTGGCTCTCGGCATGAAGAATTGGGAGTTGGGGGATTGTAAACACGATAACTGGGTAATCTTCATAGTTGCACCGTGCATGTTGATAATATGAAGTCCTTTATTTTTCCAACTATAAAAATTGTTAAAAAATTAAAATCATTTAAAATTATAATAGTTGTTCCAACATGTTTCGGTTTACATAAACCACCATCAGGGAGCTCTCAGCCTGTGCTTCGCTAAAGTTACAATGTTGACTTCGGTTACATACCGTTATTTGAAGTTATCGGTACTGTGGCTGCAACCACAATACCGATAACTTCAAATAACGATATGTAACTTTAGCGAAGCACAGGCTGAGCGCTCCCTGATGATGGTTTATGTAAACCGAAACGCGTTGGAGCAACTATTATAATTTTAAATGATTTTAACTGTTCAACATTTTTATAAAAATTTGTGTGCATTAATTGGACAAATAAAGGACTTGATACGATAATTGGGGATTCTGTGGAATTTGTTAGTTGGCTGAGGACATATTAACTTCTTCAGACGGACTCTGCTGCATGATGTTGGTCGTACGTGTCACGTATATAATGAGTACAATGAACTGATTTTATTTTTGTAGTTGTTTGTCATCTTGTTACAAATTCCCTCGATCTCGTGCACCAAAAAAATAACAGGTTTTAAAATATTATTGTTTCCTAATTTATTACGTCATGACAGAAAAAAATCAGCATAAGAAACGTCATGTATGGTTACATTTTTGTTGCAAACGTTCGTTTAATATTTGATGTTTGAATTTTTAAAACTGGGCATAATAATAAAAATTGTGAATTCATCATCTGAATTTATAGTGGTTCAAGTAATAATAGTACTGCAGTTTAAAGTTTATTTCTAAAAAGGCGAAGATATTGTTATTTTCGAACACTAACGTGACCACTAAATTAGTTCAATTTCCAGCCAGAAAGTAAAAAATTTCGAAACATTTTTAAGTATTGACGAATTATTAACAACACTTAATCACAGCTGAATTTTGGACATACTGTGTGTAAGCCCAGGATGTTTGTTGAAGTCTCTTAAAAATTAGAGGAGTTCTCTTTCTCCCCAGCAGTGGGAATTAGTGGCGTGATAAATAGTTCTCCTGAGAGAGAGAAAGGCATGTTAGTGGGGGCGGGGCTGTGGTTGGTGTTTCTAACTCTTCTAAGTTCAGTAGTCGAGATTGCGAAAGCGGAAAGTCACGGCAGCCTTGGTTCATTAGTTTGTTGGTGCTCACTTTAAGCATCGTAACAGTTCAGTGGTCGTATATTAGGCTTAAATTCCAAAATTTCCTTTCTGAAATTCCGAGCTCTTAAAATGAAATTATCCGAAATGTTCGCATTCTTCCGTATCGCTGTGTTTCATGTGTGTAATTCTGTAATTCTGTACAGCAATTACATTTAGCGATTTGAAAAATGAGAAGTAATTATGACTCCTTTATTTTCAGGTGATATCACACTGTGGTCTAGTATGTAGATATTCGTACATTTTGTAGGTCCGAGTCGTGTAGTAGGTACATTCTGTAGGTCAGAATTTCGACAATCGGACGACACATTTGTAATAACGCTGTCGATGAAACTTCAAGTCTTATGTGACATTACACAACTGAGACTGCTAGATAATCACCGACGTCTCCGAGTTCACGCAGTCTTTATCTTCAGAGTTCAGAAGTTCAAAAAATTGACATTTTGTTCTTTAAATTTATCCCACTGAACGATAATTTAGATTGACCTAGACAGACTTACTTATATCTCTCGTGTCCCAAGCCCTCTATTTCATTCCAAACCACATAATCTTTTTCAATAGAAGAGAGTAATATCATAAGAAGTGTCCCTTTTATTCCGGGGTACCCTTGCTTTCGTTTTTGACAAAGAACCAGTTGACCTTTAAATGTTCAACCCTGAAACTGATGTCGGAAGATACTCATTCTAAAACTATGACGGAAAACTACGCATAATCAGCACATAATTAAATTTTCAGGTATAAATTGTGTCCCAAAATACTAAATTAAAAATTTATAAAATTTTGTTACAACCCGTCTTAAGCTACGAGGAAGACGTCAGGGCAATGACATCAGAAGAAATTAATACTCTTAGAGTATTTCTAAGAAAAACTGTTAGAAAATATATGGCTCTAGAACAGCGGAAGAAAGCTAGAGATTAAGAACGAGTAAGGAGATACAGATTATAATAAAAGGTACAGACGTTTTAAAATTTATGAAATAGTCCAGACTAAGATGATATGTGCTTACTGAAAGGTTTAAAACAAAAGACTGCCAAAAAAACAATGACTGCCAGGGGGGAGGAATAAGGAAATCAAAAGCCAACGGAACAGATGGACTGATGAGGTTTAAGAGGATCTGAAGATAGTAGTAATAATGAATTCCCATAGAGCTGCCAGAAACCTGAAGGAATGGAAGAAGACTGTATTGGAAGCCAAGGTCCTCAGTGGACTATGATGTTTGAGGAGGAAGAGGAGGGGAGGAGGAGGATGAGGAGAAGAAGAAGAAGAACAACAACAACAAGAAATTACGACGACGACAACAACAACAACAACAAAAATAACCCTCGAACTGAGACATGGATGGTGTTCCCAAAGTATCGTGTATAGTGTAGGTTATTGGGCTTGGGTGGCGTGTAATTTTGTAGGTGTATGCCGACGTTTCGAAGGACGTTGCCTCTGTCTTCAGAGTGGAAGAATTAGGTGTAAGTTTGACCATGAATGGTCGCTGTGTCAAACCGCACAAGAAGACAAACCAAATAATGCCTGCCTTGAAAGTCCGAAATATATATATATATTAATGTAATATGTAGAGATTGATGATCCGAATCACATCCAAACTTCAGTGTTGTTGCCTGTATGTCTCTATAACAGCCAAGACTAACCTACATATTGGTAAATTTTATTATTATTATTATTATTACGGGCTTTTCTATTAGGTGAGCGGTTGGTAAGAGGAAAAATAAAAATTATTTTTCTAATTGCTAAACAAATAATATCAACCCAGCTAATGGCAGAACTGTGAAAGTCCAGTATTTATTCAGGTCGTAGGCTTACGCATCTCCAATACGTGCTAAGGCATTCCATCTTAAGGGCGTGTCTTCGTAATTCCACTCAATCCTTCCAGGAAAGTTTACTTAAAACATTTCAACACAAGTTTACATTAAAACGCTTCAACACAAGTTTCTGCCGCAGCCCTTGCTATTCGTCGTTAACATTCAAGTGACCTCACCATGCCCGATACAGTATTGTCTCAGATGACAGGTCATCTGGAGTTCTACACTAACTAAATAATATAAGCTCTAAGGTTTCCAAGGCTATGAATATTCATACTGTAGTCTTTGTAATAAGAAACCACGTTTTTTACAGTAGCTTAATAAAAAGTGTTATGAGGAAAGTGTGGGCCAGGTAGCTCAGTCGGTATAGCGACTGACTACGGGCTGGACGGTCCGGGATCGAATCCCGATGGGGACGAGATTTTACTCCCGTCCAGACCGGCCCTGGGGCCCACCCAGCCTCCTGTACAATGTGTACCGGGTCTTTTCCGGGGTTAAAGTGCGGCCGGGACGTGCTGCTGACCACTCACCCGTTCTAGTGCCGCGGTCATGGAAGAATAGAGCTATACCTCTACCCACCCTCTGGGCCACACCGGGCCTGTAACGGGATCACTTTACCTTTTTTTTTACTTTTAGAAAAACACTGCCTCCAAGCTAAGGCCGTCAAGATGGATGCGGTACACAGCGTTCCTCCGAGTGTGTTAATCTCTTGCCAAAATAATCTCAGTGTTATAGTCCTTATCAAAATAGCAAAATTCACCCACTCTTTCTTATTCGAAGCTTATATAACAATCATGTTATTATCTCGGCATTTATAGCTTCGAAAGATTGGCAGTTAATTGGGAACTGTGTAGATGGGTAGATTTCTAATTTCAGGTACTACTCCGCAGCTTTCCTGAAGAGACTGGGGAATTTGCCGGTCAAGATAACCAAGGCACCGTCCGAGACTCGAACAGGGTGCCTCTCTAAAACAAGCTAGAAGCGTTACCCTGATTAATGCAGCGGGCAGCAGTCTCATAATTATGACTTATAGCGTAGGAATTATACACACAGGCAGGAGGGATTTAAACAACGGGAAATGGGAGGAGGGCGAAATGCTACTTTCTAGACTCGAAATTATCGCTACAGACCTGCAGACTCCACAAATCATGTAAAATAATCGTAGAATATACGCAAACGAACAGGGTAACGACTTACTGCAGGGAATAATATACATGTACGTTAATAGATGAAATATAAGTCACTGTGACAATTGTTAATGAGTGGAAAGCAGAATTTATTGTCAGGAGGCTATAACCACTGCACAGTCTCTTCTTTCAGCATGTTCTATCCTGTATTAATTAAGGTTGCACAGTAACAAAAGTTACTTCGCGCTAATAATAGTGGGTATTCATAATGGTATAGATTGATGTGTGTGTGTGTGTGTATGTATATGTGTATTTGTGTGTGTGTGTGTATATGAGTGTGTATGTGTGTGTATGTGTGTGTTTTGTGTGTATGTGTGTGTGTATGTGTATTTGTGTGTGTGTGTGTATTTGTGTGTGTGTATGTGTATTTGTGTGTGTGTGTGTATGTGTGTGTGGGTGTATGTGTGTATGTATGTGTGTGTATGTGTGTGTGTGTGTGTGTTTGTGTGTGTATGTGGGTATATGTGTGTATGTGTGTGTATGTGTTTGTATGTATGTGTGTATGTGTATTTGTGTGTGTGTGTGTTTGTGTTTGTGTATATGTGTGTTTGTGTGTGTATGTGTATGTGGGTATATGTGTGTATGTGTGTGTGTATGAGTGTGTATGTGTGTATGTATGTGTGTGTATGTGTATTTGTGTGTGTGTGTTTGTGTTTGTGTATGTGTGTGTTTGTGTGTGTATGTGTGTGTGTTTGTGTGTGTATGTGTATGTGTTTATGTGTGTTTGTATGTGTATATGTGTATGTGTATGTGTGCCTCTGTATGTACATAATGTAACTGAACTCCTCTACAACCTTTTTCCAAAGCGATTCCTTGCTAAAAGAGAAAGTTCTGTCTCTCCACACCATGACAGCTTACAGGAAT
>Ga0131853_10010384_pt1 | contig 17020 bp, 18 predicted proteins | sample TergutLab28metaG_FD_92764 | JGI IMG/M metagenome (GOLD analysis project Ga0131853, IMG submission 92764) | Labiotermes labralis P1 segment gut microbial communities from Petit-Saut dam, French Guiana - Lab288 P1 (version 2) (version 2) | ecosystem: Host-associated > Arthropoda: Insects >... | reverse complement strand
GTACGCGGCGGCCGCCTCGCCGAGGGTTCGCATGACGGCGGCGTCGTCGACCCACACCGCGCACTGCTCCCGCGCGGACCGCAGGCTCCGCGCCCGTGCGCCGATCCGTGGATGCCCCTGCAGGACTTGATCGATCTCCGATTCCGGCAGCGCGTCGAACTCCTCGTCCGCCCGTGACAGCAGCTCCGCCCGAGTCGCGTACGCGCGGCCGTCGGCCAGGCGCGCCGACCACGACACGCACGAGCAGCATTCGAAGAGGGCGTGGACCGCGCGACGGCGGGGCAACTCGTTGAACCGGTCCAGGCCGATTCCCTGGTGCATCAGCATGACCATCCTCCGCTCGGTGTCGCGGACAGTTCGATCCTCCACCTGTCTACCCCGCGGAACCGGACGGTCGGCGTGGACTTTGCGCACATTTAACGAACGACATTCGGAGCCGGCACGCGTTCTTCACCGGTCCGCGCACGTGATTACGTCAGCCTGGAAGGATTTCGGGTGTTCGTCGAACCCGTGGGGCAGGAGGACGTCATGCGCGTCATGCGTGTCACGGCCAACCTTCGCGTCGCCGACGTCGAGGCGGCCAAACGCTTCTACACGGAATACCTCGGGCTGAGTACCGAGGAGTTCGACATGGGTTGGGTGGCCCGCTACACGTCCCCCGACACCGGCGCGCACGTCCAGCTAGTGACTCGCGATGCGGCTGCGCCCGAGAATCCGGTCGTATCGGTGCACGCCGACGACGTCGATGCGGCGTACGAGGAGGCCCGGAGGCTCGGCTACGAGATCGTGTATCCGGTGACCACAGAGCCGTGGGGAGTGCGCCGATTCTTGGTACGAGCGCCGGACGGCAACGTCCTGAACATCGTGCAACACCGGGAATGAACGACATCCGGAAGGGAACGCGCATGAGCTCCGTGAACCTCAGCAAGCAGCACCCCGACATGTACAAGCAGTTGATCGCTTTCAGCCAGCAGGCCGATGCCGCGATCGAGGCGTCGGGCCTGGACCCGCGCCTGGGCGAGCTCGTCAAGATCCGGATCTCCCAGATCAACGGGTGCGCGTTCTGCCTGCGCATGCACACCCGCGACGCCATCTCCAAGGGGGAGACGGGCGACCGACTGGCCGTTGTCGCGGCCTGGTGGGAATCGCAGTACTTCGGCCCGCAGGAGAGCGCGGCCCTGGCGCTGGCCGAACAGGTCACCAGGCTGTCGGTGCCGGAGGTCCGCACGTGGGACGACGCGTCGCTCACCGACCAGCAGGCCTCGGCGATCAGTTGGCTCGCGGTCGTGATGAACGCGTGGAATCGGGTCGCGATCACCAGCCACTATCCCGTCGCTCCCTGACCCTGGTATGCACGACGGCGCCAAGTTACTCTTCGGTAATGACGGAAATGCAGAGCTGGAAGGCGTTCACGGTCGAGCGCAAGGATCACGTCGCGCAGGTGACCCTGATCGGCCCCGGTAAGGGCAACGCGATGGGGCCGGACTTCTGGGACGAGCTCCCCGGCGTCTTCGCCGAACTCGACGCCGACCCGGAGACTCGCGCGGTAGTGCTCGCCGGCTCCGGGAAGCACTTCTCCTTCGGACTCGACCTGCCGGCGATGAGCAGCGGATTCGGCGCCGTCCTCGCCGACAAGGCACAGGCCGGGCCGCGCACCGACTTCCACGAACTGATCAAGCGCATGCAGTCCGGCATCAACGCCGTCGCCGACTGCCGTAAACCGGTCGTCGCCGCCATCCAGGGCTGGTGCATCGGCGGCGGTGTCGACCTGATCTCCGCCGCCGACATCCGGTACGCGAGCGCCGACGCGAAGTTCAGCATTCGCGAGGTCAAGGTTGCTATCGTCGCCGACATGGGCAGTTTCGCCCGCCTGCCCGCGATCATCGGCGACGGGCACCTGCGTGAACTCGCGCTGACCGGCAAGGACATCGACGCCGCCCGCGCGGAGAAGATCGGACTGGTCAATGACGTGTTCGAGGACGCCGATGCGGTGCTCGCCGCGGCCCACGCGACCGCCGCCGAGATCGCCGCGAATCCGCCGCTCGTGGTGCACGGCATCAAGGACGTCCTCGACCACGGCCGCTCCGCCGCCGTCAACGACAGCCTGCGCTATGTCGCCGCGTGGAACGCGGCCTTCCTGCCGTCGGAGGACCTCACCGAGGCCATCACGGCGGTGTTCCAGAAGCGCCCGCCCGAGTTCAAGGGGCGCTGACCGACGACCTGACGGTGACGGTGAGGGGCCGACATGACCGAGGAAGCGCGCGACGCCGACCGGAACCCCGAACCTGCCGTCGCGCCCGGGCCGCAGGCCACGTTCACACACCGCCAGATCCTGGCGATCCTCAGTGGCCTGCTGCTCGGCATGTTCCTCGCCGCGCTCGACCAGACCGTGGTCGCGACCGCGATGCGCACCATCGCCGACGACCTCAACGGATATGCGCTGCAGGCGTGGGTGACCACCGCATACCTCATCACCGCGACCCTCGTCACCCCGCTCTACGGCAAGCTGTCCGACATCTACGGCCGCAAGTCGTTCTTCATGGCCGCGATCGTGCTGTTCGTCCTCGGCTCGATCCTGTGCACGTTCGCGCAATCGATGTACATGCTCGCCGTGTTCCGGGCGATCCAGGGACTCGGCGCCGGCGGCCTGTTCTCGCTCGCCCTCGCGATCATCGGCGACATCGTCCCGCCCCGCGAACGGGCCCGCTACCAGGGCTACTTCCTCGCCGTGTTCGGCACGTCGAGCGTGCTCGGTCCGGTCATCGGTGGTGTGCTGTCCGGGCAGGAGTCGATCCTCGGCATCGCCGGATGGCGGTGGGTGTTCCTGGTGAACGTGCCGATCGGGCTGGTGGCGCTGGCCGTCGTGTGGCGGGTGCTGCACCTGCCGCCGGTGCACCGGCCCATGCGCATCGACTGGTGGGGCGCGATCGTCCTGGCCGTCGGACTGGTGCCGCTGCTGGTGGTCGCCGAGCAGGGCCGCGACTGGGGGTGGAGCAGCCCGAAGTCGTTGACCTGCTACGCGATCGGTGTCGTGGGCGTGCTCGGATTCGTCGCCGTGGAGTACGCCATGCGGGACTCGGCGCTGTTCCCACTTCACTTCTTCCGCAATCAGACTTTCGCGCTGGGCGTGATCATCAGCTTCGTCGTCGGCGCGGTCATGTTCGGCGCCATCACGGTGATCCCGCAGTACCTGCAGGTGGTGAAGGGGTCGAGTCCGACGATGGCGGGCTTCCAGATGTTGCCGGCGGTGCTGGGCATCGCGATCGCGTCGGTGCTGTCGGGGCAGTTGATCGCCAAGACCGGTCGCTATCGGATGTTCACGGTTGCCGGTGCGGTGCTGATCGCGCTCGCGGCGCTGCTGATGCACTCGGTGACCGCCGAGACGAGCCTGCCGGTCTTCATGCTGTACATCTTCGTGCTCGGCCTGGGCCTCGGAAACCTGCTCCAGCCGCTGACCCTCGCGATCCAGAACGCGTTGCCGCCCAAGGACATGGGCGTCTCGACCGCCGCCGCGACGTTCTTCCGGCAGATCGGCGGCACCCTGGGTGTCGCGCTGTTCCTGTCGATCCTGTTCGCGAAGCTCACCCCGGCGATCAGCAGCCAACTGCAGGACGCGGCGCAGTCGCCCGAGTTCCGGCAGGCCGTCGCCGCCGGCGTGAACAGCCCGAACCCCGTGGAGTCCGAGATCTCCCGCGCGCTCGCGAGCGGCGACCCCAGCGCCGCGCGGGCGGCGCTGGAGGACACGTCGTTCATCCAACAACTCGACGCGACCCTGGCGGCGCCGTTCAAGAACGGCTTCGCGACCGCGTTCGAGGCGATCTACCCGCCGATCGTGGTCCTGGCCCTCGCCGCACTCGTGCTGATCCTGATCTGGCGCGAGGTGCCGCTGCGCACCAAGTCGGGCATCGACGACGAAGGATCCGGCATCGGGTGAGGATTGCGCGGTCGAGAAGCCCTGCGACGCACAGCGTCGGTCACGGCACGAGTCGTGCGGTGGTGACGGCAAAGCCGGCGATGTACTCGCGGATCGGTCGGTAGAACTCGTAGGTGACCTCGTACTCGCCGCAGGCGTGCAAGGCCGAGTAGGCCGCGACCCATGTGCGGACCTCGTGTGAGGAATGTCCGGCGACGGTATCCATTTCGTCGGCTCGGTAATGGTCGAAGTTCTCGACCTTGCCGGAGGCGCACACATCGAGGAATGCTCGGTCCCACGTGGGGTTGAGGTCCATGATGTCCGCGTCGCCGGCGGCGAACTTGCGCGCGGTTTCGATTGTGTTCGCCTGACGCGCAGCCCGGGCTTCGGGGGTGGGATGACGTCCTGCCGTGAGGAACTCGCGTTGAGCCTCGTTCGCCGTCGCGAACTGCGGGACCGGCGGATCGTGGGAGAGTCCACCGGATCCGATGAACAGCACCCGCTGATCGAGCCCGGCTGCGAACTCCCCGACAGCCCGCCCGAATGTGCGGACACGCGACATCGGAACGAACGGTCGGGCAACGGAGTTCACGAACACGGGCAGAACCGGCTTCGCGGCTACGTTGCCGTCGTAGAGGATCTCCATCGGTTGCACGGCGCCGTGGTCGACCTCCATGCGCCGCGAGATCGCCAAGTCGATCCCGCGGTCGATTGCATGCTGGGCAAGATCCTCTGCGATGGTCTCGGGAACGTCGAGTTCACCGGCGAACGAGTCGTAATCGCCGGTGCCCCTTGCCCGGTAGCCGATGCAGAACGGGGGCATCAGATCGTAGAAGAACCCGTTGAAATGATCCGGGCCGAAGTTGATCACGAGGTCGGGATCGAAGTCGTGAACGAATGCGCGTGCCTGTTCGAAAGCAGTGGTGACTGCCGCGACGGTCTCGGCGGGTGGGTTCGAATGCTCGAGTAGCGGGCTGTGGGACATGCACAGCAGGGCCTGTGGCATGGCGAATGACCTTCCGGTCGAAGGGCTGGGTCAGTGCGCGGTATTCGTGTGGCGGGCGAGGTAGTTGCCGACGACCTCGTTGAATTCATCTGCGCGCTCGACCTGGGACCAGTGCCCGCACTGACTGAAGATGTGGGCGTCCGCGTGGGGGATCACGTTCAGCAACTCCCAGGTCCGTGAGACCGGGATGACGACGTCCTGCGTGCCGTGGATCAACAGGACCGGTACGTCCAGGCGTGCGAGCACGTCGAAGTCCAGGGGCAGTTCGTGACGGTCGCGGTCGCGGGCCGCGACGACCTCGGCGAGACGATCCGAGGCGGTGTCGTTGAGAGCGGAGTGGTACCGGAGCGACACCAGTTCGTCCGTGACCAGGCTCTTGTCGACGACGAACATCTCGAGGGTCCTGCGGATGCCGTCCTCGGTGAGAACCGGATTCGCATGCGCAGCGAGTGCACCGGTCAGTTTGGCGCCCCCGGTGCCCATCGACACGATGCCGAGGAGTCGGTCGGGGTAGTCGATCGCGAACTGGAATGCCAGCCAGCCGCCGAGCGAGTTGCCGACGATCCAGGTCTTCTCGATCCCAAGCGCGTCGAGAACCCGGATGGCATGCCGGACCCATTCCTTGATGCCGTAGGCGGTGCCGTCCGCCACGACGCTCTGCCCGTAGCCGATCGAGTCGATCGCAATGCAACGACCGTAGCGGCTCAAGTCGGGCAGGTTGAGCCACCAGTTGGCGGCCGCCGTCACGCCGGTTCCAGACCCGTGCAGAAGCAGGATCGGGGTGCCTTCGCCCAGCTCGTGAAAGTGCGTGAGCTCGCCGTCGGCGGTCTGCACCCACTTGTCCTCGAGTCCGAAGAAGGCGGCGGTCGAGTAGTCGGGAATCTGAGTCGACATGAAATCTCCTGGGGGTGGTCGGTCGCCGGGAACCCTCGGCGCTAGACGGCTGTCGTCGAGTCTCGACCCGACAGCGTGGCGGTGTCGACGGCGGGGCCGACGAAGGACATCGATTCGAGTATGGCGTCGAGGGTGGCCGGGCCGTGCTGGGTCAGGCAGGCGCCGGCGACGAAGCGGTCGGGCCGCAGGAAGATCATCGGTGTGGGCCGATCGTCGAACCACTTCTTCACCCGGCCGGTGTGGTCGCCGAGGACCAGCACGTCGTCTCCCATGTACCGCTCGGCCCACTCGCGTTGAGTCTCCGGGACGATCGCGACCAGACGCGCCCCCAACGCCTGCAGCTTGTCCAGCGATGCCTGGGGCAGCACATCCTTCGGGTTGTTGCCCCACACGATCACCGACCACCAGTCGCCGATGACGTCGTCGAGCAGAGCGTCGGCGGCGCCTCGAGCGTTTACCCTCGGCTGCGGAAACTGAACTCCCACCGGCGAAACCGTGCTGTTGGCAGTCCGGACCGGCACGAGTCGGCTGGTGAGCTTCGCAGCCGCCCGTCCCGAGGCCTGCGTCGTTGGATCGGCCAGCACGCCCCGTGTGTAGCGCGGCATCGGCTTGAAGCGCATGTCGGCGAAGTAGCTCTTGACCTGCGGGAAGAGATTCAGCACGGACGACGCGGCATCGCGTGCCGTCGCGGCCAGCGGATTGGTGATCTTGATGAACTTGCCGAAGGTCAGCGACAGGTCGACCATCGCCTGCGCGTGGTCCTTGCGCTCGTCGGTATAGGTGTCGAGCAGGGCGTCCCCGGCCTGTCCCGACAGCACCGCCGCGAGCTTCCACCCGAGATTCGTCGCGTCCCGCATTCCGGAGTTCCAGCCCTGACCCATCCACACCGGCATGAGATGCGCGGCATCGCCGGCGATGATCTGGCGCCCCTTCCGGAAGCTGGACGCCACTCGGCCGTGATGGGTGAATACTCGGCGCCGGATGAAGTCGAGTCCCGATGGATCCGGAACATGTTCGGCGAGAAGTGCGTTGACGAATTCCGGATCGGTGACCTGCTCCTCGGTCTCGTCGTCGTGGAGCATGAACTCCCAGCGGCGCACTGCGTGCGGCAATCCGATCGAGACGTACGGGCGCTTGGGGTCGGCGCCGAGGAACACGTTGGGTGTTCCCAGCGGATCGTTGTTCACGTCCACGACAAGCCAACGCGTGGAGGGGGACTCGCCCTCGAAACTCACGCCCAGGCGCTTGCGGGTCGGTGATTTTCCACCCTCGCAACCCACCAGATAGCGGGCACGGAACCGGCGCTCCTCGATCCGGCCGTCCGCTCCGGAGACCTGTGCGATCGCGGTGACCGACTCGGCGTCCTCGTCGACGGTTTCGACGTGGTGACCGAAGAGCACCTCGACGTTGTCGAATCGCTCGAGTCCGTTGTAGAGGGCGCGGTCCACCTCGGGCTGGATGAAGCCGTGCTTGCGCTCCCACCCGAACTCCACGGTCTGCGGATTGTTGACGAGGATCACTTTCCCTGCGCCGTTGACCAGTCGCATGATGTGCTGCGGATTCGTATGCGGCCGAACGGTATCGACGAGCCCAACAGTCTGGATTGTCCGGAACGACTCGTCGTCGAGGCCGACGCCGCGCGGGTAGTCGATGAGATCGTCCAGAGCCTCGAGCACCGTCACCGAGCGGCCGTAGGTGCCCAGAATGTTGGCGAGCATCAGGCCGACCGGCCCGGCGCCGACGATCAGCACGTCAGTGTCATGAGTCGTGTTCAACGTGTTCTTCCTCGCGGTTCTCGGTGTGGCGGGCGACCGGTGCTGCGCCCCGTGGAAGGGGGAGTGATCCCACCTACATCTGTCTGTAACGAGCGTTACAGACAGATGTAGTGTGAGCCACGATACCCCCGGATCGCGGGGTGTCAACAGTCGGCTTGACGTGCCCCGTCGGCGCCTCGGTGTGAGGTTTGCCCCGGGTGTCCGCGTCCTTGACAGCGTGACACCGCTCACTCATAGTGGTCCCACATCAATCTGTCTGTATCGATCGATACAGAACTCTCGCAGTGTGGAGAATTTCATGAGCACCACCGGATACGACGTCGATGTCGCGATCATCGGATACGGGCCGTCCGGTGTCGCGGCAGCCAACGCCCTCGGTACGCTCGGCGTCACCGCCCGGGCGTTCGAGCGCGACCGTGACATCTACCCCCGCGCCCGCGCCGTCACCATCAGTGATTGGACGATGCGCCTGCTTCAGTCCGTCGGTCTTGCCGAGCGTGCCAAGGTCGATATGGACCCGACTGTCGCGCTCCGCTGGCAGACCTACGATGGCAGTCAGCTGATGTACTTGCCTTTTCCCCCAGGGGAAATGGGCCACGCCACCTCGTACGCCATCTATCAGCCGTACCTGGAGCAGACCCTGCGTGAGGGGGCGGATCGGTTCGGAGACAAGATCCAGGTCAGCTACGGCGTCGAAGTCATCGACGTCGAGCAGGACGACTCGGGTGTCACCGTCACGAGCAAGGACCTCGACACCGGAGAAGTCTCGGTCACGCGGGCACGGTACGCGCTGGCCTGCGACGGAGGTTCGAGCCGGACTCGCGAGCAACTCGGGATCCCGCTGGTCGGCGACACGCTCGACGTGCGCTGGGTCGTCATCGATGCGAAGGTCAAGCGGTGGTGGCCGAATCGCCACATCCTGACCTTCTGGTCCGACAAGCAGCGTCCGGTGGTCGACATTGCGCTCGCCCGCGACAACCACCGCTGGGAGATCCCGCTCAATCCCGGCGAAACCGATGCCGACTTCGACACCCACGACAAGCTGTGGCCGTTGTTGGAGGCGATGGGCGTCTCCCGCGACGATGTCGAGATTTACCAACACGCCTTCTACAGCCACCACATCCGCGCGGCGCAGCGGTGGCAGGAAGGTCGTGTGTTCCTCGTCGGTGACGCGGGACATCTGATGCCCCCGTGGGCCGGCGCAGGCATGCAGTCGGGGATCCGGGATGCGTTCAATCTGGCGTGGAAGCTGGCGGCAGTTGTCTCCGGCAAGCTTCCGGCGACGATCCTCGGCACCTACGAGCTCGAGCGGCGGCCGAACGTCGAGTTCTACACCGGCGTCGCAATTCAGCTCGGCCGAATCATCAAGCAGGAGCTTTCCGAGGAAGAGCTTGCCGCGGTGACTGCCGAGCCCGATCCCGATGCGGAGCCCGAGCTGCCGCCGCTGTTGTGGCCACCGACGTATCCGGCCGGTTGGTTCACCGGCGAAGTCGCTCCGGACAGCGCGGTCGGCAAGATCATCCCCCAACCGCGGGCAGCCAACGTGCACGGCGAGATCGCGCTGCTCGACGACTTTCTCGGCCACAACTTCGTGTTGATCGGCGCGAACGTGGACCCCGCGTCCCTGCTCTCGCCGGGCGAACGTGCCGGCTGGGACCGCATCGGAGCCAGGTACGTCGCACTTCGTCCCGTCGACGCCGGCAGTGAGGCGTCGACCGACCTCATCGACATCGACGGCTCTCTTCTCGACTGGATGCACCGACACGACGCCCGTGTCATCGCTGTGCGACCCGACAAGTTCGTCGCCGCAGCGGACTCCAGCGGTATCGCCGCACCCACCATCTGACCTGCCTTCCGCCGCAAAGGAATCACATGACTGCCACCATCAAGGAACTCGCGTACATCGGTATCGAGGCATCCGACCTCGAAGCCTGGAGCGGCTTCGCCGCCGGCCTGTTCGGCCTGCAACCGGCGCGCGAGGAGACGGCCATCCGCACCTTCCGCCTCGATGACTACATCCACCGCCTGCTCGTGGTCGAGGGACCGAGCAACGATCTCGCCTTCGCCGGATTCGACTGTGGCTCAGCGGATGACCTGCGGGAGGTCGTCGAGGTGCTGCGCGCCCATGGCTGCGAGGTCACCGAGGGCGATGCCGCCCTGGCCGCGCAGCGCGGCGTGAACGAGATCTTCTCCACCACCGATCCCGAGGGCAACCGGGTCGAGCTCATCACCGGTTTGGCTCAGGCGGACACACCGTTCGAATCGCCCCGCGGCGTCCGGGGATTCCAGACCCTTCAAGGTGGGGCCGGGCACATGTTCCTTCTCTGCCGGGGTCCGCGCGAACGGATGCTCGAGTTCTACGGGATGCTCGGGTTCACACTCTCCGACTACATCAAGGACGAGGTTGCCCCGGGCGTGTTCGTGGATGCGGCCTTCACTCACTGCAACGGCCGGCACCACACTCTCGCCTTCGCCGAAATGGCAGCACCTTTCAAGCTGCACCACCTGCTGATCGAGGTCGACGACATGTCCGACGTCGGTTGGGCCTACGACCGTGTCGTCGAGGCGAGGGTGCCGCTGCTCCACACGCTCGGCATGCACCCCAACGACAAGATGTTCTCGTTCTATGCCCATTCGCCTTCCGGCATCGCCGTCGAATACGGCTGGGGCGGAATCCTCATCGACGACGCGACCTGGGAACCCGCCGAATACGACTCCATCAGCGCCTGGGGCCACAAGAACCCGATGGAACTGGGCACCGCGCTCGTCGAACTCGCCAAGCGAGGAGCCGAACTGCAGGCAGCCGCCGCCGCAGCAGCAGAGGAGGCCCAGCCGTGACGGAGATCCAGTGCTCGGACGTGCAGGCCGGAGACCACCGTCTGCGTGTCTACACCGCCGGGGATCCGAAGAGACAGGCTGTCCTTTTCCTGCACGGGTCCGGCCCCGGGGTCAGCGCCCCTTCCAACTGGTCACATCTGTTGCCGGTGTTCGCCGAGGACTTCTACTGCATCGCACCGGATGTCCTGGGCTTCGGTGACTCCGACCACCCGGATCCCGCACCGGTCGGCATGCCGGCGTACACGACGTTGCGAGCGCGGAGTGCTCTTGCTCTCCTGGATGCGCTCGGGGTGGAGAAGGCTCACTTCGTCGGCAATTCGATGGGCGGCATGATCACCCTTCGCGTCGCGCAACTCGCTCCCGAACGGATCGATCGAATGCTCCTGATGGGCAGCGGCGGAGCGCCGATCCCGCCGACCGAAGACCTGATGAAGCTCATCACCTTTTTCCAGGACGCCTCGGTCGACGCCATGGCAGAACTGCTCCCGCGGTTTGTCCATGATCAGACACTGTTCGCCGGACGACTCGAGGAGATCGCCGCTGACCGGTACGCCAAAGCCAGTCGGCCGGACGTACGGCGATCACATCTCGCGACGTTCGACCCCAGCGTCGGCCCGGTCAAGTACACGGAGGCGGAGCTCGCGGCGATCCCACACGAGACCTTGGTACTGCACGGCCGCGAAGATCGCATGCTGCCGCTCGAGGCCGGCTACTACCTCGCGAGGAACCTCCCGAACGCGCAGCTCCATGTGTTACCGCACGCGGGCCATTGGATCCAGATCGAACAGGCGAATCGCTTCACCGCGCTGGCGCGAATGTTCTTCCAGGAGTAATTGAATCGCGACGCGGGCTTGTGATCCGAAGCCGCCGTCCACTCTGCGATTCCATCGACATCCAGCTCACCAGGAGGCCACATGCACGACCCACACATCATGGCGACAGAGATCGAGGAACGCTTCGGCGTCTCTCGCCGCACCTTCATGCGCGCCGTCCAGGCAGCGGCCGTGGCCGGTGGCGGTGCACTTGCCGCAGCGGCATATTCGTCCCCCAATGCAAACGCAGCTTCCTCGGTGTTGTCGGGGTCTGCGGGCTCGGCAGGGTCGTCGACGGCGCGGACGCGGGTGGTATTGCTCGGCACGGCCGGTGGCCCCATCCTGACCGAAAGCTCGCGAATGGGCGTGAGCACGGCGATCGTGTACGAGGATCGCGTGTATGTCGTGGACCTGGGTCACGGGAGCCACATGAACCTCTACAAAGCAGGGTTGGCAGGGGCCGGTGACGCCAACGCCTTCTCGCGATTCCGTGGGATCTTCTTCACGCACTTGCACTCCGACCACACGGTGGAGTGGCCCGGCGTCTTCGCCACATCGGTGACGAACACGGCGGGTGGAGCTATCGGTCAGCCGATCAAGGTCTTCGGGCCGGGCGATCGCACTGCCCTTCCCCTCGTCAACCCGCCGGGTGCGCCGGAACCGGCTCTGGTCAATCCGGAGCGACCGATGCCGGGAATCGCTCAGATGACCAGCTACATCGAACAGGCATTCGCGACAGATCTGAACGACCGGATCCGCGACAACAACAGCTTCTCGCCGTCTCGCCTCTTCGATATCAACGAGATCGACATCTCGCCCTACTGGACGGTGGACGAATCCGGCATTCCGCCGCAGTTGCCTGCCGGGACGCGCATTCCGGTCTGGGAGGACGGGGAAGTTCGGGTCACCGCGACGCTCGTGGATCACCGCCCGACGGCACCGGCATTCGCGTATCGCTTCGACACTCCGGACGGATCGGTCGTCGTCTCGGGAGACACGTGCCCGTCCCCCAATCTGATCGATCTCGCGCAAGGTGTCGACTACCTCGTTCACGAAGCGATCGACGAACAATATGTCGAGCGGTTGGTCGCAGGACTCCCGGCCGCCTTCCGCGACGGCGTGCGAAACCATCTGTTGCAATCCCACACGACCATCGACCAGGTGGGGCGACTGGCACAGGACGCCGGCGCGAAGAACCTCGTACTGACACATCTCGTGCCGGCCACGACGCCGGACTCGCGATGGGCGGAGGCACGGCGGAACTTCCGCGGAAACCTGCACGTCGGAACTGACCTCATGTCGCTGGGAATCGAGTAGTTCAACGCCGGAACTTCGACCACGGGTTCGTCGGTGAACCCGGTTCCCGGGCCATGAGAGACACCGTCCAGAGGCGCTTACGCACGCTGGTCGGACGTTGGCCGGGAACCGGGTTCAGGCGAGGCGATACATGGCTCGATCCGCACCGGAACCCTGCCTTCCAGGGCGATCGGCGCGCGATAGGCTTGCGGTATGGCAGCGGTGAACACCAAGAAGAACAAGAGAATCGAACAGGGTGACCGCTCCAAAGAAGAAATATTGGACGCGGCGATGCGCATCATGGCCGTAAAGGGGTACGACGGCACCAGCATCTCGCTGCTCGCAAAAGAATGTGGTCTCCCTGCAAGCTCGATCTACTGGCACTTTTCGTCGAAGGCTGGAGTTCTGCATGCAGTCATGGAGCGAGAGGGCTCACGCTTCCTCTCGTCGACGGCACCGGACAAACTCGCCGAAGGCGGCACGCCATCGTCCCGGATCGGGAGGATGACCCAGGTATACGAGCAGGCAGTTGCAGCCATCCAGGAACATCCCGAGTTCCTCCGTATCCTCTTTCTTCTTACCCTCAGTGCTCCTGCCGACGGTGCGAACGAGGCTGCTTCGAGGCTTCGTATCGACGGCAAGGAACAGCTGAGGGAATCAATTCGATACGTATATTCGGACCTTCATCCCGATCAGGCGTCGATTGTTGCCGACGAGCTGATCGACCTCGCTCTGGCAACCTTCGACGGATTATTCATTTCCGCGCAGAACTCGCCCGCTATGCCGCGAAATCTCATCGCAAAGGTTGCCAAATCACTCACCTCGTTGGGAGACGAGATCGCCGCTGAATTGTAGGTGCGATCGGGATCGACGCGCGCGGCGCTCCCGCCGGCCCGGACGTGCTCGCTGCGTTCGGCCGCCACATCCACGGATGTTCTGAGCGCCCACGGCTTTCGGCGAGTAGAAATGCAGGATGGGAAGACAGGGAACCGCCGTGCTCTACGTCCTCGCGATGGTGGCCGTCATCGTCGCGGTGGACGTCCTGTTCTTCAGGAACCACTTCTGGGCGCGGCTGATGGTCAATATCGGAATCGTCCTGGTGTTCACAGCCTTCTACATGAGGTTCCTGAAGGGCTCGTGAGCGCAGCCGGTGAGGTGGCCGATGCGGTTCAGCTTTTGTGGGTTGCGGACGAAATCGATCGAGGTGACCCGATTGTCGGCGATGCCAAGGGCGACAACGCCGTCCAGGTTGTCGCCGACGAACACCAGCAGCGCCGGATTGTGATTGACGACGGTGGCGCGCATGGTCTTGCGCGGTCCCCGGCTCGCTACGGCGGTCAGGAATGCGGCGATGGCGTCGGCGCCGAGGATCGGTTCGAGCGCCGCACGGACGATGCCGCCACCGTCGGCGGTGAGCACGGCGGCCGGGTCGAGAATCCGCAGCAGCCTCTGGAGATCCCCGGAGGTCGCGGCGTCGGCGAAGGCGCTGACCACGCTGCGATGCATGGTGGGATCGACGTCGAATCTCGGTTTACGGGACTCGATGCGCTCGCGGGCCCGGGACGCGAGTTTGCGACAGGCGGCGGGATTACGGCCCAGCGCCGTGCCGATCTCGGTGAACGACAGTCCGAACAGATCGTGCAGAACGAATGCCGCACGTTCGGCTGGGGCCAGGGTTTCCAGAACGACCAGCATTGCCCATGAGACCGAGTCCGCCAGACTGACGGAGTCGGCAGGGTCGGGGGCGGTCTCCACCGGCTCCGGCAGCCAAGGACCGACATAGCTTTCACGGCGGTGGCGCGCCGAACGGAGCACGTCCAGCGCGAGCCGCGAGGTGGTCGTGACCAGCCACCCGGTGACGTCGTCGATCTCGGCAATATCGCTGCCCTGCAGGCGGATCCACGCCTCCTGTACAACGTCCTCGGCTTCGGTCACGCTACCTAGCAGGCCATAGGCCACGCCGATCAGGCGCGGCCTCAGGTCGTCGAACACCGCCGCGGCGGACATGTCAGCCCCACTGACCGGGGGTGTAGTTGCCTGCCGGGGTGGCCGCGATGACATTCATCCGATTGTAGGTGTTGATCAAGGCGATCAGGCCGATCAGCGCCGCGAGCTGTTCGTCGTCGTAGTACTTGGCGGCGTTGGTCCAGACGTCGTCCGGAACGCCGCCGGCGGCGTCGGCGATGCGGGTGCCCTGCTCGGTCAGTTCCAGAGCGGCGCGCTCGGCGTCTGTGAACACCGTGGCCTCACGCCAGGCCGCGACCAGGTTCAGCCGCACCGAGGTCTCGCCCGCGTGGGCGGCGTCCTTGGTGTGCATGTCGGTGCACATGCCGCAGCCATTGATCTGGCTGGCGCGGATCTTGACCAGCTCCTGGGTTGCGGTGGGCAACGTGGAGTCGCTGATCACCTTGCCCGCCGAGTTGATGTATTTGGCGAACTTGACGGCGGTTTCGCTGCTGTAGAAGTCGAGACGAGCGTTCATCGTGCTTCCTCCTGATGCGTTGTTTCGCGGTCACAAGGAGGACGAGACAGGTCCGAGATGTGTGACCGAGTGTGATGCAGGTCTCACCTTCGTGGCACTCATCGGCCGACATCGCGGCGAAGGTAACGAACGTTGCTTCCGTCGCGATTTGGCCCGTGAGGATCAGTCACGCTGCACCGCAGCGAAATTGGGGGGAGAAGTGATATGGGGAAGCTCATCGGGCGTCGTTTCGCGATCGCCGTTGCCGCGCTGTCCGCAGCGACGATGCTCGGCTCGGGAACAGCGGGTGCGGCACCGGTGCCGGTGCGTGCTCTGGACACGTGGGCGCTGTCGGACGACATCGGCCGGTGCGGCATCGTCCGTATCCCGATGACCGTGGGGCTGTCGAGCGGATGGCCGGGCGGCGAGGCCTACATCCTGCTGTCCCCGGAGTTCTACGGCCCGGACCTGACCCACCAGGTGACCCCGTGCATGATCGCGGTGACCGTGCACTGGGAGAACCTCGACACCGGCGCCACCGGCAGTCGCACCGTGTACCCGATGGACAGCCGGGAGAACCGCGTCTATCAAACCTCGGGGAACGCCGCCTACGTCGCGTCGGGGTTCGGACGGGTGAGGTTCTGGCTCAGCACCGAGACCCCGCACGTGTCGGCGCCGCCGATCGAGGCCGTCGTCTCGCTCTGATCCGACCCTCAGATCCGCCGCATCACCGACACCACCTTGCCGAGGATCACGGCCGCGTCGCCGTCGATGACGTCGTAGGCGGGATTGCGGGGCTCGAGGTACACGTGGCCGTTCCGCCGGCGCAGCACCTTCACGGTGGCCTCGCCGTCGATCATCGCGGCGACGATCTCGCCCGAATGGGCCTCGTCCTGGCGGCGCACCACGACGGTGTCGCCGTCGCAGATCGCCGCGTCGACCATCGACTCGCCGCGCACCCGCAGCGCGAAGACGGTGCCGGTGCCGACCAGTTCACGCGGCAGTGCCAGCGTCTCGTCGGTGTGCTCCTCGGCGAGAATCGGTGCGCCCGCGGCGATGTCGCCGACGACGGGCACCGTCACCGTGTTCTCCGACGCCCGACCCGGTGCCGACCCCGCGAGGAACGGGCGCACGTCCAGCTGCCGGGCCATGGCCGCGCCGCGGCGGAGGAACCCCTTCTCCTCCAAGCTCTTCAGATGCTTCGACACCGACGACGTCGACCGCAGACCCACCGCGTCACCGATCTGGCGGGTGCTCGGCGGGCATCCGTGCGCGTCCACCCAGTCGCGGATCGCGAGCAGGATCCGCTGCTGGCGGGGCGGCAGGGTGGAGGCGTCGAGGCCGCCGAACATGTCGAGATCGTCGTAACCGGTCACTCGGCGCATCGTAGTGGGGGCCGCCGACAGGCCCCGGAAACGGTGAAGGGGTGGGACCACGCTCGTGGTCCCACCCCTTCACCGGTGAACTCAGCGACTGCGGTCGCCTTCGGCTCAGTGTCCGCCGTTGGCCTTCAGGCGCTCGACGGCCTCCGCGATGACCTTCTCGGCCTCGGCGCGGCCGACCCAGTCGGCGCCGGTGACGTGCTTGTTCGGCTCGAGATCCTTGTAGTGCACGAAGAAGTGCTTGATGGCGTCGAGCTCGAACTGCGCGACGTCCGCGAGATCCTGGATGTGATCCCAGCGCGGGTCGCCCGCCGGCACGCACAGCACCTTGTCGTCGCCGCCGGCCTCGTCGACCATCTTGAACATGCCGACCGGGCGGGCCTCGACGATGACGCCGGGGAAGACCGACTCGGGCAGCAGCACCATCGCGTCCAACGGGTCGCCGTCCTCACCGAGGGTGTTCTCGATGTAGCCGTAGTCGGCCGGGTACCCGAAGGAGGTGTAGAGGTAGCGGTCCAGCTTCACACGGCCGGTCTCGTGGTCGACCTCGTACTTGTTGCGCTGGCCCTTGGGGATTTCGATGGTGACGTCGAACTCCACGTCGTGTCCTCACTGTCTGCGATTGCGACTGCCGCCTGGGTAG